>OIWV01002073.1_pt1 | contig 15486 bp, 6 predicted proteins | sample 1587751 | NCBI WGS metagenome assembly OIWV01 (sample SAMEA3888913, study PRJEB22519) | human gut metagenome | biome: human gut; feature: human-associated habitat; material: faeces | place: Denmark | collected 2010
GTCGTATATCAACCACTTACAACGATTGTTAATCGTTTTTAGTGGACACTAGTGATTACTCATACTTCTACTGTAAGTCTATGCGTCGCTGATTTTTTCTTTAGTTATTTTTGATGGTAGTCTGTTTTAAACATCCCAGTATAGCGGTCGCAGTCGAGAACTTATACGATGATTTTTTATGCAATCGATTGCACTTTCTTTTCGGCTGCAAAGATACGAAAAATATGTTAAAAAGGAATGAATCCATTTTGTCTAAAATTAGATTTTCTACGTAATCGTTTGCGTGTGATTTACTTTTGGTTCTTGCGATATGCCTTTTTTCTTATTGTCATGCTTTCAGGTATTTATACACTTATAGAACTTTAGCAAGTTCAGAAGTTATAGAAGTTAAAGAAGTTATCACTCCCTACGGTCGTTAGAAGTTATAGCCAACAGCCTTGAAGTTTAATATTTAATTGTTTATGTTTAGTGTTTAGTTTCATGTCCACTAAAGCATTTGTCTTAACTCCTTAACTCCTTAACTTCCATACTAACGAAACCTCAGTTTAATAGTTAGCATGTCCTGGTAAGTCACTGAGATGTCTCAATGACTTACCGGGAAATCTCTGTAAGTCATTGGCAGGCCTGAATAACTTATCGGGCTTGAGACCATTTTGTGAAGTTGTGAACGTCTATTATAATATATATATATTCTTTTATATGTTTTTAAGGCATTACCCATACTACTGTTTTCTTTCTTTATTTATTTCTTTCGCGTATGCGTGTGAAAGCAAGAAACGAGGGTTCACCCTTCACATCAGCGTCGGAAGCCCGATAAACAGAGGGAATTCAGGGCGTGAACCCACCCTTCACAGGTATTCACAAAAACGTCACAAATGGCGTAAAACGGTGAACCCTTGGTGCAGCAAAAGTCCGAAATGTGAACGCTTTTTTATAGTTTTTTGCCAACAGAATGAACACTTTGAATGGTAGTTTGCAACCGCTATTCTGTTATAAAATCGGCTCATCTTGAACCAATTATTGGTAAAGAATTATTAGGTATAAGTAATTAAAAAAATCAGGAAAATGGAAAAATATGGAAATTATTTAATAGTATTACCTTTGTACTCCTCTTTTGTACATTCGAGACTGCCAAGTCCCCATGCATGATATAGAAAACTGCTGTTCATATTGATATATTTGTTTGTCGAAAATTCAAATATGCAAAAGTTCAGCGGTTTTCTTTTTTGTTGAAATTTGGGTCATATCACTCCAAATTCCATAAGACCCATTTTTAATTCATTTGAGAGGTTCAATAATCTGCTTGCAAAGCTATAAAAGACTTGTGCAACCCTTATGCACAAGTCTCCTTAAAATAAGCTGAAGGGTAAAAGCCTTGTAGTCAAGTCATTTATACATGGCAGCTATCTTTTCCACCATTTCTTTCATTTTAATCCTCATTGTCTCTGGCTTGGCAATTTCAATGCCGTCGCCAAACGAGCGAATGAGAGAGAAGAACTCATAGTCGGGTTGCACTTTGAGCGTTATCTTCCATTTGCCGTAGTCCAACAGTTCCGGGCGTGTATTTTGCGATTCATGCAAGGGCACGGTTACAGGCATCAATCAAGTCATTGATGTAAAACCTCTTTTGTCTATTTTGCAGGCATCTGTCGAGGGTTTGGTATCTTATCATTGCATTCTTGTTGATTGGCATAGTCTTCTCGTCTTAACAGTCTTGTAATGAGATGTCAAACTTGATGTTTTGGCGTCGTTTCAGTACAATAATATCCCGGGTGTCGGTATTCTCTATGGTGAAACGCTTGCTATTCACAGTCCAGTCACGCAACAAGTCCCATCCATTGGCAAAACCACCGTCTGGGTAGATGCAAAGGCGTTTACCAGCACATTCCATGATGAGTACACGCCAGTGTGGAAGCTTATTGTATTGCTGGGAATGTATCGGCACAAGCTCGCCATTCAAGTCATTGTCATTTTCCAAATCGTTCAGCCATCCTTCTGTCAAGTCAGCCAGAATGGTGTCACGCTGGGCATTGTCCTGAAGATTGGCCGTGATAGTTCCTCTGTAGTTGGGGTCGGTATACATCTCCATTAGGAACTCCAAAGTAAAGCCCTGTCCAATTTCTTTAACGAAACCGCTGATGGTTTGGAGAGTCAGCACCATTCCCATCACGCTCTTCAGATGTTCATCCTGATAACTGATGGTCAACGGTTTACCATGTTGCTTACAATGGCTGATAAACTTGTCCACAATGCCGTCGGAGGAGTTTCTTAATATAGAGAACAGGTCTTTTGTTTTAATCTGCTCAGTGGCGGCATCGTCCAGTATGACAATCTTTGTGTCTGGCTTGTAGGCGAGATCCACAGGGGCTGCCCCTTGGCAGATGTTATCTACTCGGGCGCAGTAGAGAGTCTGGTTGCTCCAAGCGTCATTTAAGTTGGCGTTCTCTGCGTTGTTTGTGAAATAGAGCGTCTTGCCGATGTAAGCTATCGGATAAATTGACTTATTCAAAGTTGCCATGGACATTTCGACCACAGACTTTGCCCAGCCCTCCTTGACGGAGCGCAACATGTTGACACAAGGCTCCGGTATGGAACTGTCATTGTTGCGAAGCACACAGAGTGTTGTCTTCTTGTCCTTGATACCCAGTTTGTTGAAGAAATGTGTTCTCCAACCGTGGTCTCCTTCATAATTCCACTTCTCGAAGTCATCTCGTACAAAGAATACTGTTTCCTGCACTTCATTTCCATAAGCTTCCGCCATACTGACATTGCTGGTTTCCGAAGCTTCTGCTGATACGGCAGCCACTTCTGTTGGAAGGACACCGCGAGCTTCCTCCTCTTCTTTTATCCAGTTCAAAGCTGTATCTATGTCCACTTGGTCGATGTAGCGGAGCGTAAACTTGTTGAGCAAGAAGTCTTTTGAATTTCGTCTCTTGGCTCCAAGCAGCATTGTCTTCGCAGCATTGATCACGTCCTTCATCAGCGGAATGTTGGCCAGCTGGTTGGAATATCCTGCACCACCCGGATTGGTGTCGAATATGCAAAGATGACCATTGGGCATCACTGTGAAATCCACGGCACCACGCTCCTTGCCCAACGTGTCGAGCAAGGCTTGTGTAAGTACGATACCCAAGGTGAACAACAGGTTGTCTTCCACTCTGCTGTTCATCCATTTCTTCTGCCCTTTGTGACGTATTCTTATTTCTGAGAAATCAGTCTGTATCAGGCCACCGATAATCACATTACGTCTGATGGACGTAGCATCATGCGAACCGACACAGTACTTTCTTGCATCCTTGCCCGATACAGCAAAATGATAGAGCGGTTTGTCTGGGTCATCAGGATTTTTCTTCTTATGCACACGAGTGTTCATATCGTATGGCAAACTGCCAAGCGTGTCGTCTGGGTCTGCCACGTCATTTTCAAGGACAGTCCGCCCACATTTGGCGCACATACAATATCCATAGCCAGTACCCTCGTTATAATAAAGAATATTGGCATAGCCTGAGTCCCGATTGCTCCTCACTGAAAACAAGTGCGGCTCGGTCACGAGGTCTGCCCAGTCTGTGGTGCCTATCAACTGGGCATTGACGTGTGTATATCTATTGTTGTCTATCACACGACTTTTATCCTCGTTCATGTCTGGTACAAAGCCAACGGGCTGCACAAGTTCCAATCCTTCCTTCCCATTTACACTCCACCGCTGTTTGTTGTCGAGGGAGGTCGAATCGTTGATTACGCATTTCTCGGAATTTCTATATATCTGCTTGAACGAGCGTGCGCCCTGGTACATATTTGCAAGCTGCACGCCTCTTACCGCATAGACCACTCCATCCACAACGACACTGTTGCCAGGCGCATATTGTGCTATTGCCTCTCGCAAACCATAAGAGGGGTTGGAAGATAGCGTAGTTCTGTAAGCGGCAGATGGCCCCAAACTATTGAGATCAAGAGACAACACCTCAACTGGCATATTGGCATTGGGGGTGAAACGATGGGTTGCCCAAAAATTGAGCAAACGTTCAAGCAACACCTCATAATATTGCATTTTCAGCAACGTACGGAACTTGTCGTTTGTGGCATCCTTGAAAGCAAATTTCAAGTCTTCCAGTTTTCTGTTTAGTTCTGTATAGCATCGTTTGTTGTCTTTCAGAGCGTTTTCGACCACTTCTGGCACCATTCCGTCATAGACGGTTCCACGCAGCAATTGTTCCAGTCCTTCACGAATGTTGTCATCGAGGGCATTCATGCATTTTTGGTTGAACACTTCATACATAGAACCAGCATGTTCGCCCAACTTATCGTTTGGCGAACACTCTGCATTGTCATCAGGACGCACCACAATCGCATGGTTGCCATCCTTTCGTCCAATGAAGTTGGAATAATAATTATAAACGGCTTGTGTGAGTCGTCCACCGCAGTCGCCGTCCTTGAACACACCAAACGAGCGGATGAGATAAGAGTTGACATGACGCTGCACTACCTGCGGACTCATCAAATCGACCATGGGCACACATACAGGACGGCTGATAATGGTTGGTATCGGGGTAAACAACGCTCTCAATCCGATGGCATCACTTCCACACAGTGTGATACAGGCACTCTTCACCTTGTTGTTACGACCGCTTCTTCCTGCTCGTTGCTTGTAGTTGGACGGCATGGGTGGCACACTGGTTAGCATCACCACCTCCAGATTACCCAAGTCCACACCCATCTCCATGGTAGTGGAACAAGCGAGGATGTTGATGGTATGCTCTTTGAAGTCCAACTGCAAGGTTCGTGACACATCCTTGTCAACTTGCGCCGTGTGCTCAGCCTGAATAAAAAGATTGGGCATCGCATAAATGTCTGTCAGGCGATTTTCAAAAACGCCGTTCTCTCCCCAAATATGGTTGTTCCAGAGTATCATTCTGTTGTCTTTGGCCCATGCGCGCACTTCTTCTTTCGACAAGTGACCCTCCGTTGGGAACACCGTCCATTTCTCGTGCCATTCTTCTTTGAGCGAGCATACTTTGTTGCCGCCAAGATAGGGAGCGAAATTCTTGAAGTGGTTCTCTATCGGACGCAAGCATACCGTGTGGTGTAGAGAAGAATCTGTATTGGTGTCGCACAGATACACGTCATCGTAGAGCTTGAAGCACAAGTTCTTCAAGTTCAAACGATAAGGTGGATTGCCATCCTTTTGCTTGTCAGTTACATAGCATTGTTCATCCTTGTCCCACGACTGCGACAGTTGTAGTAGTTTACTGCCTTCACGGGTTACGTCTTCCCACAGGGCTTCCAACACATCATTGATAAGGCCGAAATTCTCACGGTAAGCTTCTGTGGCGTTGCCGCCCTTGTCCTGTTTCGACAATTCGGTGATGAAACGCACCGTACGGGCATTCGACATCTTTTTCGAGTCGAGAACTGGTTTCTTGACAGGACGACGGCGAGGCTTTTCTGTAGCAAAACGTTCACAGGCAAAGATGTCTATCGGATTGGTGTCAGCAATCTTCAGATACAGTGATTGGTTGGAACGCACCGTGTAGTCCATGAAAATCTGTATGAGATGATGCCAATCTTCCTTGTTGATTTTGTTTTCCTCGTTGTGTATATTCGCATTGAATCGTTCCACTGCCATTGGCAACTCGATGCGCTCCGTCTGAGGATAGTAAGTACAGAAAAGTCCTAACGTTTCAGGAGCAGCGGCTGATACGGGGCGTGAAGACAGATACATAACCATGATGCTTTGTATGTATTTTTCCATCACTTCGTTGCGAATGTTCCCGTTCACATCAAGCTCCTCACTGTCGCCGCTTCGCTTCACAAACTGTGCACAGAACACCTTGCTGAGTGTGTCGTTCTTTAGCAAGTTGGCTATTTCCATCCATGTCAGATACGGCTTCTTCAACTTTTGGAGTGTCTGGATTTTGCTAGCTATCTCCATCAACTTCGTTACATCTGTTGCACAGCTGGGCAATTTAGCCTGCAACTTGGCGATTTCTGCATCCACCGTTTTTAGTCTTTCAGCTCTGCGGCAAAGTTCGTGGAAGATGCGGCTATACACCCAATCGCGCTCCTGTTCCAGGTTCTGCTTCATCGTAGCCTTAGCTGCCATTTGGCGGCTATCTGCAAAGCTGATATATTGCTGTCCGTCGTGCAGTACAATCTTGTCGCTGTCCTCTGTGTTCGCTTTGTCAAGGTTGTCGAGTACAGATGGAGCCATCAGTCGGGATATAAATTCCGGTGATGTCCTAAACTTCATAAGATAGGCACTATCTGCTGTCTCTTCCATGTCTTTGTCCAGATTCTCGTCACTGTTTCGGCGTTTTGTCAGTTTGCTGTTGCAGTGTGGGCAGCGGCACTTGGTGTTCACCACAAGATGCCATCCACCGTTCAAAGTCTGTCTTGAAACAGAGGAAAGCAATTTGCCGTCCACCACTTCCATGGAAACGTTGTTGTCGCCGTTCTCGTTGTCCTTGTCCGAGAGTCCGATGATGGCCAATGGCTGCTGTTGTTCCTCGTCACTTTCATCCGCAAGGTCAAACATATCGCTGTCCTCACGCTCCACAGCCTTGTATTTGCCGAAGTCATCACCCGGTTGGTTGTTGATTTGTGCCAATGCCACATACTCGCCACAATGTTTGCAGCGGCTCAGTTCCACCAAGGGGTCATTCTTTTCGTCCTCCTTGGCATTGTTCATGGTGTAGAGTTTGAAAGCTCCGTTTTCGTGTTCGGTCAGTCGAACATACAAGCCATTGTTGGGCACACGATAGAAATAATGTACTTTTGCCTTGAGCATCGGTATGCTGTCGTTCATGGGCACACGGTCGCACAGCTCATCCAGCAGGGCGAGTTTATCCTCGATGGTTTTGCCATCCGTTATCATTTCGTTCAGGGGCACATATTCCCTGTCGAAAAGCATACGCCACTTCTTTCCGTCGGCATTGTCTGGTATGAAGTCTTCACCGATTCGCTTGCCGCCGACAACATTCACTTGGTTGGTGCGCAAACCTGTAATGCCGCCGATGAACTTCTGCAATTGTTTCATTTCCTCCTCGGGATTTGCACCGTTGCCAAATGTTGCTGATGAGGTAGCAAAGCGAACGTTGCTTGCCGATACGCCAAAGGCAAGCAACACACGGCGCAGCAACATGGCGAGTTCGGCTGCACCAGCTCCTGTGTAGGTATGCGTCTCGTCAATTGCCACCCACCTCAGACTTTTCAATGCAGGATTGGTCAGTACTGCATCCTTGGCACGCAGTAGGATGTATTCCAGCATCGTGGGATTGGTAAGCAGTATGTTCGGCGGATTCTTTCTCACCTGTGCTCTGGTGTAGAGCAGGTGCCGGAATCGGTAGTCCTTCGTCTTTTCGTCCCATCCACGTATCTGCTGTATGCGTTTTCTTGTATGTTCGGCATTGGTAGAATGGTCGTCGGCAGCAGGCTCTTGCTCAGGCAGGTCACCGTTGAACACGGTGTAGGTAAGGTTTGTGCCGTCTAACAGTTCTTCCAGTCGTTGCTTTTGATCTTCCATTAGGGCGTTGAGCGGATAGAGGAACAAAGCCTGTACTTGGTCTTGTTTCCCATTGTCCATCAAATCCTTTACCAATGGCATCATAAAGCACTCTGTCTTTCCAGAGCCAGTGCCAGTGGTCACACAGACCGACATAGGCAGACCGTCTGCGGTCTTGTCTTTCAACAATGTTTTCCAACACTGATACTGGTGCTCGTAGGGGGCATATTTGGTGGCCTTCCACAAGCCTCCCACCAACGCTTTCGCCTCCTCTGACGGTACAGAGTGTACAGCCTCGTATGAGTTCATGCACTGTACCACAGGCATGGCATCATCTGGAGCAAACACGTTGTTTATCTCCTCTTGTAGTTTCTTGGCATATTCTGCCTGACTGGCATTGCCTGTCTCTCCGCACCACATAGCTGCAAGGGCGCGTTCCACACTTTCGTGGTTATCGTGATAAAGTTTTGCAAACTTCATATTGATGTCATATTATAAGTTGATGTCTAATTCTTCTATATCCAACTGAAATTCGTCAGCCAATCTCGTCAGTCCCTGTCGAAGGTCTTCGGACAATGTCTCACCATAACGCTCCTTCAGTTGGCTGATGAGCTTTTGGTTTGTCTCTCCTCTTTGTGCCATCTGCCTGACAGGATGATAGCCGGAGAAATACGTTTGAAACTTTACAGCCGTCTCAAAGCATTTCAGCTCGATACCCTTTGTCTTCTTTCCGCCGAACATATCCGGTCGTCCTGGTTCGGTATAGAAAAAGTCGAGGTCTGCATCTGGCTTGTGTGCATCCATGAATATCAATTCGCCTTTCTGCTTCTGATAACCATCCTCATAGACAAAAGGTTGTGGGTCTTTGTCTTGATAGATGTTCCACTTCAACAAGGGCAACTCAGTCCTTGGCTTAGATGAATCCTTAGCCAAGCATATCCTCAACCATTGTGGTGCGTCAGCATCAAACGTCATGGCATCCCAACAGGTTCGCTTGCTCAGATGATACAAGGCTTGGTTGTCCTCAGATTTGTCAAAGGTTGCGAATGGTGAAACCATATTGCTGCACTCATACTGGCGGAAGCCTTGTGCGCTGAAATCCGCTATCCGTATGCGGTCTTTGTATATCCAAGGCAACGTAAACTCTTCGCCATCTTCGATGTATTTCCAAACCTTTCCATCAAGATAGAGTTCCTTTGTCAAGGTAGGCCTGTAAACTTCCACTTCGCAGTTACCTATGCGCAATGTCACGGTAGGTTCTATTGGTTGTCCATCTTTTTCTATATGGTCTTGGTAAACCTGTTTCTTTCCGCCTAAGTCCTTGTATAATATGGTGGAGGTGTCGAAGCATCGGCGGATGAGACCGTTCAAATAGTAGGCTGTCATGCGATAGACTATATTCTTTTCCGTGATGCGAAGTTGTACCAATCCGTAGTGCGGATGATTGACTTCTGTCCAATCCTCATACAGTCCGTTATGCTTGAACTGCACATCGTGGCACGTCTCTTCCGAATCCATCTCTGCCTCTGTAATGGCATCCTTTGTGCGGAAGTGGCGCACATGTAGGTCGTCCCGTCCGAATATAAGCGGATAGCGTTCTTCGATCTGGCCTTCCTCTTCATCCTCTTGCCATATCGTCACAAGTCCACCTTCCTTGTAGCATATCGTGTCTTTGTGCAGTACGGCAAACACCTGGTCGCATCCGTTTCTGTTGTAGAGCGTTATAGACTGTCCCTTGCTGTCGGTAAGTGTAATGTCATTTTGGATGTAGCACCAGCTCCATGAGGCTCCTGTATTTCCTGTTTTGTCTTTGAATACTTTTTGCATATCAGCAGGAGTCGTGCTGTGCCAATCGTTTGTAAATACCACGGCGCTAGCATGCTGTGATTGTTGCTTGCTGGTCCAGCGGTCGTAGCTATCAGTCATGCGCCACAATTGCATCCACGATGCCGCCTCTTCCGTCTGTGCGATCCACTCGTTGCCCAGATTGTCGTATGCCACAATATCGAGATGGGTGAATGTCTCTACAGGGATGTTGCGTTCTGTAGCAACTCGTTCCTCTGCGCCCCAGGTCACAAAGCCATTGGTGGTGTTGGATAATACAAGGAGTGGATTCTGCTTGTCCAAATCCTGTACGCACTCATCGCTGTTTCTCCATCGGATACCAATGAAGATGTTGCGCAACCTTTTAGGGTTTGAGACTCCCCAAACACGAAGACGGTCGAACCGTAGATATTGATGCAGTCCGCCTCCTATTTGTTCGGGCTTTAGGACTATCCGAAGCATCCGCTTCATATAGGGCGAAGCGGGTTGGTATACAACAATCCATTCCAAAGTGAATTTCTTGCGCAACACCTCGTCGTTGGTGGTGCGGATGGCATCCATCAGAGCTAATGTTTCCTTGTCACGGTATTGCTCACCCGTACCATCAAGTATTTCTTTCAGATACTCATACAAGCTATGTTCTCTGGCTATCGACTGTCGGAAGGCCACGGCACGGCTTTCATCGTCCAGATTTTCGAGTGTGTAGTCCTCACCGTGAAACAGGCGGCAGAGTGCTTTTAGGAAGCGTCCGTTGTCGTGCCTTCCCAACTCGTGGCGTACGGCAAGTCCCCCCAACACATAGATGGAGTATTTCCAAAGCCGTGTGCCGGCTTCTGTTTGATAGACATAGCGGTCGGCTCGGATGCCAGATGCCTCCCACACTCTTTTTAAATCTATATCATCGACAGCATTGGTTTGTCCCGTTTCCGAACCTTTGTATATGCGCCTGTACCATTCCGCCAAGTAAACGATAACAAGACGTGCGTCGCTTTCCGTGATGTCCTTGCTCATGGACGCACTTTTCGCGGCGATGTAGGCTTCCAACAATTGGTAGGTCTCATCGTCAAGATGCAACCGCCAAACATAAGGTTCGTCGGGGTTGAATCGCTCCAGTATATTTCTTAGTTCATCGGCCATCTTTTTTGTCGTTATGCTTTTGATAAATCTCTTTGAGTTCCCGAAGGGTCATGGGCTTGTCGTCTTTTCCTCCACGATGTATCATGGAGTGGCAGTTGCTACAGAGCGGCACCAGACCTTGCTCGGGGTCAAGGGCATGTTCGCCGTCGGTGTTTGCTATCGGGTTGAGATGATGAACCTCTATGAAGTCTTTGCCTATCGCCCCATAGCGCGACTCGAAGTCCATTCCACAAACTTGGCATACATAGCCGTAATGCGCCAGGCACAGTTGTCGCAATCGTTGGTTGCGCTCGTGCCTTGTCACGTTCACCTGTCTTATTTTTCCCTCCGTCATTTCTTCCAGTCCGTCTTGTTCAGGCAACAGAGGGTCAGGTTGCGGTATGTCTTTCTTCGTTTGTTTCTTTGCAATGGTCTTCTTGCTTGTCTTTTCAAACTCAGTTAGTATGGCTTTCTGTTTGCCTTTGAATGTGGTAGAGTCATAGAAGTCGGCAAGCAGCTTTAACGTCTCTGTATATTGGTCATCGGCAGCAACATTTTCTTTGTTTGCCTCAGAAATGTCGAAGACGCTCTCCCTCCAGTTGGTGTATACCTCGTGTCTCGTCTGGGAGTAAATGTCCTCAAAGTCTGCATCAAGATATTTGCGAACGAAAAGAGGCAAGACATCCTCTGCAAAGCGGATTAGCGCCTCGCCTTGTCCCTCCGTCTTCCGTCTCGTGCGGTGAAGGAAGGTCTTCAGTTTGTTTTTTGTGTCGATGTCTGCCATACGTTATTTCAATGCGTCATAATCTGTTCCATAATCGAAACCATCAGAACTGATGCTTCCACCATATACATACTTTTTCGGCTTTTTTTCTACTGTCCATTTCCGTACTTCATCAAATATATCACGGAAAGGTTTGCATCTGATTTTGTCATCAGTAACACTGATAGACAACCCATAGGCAGTAGAGAGAATTGGGCATAATTTCATTGCATTTATGATCTTCATGTCCTTCATAACCTCGGAATGCCACTCTTTTTCTGAAATATGGATAATGTCCTTGAATCCCAAATGTGGCTGACGAAGTTTTCCAAACGTACTACCACCCCCTGAATAAACTAAAGGTCGAGCACTTAGAGCGTCTGTGAGTCTTTGAATAGGCAATTCGCTTTGCTTCTTGAACTCTTTTTTCAAGGCATCCCTTAAATTGATGCAGATTTGATTCAACTCAGAGGAAAAGGCACACTGACGTTCAGCATTGATTTCGCTAAAGTCCTTCACATTGGAATCATGTCGTGTATCATTCGTTGCGTCTGCTTCTGTAAGATAATTCAATCCTTTGTTGATAGAATAGAAACGATATACCTGTGGCTTTCCTTTCTCTATTGTAAAGAACGAAATATCCGTGGTACCACCGCCTATATCAACCATCAAGGACATTCCTGTAGCTATCTTCTGCGACTTGACAAGGGGCATTAGGCAAGCATAAGCCTCTGGGAAAATAAGGATGCCAAATTCCTCTTTCTTTTCATCGCTGTATGGCAGCAACGTGGTGACTGTCTTCAATTCTGATATGGTAGCCTTCAAGAACGATTCTTTATCGTTTTCAAAGACTTCCTCTACCAATCTGTATGCACTTAACAATATTCTGACGGCCAACTGTTGGCGTTTTCTATGGCTCGTTCCATCAGAAGGAACACCCATCTGGATGGCAAATTCTCGTCCAAAAAGTTCTTCCAGTTCAAACAATATGTAGGCCATGTACCATATAGAATAATTGATGGCTTCAGTTTGTGGAAAGTTTCCAACGCTTGTGAAAGTCGCTTGCTTGAAGTAGCGGATAATCTTGCCTCTCTTCAACTTGTTGGGCAAATAACCATAAGTCATATGTCCACTACTATCCACATGAATGATACTGGGCAAAGTGAATTGTTCCTTGCCGTCCGCATCCTTGAACATGAAGAATTCATAGCTCAATTCTGCCCCTTTCTTTTGTTCGATACACACCTTGCTTTGGTGAGTTCCGAAATCCAGTCCAACTGTTATCATGGTCTACCTTGTTATAATGTTGCTTATATGATTGTTATCAGATTTAGCGAAATTAATTTGTCCTGCATTTGTACCTGTCTGTCTTCATTGATACGCGCAAGACGCTCGTCGCGTTCTCGTTCAAGAATGCCTATCTGGTTTTTTGCCAGTTGCACGCGTCTGGTTGTTGCGAGGCGCTCCTTGTCATCGATGTCCCATTCCAGCTTCCACGATTCTTCTTTTATCGTCGCTTCAAATCCTGCAATGCGCGACTTGTAGTATTCTTTTGTCTGTTGCTCATTTCGCTGACGGTCGCTTTCCGTCTGACGTTTCTCCTCTTCCAGACGTGACCGAATCTCTCCGCTTACATATTCGGCGAAATCATAGCTCATATTGTCTATCGTTTCTGCCTTGATGTCCTCGTTGGTGGCATTGTGTTCTGCTCCTTCCACTTGCGAACGGCGGTATATACGGTCGATGACATCCTGGTTTTCCTCAATCCTGTCAGTTTGGAGATTAAACACAACGGGAAGCAATACGGAATTTTTCTTCTTCACGCCTTGCACCATGCGCTGCGAGTCTATCTCATAGATACCCATATAATAGCGCGCACCCTCTTGGAGTAGTCCGTCGGCACACAGGGAATAACTGAACGATGTCTTTGTTTCGTCGGCATTTTCCTCGAAGAACTTCAGGCAAGCTTGTATCATGGGATGATAGATGTTCAGATAATAGATGCTACGATCGTCGAAGGCAACATCTTGACTGAACGTGATAAGGAATTTCAACTTGTCATCTATCTTGCGCTTAAACTGGTTGAGACTAATGCTGTACTCGTCATTTAACGGACAATATTGTGTTAGAAAGTTCTTGAGCACAGTGGGTTGACTCACTGGTATCTTAAACTCCCATACATCTTCTTTTATCTTGTCCATATTGCAAGTGGTGAGCTTTTGTCGGATGGCTGCCATTATGAAATTTTGCAACTCTTCCTTTGTCACATACGAGTTATTATTGAGTATTCGACTTATCTCATCCCGGAAGTAAGCATCATTTGTCAAGGTGTTGCTCAACCCCTCCTGCAGGTGTTGTAAATGTTCCTTCTCGTTGGCAATGGCCTGTTCCACCTCAGCAATTTTCTTCTCCCTTTCCTGCTGCGTAAGTTGCTTGGTGAAAAACTCCTTTTCCATTTTGGAGTAAACCTTTTGGATGGTCATCTTCTCACCGTCATAATGTATTTCGGCATCAAGGATGGCTTCCATATCGCCTACAGTGCCTTGGAAAATTCCAATGCGTTCCAGCAAACGGATGTAAATTTCTTCCTGAATGGAACCTGCAACGATGAAGTTGTAGATATTCACAACAGGACTCTTCTGTCCGAAACGGTCAATACGACCGATACGTTGTTCCACCACCATGGGATTCCATGGCAGATCGTAGTTGACTATGGAGTTGCAGAACTGCATATCAAGACCTTCACTACCCACCTCGGAAGACAGTAGTATCTGGATATTGTCATCCGTCTTGAACTGTTGTAGTATTTCATCGCGGTTGTTTATCTGTCCATGTATCACCACAGCGTTGTAACCTGCCTTTTTCAGGCGTATCTGTAGGTAGCGAAGTGTTTTGCGGAAAAGGGCGAACACGATTAACTTGTGTGTACCATTGGCAAACACCTCCTTGATTACTTCCAGCAATTTTTCCACCTTGGCATCACGACAATCTGCATAGGCGTCATAACCACGCTCCAAATCGCTATCGTCGTTGGTATACGCCCATACACTACTGGCAATCATACGCTTCTTTTGTACTAAACCCAAAGCTCCTCCCAGAGTCAGATGGTCATCTCCCCATTCATCCGTATATGAATTGTCGTCTGCATATAGGTCGATGCATTCGTCAAATACCTCTTGCTCGTCGGGAGTAAGGTCTATTTTCACAGGATGCGGCTTACGTTCGGTCTGCGAAAAGTCTGTAGTCACCTCACGCTTTCTGGTGCGAGAGAACACGCTATTCATCATACTCATGGACGAGAAAAGGTATTGTAAACGTGCCCTTACCTTGGTATTGTCTTCACCATCGCACAAGTCCATGATTTCCTGAAAGATAGGGTCTTCCTGAAATATGTCATGAATGGTTGTGTATTCGGAAAATATTTCTTGCTCATTGGAGTAATAGTGCTGCTTCACTTCCGACATCAACAATTGCTCCTTAATTTTTTTGAGCGGAACATTGTTGTTCACTTGCGAAAGGGCTTTGATGAACGGACGGTTTTCTGCCATACGGTTCTCGAAGATGTCGTAGCGGAAGAAACGCGAGTTGTCCAACAAGTGCAAAAGGTTGTAGAGATTCTCCTGGCTTATCATCACAGGGGTGGCTGTCAGGAAGAGTGCCGTGTCGGCAAGGTTCATCAACACTTCTGCTCCCTTGTAGGTCTGCGTCTCACGGTTGCGCATCTTGTGTGCCTCGTCGCAAAGTACCATGCTGAAACGCTGCGGATACTCCATGAGATATTCTATCAGCGTATTGGGCATTTTGTCCTTTTTCGTTCCATCTTCTTTTCCCTTGCTTTTACGTCCACGAATTTTCTCATAGTTCACGATGGCTCTCACCATACCTGTCTTGGCATTGAGGTCGTTGATGAGTTCCTTGGCGGTATCTACAATCTTGAATGTTAGTCCGAATTTCTCATATAGTTCTGCTTTCCATTTCTCTTGGAGCGACTTGGGGCATACGATAAGTACGTTGCGCAGTTCTTTGCGAGCTTTCAGTTCGAGCATGATATGCCCCGCCTCGATAGTCTTACCGAGTCCCACCTCGTCAGCTACAAGCAAGCGGCGGTTAGGAGAATTGAGAAATTTCAACAATGGCTTGAACTGATAGGCCCGAAACAAGGTTCGCGACGCTTTGAGAGATGAAATAGTGGAATTGTTGGAGTTCTTGATTTTAAACGTTGTGTTTTTTTGGGTCAGCGGATTTTTCCGGTTGGTAACACCGTATGTTAGGAATAAAGTTGTAC
>OIWV01002076.1_pt1 | contig 15466 bp, 13 predicted proteins | sample 1587751 | NCBI WGS metagenome assembly OIWV01 (sample SAMEA3888913, study PRJEB22519) | human gut metagenome | biome: human gut; feature: human-associated habitat; material: faeces | place: Denmark | collected 2010
CTCGGGCGGAGCGTAGGCCACCGTCGCGCGACGCAGCGTGGCATAGCGCTCGGTAAAGGATGCCTTGCCGCCGGTACCGGCCACGGCCGACGCAGGCTCGAGCGCCAGCGACGAGCCAAAGTCGATCAGGCACAGGTCAAAGGTGCCCTCGGCAAGCTGCCGGTCAAGCGGTAAACGCGCCGTACGCACCATAATATTAGCGGGCGAGATATCGCGATGGACAAAGCCCTCCCCCACCAGGCTCATGCGGCAGAGCAGGTCGAACAGGTCGCGCCCCAAGCGCGCCGCCACAAGCGGCGATAGGCGTCCGGCATCGTCCACGGCGAGTCGCGAGCGCAAGCGGGCGAGCGTCTCGCCCTCGACCCATTCCATGACAATTGCAGGCACACCGTCAACCTCGCCCCAGCCATAGAGGCGGGGAAAGCCCTTAAGGCCCGAAAGGGCGCGATGGCATTCATATTCCTCGCGAAATGCCGCTTTGAACTTGGCGACCAGCGACTCATGGGCGGCATCGTCGTCAAACTCATCGCGCGTCGGCAAGATGAGCTGTTTGAGTGCTACGTCCTCGCCTTGGGCGTTGACAGCACGCGTCACGCGGCCGATACCGCCACGGCGCATGGTGGCATCGTCGGCAAACAGTATCGTAAAACGACGCAGATAGGCAGGCAGTTCGTCCTGACCGAGCGCAATGGCCGGCTCAAACCCGTCGACACGCGCCAGGCGCAGGCCGACCATGGGATCGCGACCGAGCGATTGTGGTGTGGTGGATGCAAGATCGGTCATCATAGGGCAAGCGCCGCCACGTTATTGTTGAAGTTACCGAGCGCGACGTCATCATCGCCGTAATGGCCGACCCATTGACATAGGTTGGTGTAACAGCCCCACAGATTGGCATACTGCTGATACCACCTTGACCGGGGCGAGAATGTCTGACGACCGAACTCGGCTCGAATGACAAACATCTCCCCGACCAGGCTGTCACACGGCCTGGGATCTCCCGTAGAGTTATAGGTCGAGACCACGTCATTGGCACGAGAAACATAGCCGTCGAGCATGTTGTACTTGGTCACAAGCCAACTGTGAATGCTCTCTTCCTCAGCAGCGGAAAGGCCGCCGGAGTTTGCATCGTTGTCAGTGTTGCCGCCCGTCGAGCCGCCGTTTCCAGGCCCTCCGGTAGAGGAACCCGACCCAGAGCCGCCGCCCGAACTCGATGAATCCGAGCCGGAGCCAGAAGTATCCGAGCTACCGGGCTTTCCGGACTGCTGGGCGTCCTGCTCCTTTTGCTGCTCGACCTTATTCACCGTTGCCGCCACGCTATTGTTGGACAATCGATCGATGATCTTGGTGTTGGTGAGCACGATGGTTTTGCCATTGGCAAGCGTGACTTCGTTGTCCGGGGCCTCGGCGCCGTCCGCATCGTCGGTGCCAAACACAATATGCCCGACCACACTTGCCCAAGCATATCCAGTCGTGGTGCCCAGATCGCTTTTGACCTCATGCCCCACGCGCGGTTCGCGTGCGGCATGCGCCTGCATCATGGACGGCACGGTCATGCCATAGGCAGAAACGCCAGCTATGACCAGCACCAGCGAGCACGATAGCAGTGCGTACGCCCGCGGCGCCAAGCCCAGTCGGCGCCGCATGCGCACCGCGGCGCCGCGCTTTGTCTGAGTGCCACCGGGCCGCATGCGTTCTCCTCCAACAAAAACACGCCGCTCGGGAGCGGCGCATTCATTCGAATCCATATTTGAGTGTATCAGCGAACCCAAAAGGTTGCGCAACGAATGAGCAAATTAAGGATGCGAGCGGAAGCATCCATGCGATAAGCGGATACGAAGCATCTTTGTTGCACAACAAACTCACAGTCGCACGGGGAAATTATGACTACCCCGTGCGACTGTGAGGAAAACATACGGCAGGAGCAGGCTCGCCACCTAAATCGCGCGACGGGCCTCGATGGCGCGGCCAAGCGTAAGCTCGTCGGCATACTCCAAGTCGCCGCCCACGGGAAGGCCGCTTGCCAGACGCGACACCTCGACGCCCAACGGCTTGATGGTACGGGCCAGATAGCTCGCCGTGGTCTCGCCCTCAATATTGGGGTTGGTGGCGATGATGACCTCGTGGATGTCCTCGTGGCCCAAGCGTGCCAGCAGCTCTCGAATGTGCAGCTGCTCGGGGCCAATCTTGTCCATGGGACTGATCACGCCGCCCAATACGTGGTAGAGGCCGTGGTAGCTGCCCGTGCGCTCGATCGCCTGGACATCGCGCGGCTCGCCCACCACGCAAATGCGAGTGGTATCGCGCATCGGGTCCTGGCAGATGGAGCACTCGTCGGCCGTGGCGTAGTTAAAGCAGCGGCTGCAAAAGTGGACCTCCTGCTTGACCTCCAGGATGGCCTCGGCCAGGCGGCGCGCCTCCTCGGCGTCGGCCTCCAACAGGTAATAGGCGATGCGCTGGGCCGACTTGGGACCAATGCCCGGCAGACGGCCCAGCTCATCGAGCAGTTTTTGCAGACTGTGGTTGGCACTCATATATATGCGTGTCTTAGAACGGCATGCCCGGGATGTTGAGGCCGCCGGTGATGGCGCCCATCTGCTTGTTGGCGAGCTCGTTGACGCCGCGGACGGCCTCGTTGACGGCAGCCATGATCATATCCTGCAGCATATCGACGTCCTCGGGATCGAGCGCATCGGGATCGATGGTGAGGTTGACGAGCTCCATCTCGCCGTTAACGGTCACCTTGACCATGCCGCCGCCGGCAGAGGCGTCGACGGTCTGGGACTTGAGGTTCTCCTGCGCGGCGGCAAGCTGCTCCTGCATCTTGCGAGCCTGCTTCATCATCTGCTGCATGTTCATACCGGCCATGATGGCTCCTTTACGTGCGGCCGCACGCCGAGCTGCAAGGGCAGCCGGAGCACGGCGGGACTTTCAAACTCAAAAATCGTACCACGGCGCGCGGCGAGAGAGCGGGGCGGACGTGTTACCTCAGTCGATATACATGTCCTCCAATACAAACCGCACTCAAAGATTATGCAAGGTCGAATTATGCAAGGTTGCATAATATCGCACACTCAATCTAGTAGAGCCGAATCCGGCATTTCATGTGCGCCACTAAATAGCTAAATGCCGAACCGCTGCTCGAGGCGGCGCACATGGCGGCAGGGTATAATTTGATTGCCATAGATAGTAATTTGGAGGTGCCCCATGAATGCCCCCAACGCGCTCCAAAACATCCGCTCAAAACACCCCGTTGCATATGTGGTTCTCTATCTCTTTGTCGGCTGGGCATTGCTGGTTGTCATCACCCATGCCATAGCTTTTGGAGCAGAACTGCTGATAGCCAGCTCGGACCAGCCCGTCGTCAAATGGGAGACGACCGATGAGTGCACCGATGGAACCCGAACCATTTACTACAACAGCCCGTCCCTCTACCAAGAGTTCAAGGTCAAGATAAAGGACTCCAAGATTGCCGATGCCGAACCAGGCGCTTTCTTGACAATCGGAGCAACCCTCGACGCCGAGCAAGTCGAGTACACGGACAGCTATGCGGCGTATCGTATCGACCTCAGCATCCTAGGCCGACCGTCGCGCACCTGCCTGCTCAAATGCGACATACGCGGCACCACACTACACATGTCCGAAATACAGATGCGCCCGGACAAGGGGTCCTCTTCTTGAGCAGTATACCCGCCTGCGCAGCTACTCCACCGGCTTGAAGATGGTGGCCTGGCCAAAGACGCTGCGGATGAGGGCCTTGGCCTCGTCCTCGGTCTGCGGGATGCTCGGGGCTGCGCCCTGATGGCCGAAGGGGCTGCCAGCACCGGGATTGGATTCCCAGGGAGCGGCGGGGACGTCGTCGTTTGCAGAGGCTGCGGGTGCCACAGCAGCGGCCTTGGGCGCGGACGCCGCACCCGGCACGTCGAACGGGGGCAGATCGTCCCCGCCGGCATCGGCAGCAAAACCACCGACCATGGCATCGTCGTAGGGCACCTGCTCGGATTCCCACGACGCAGCCTGCGCAGACGGCTGAGTCTTGGGAGCGGACGCGCGCTCGGGCGCTCGGGGCGCGGGCTCGGTCGGGAGCTTACCCGTAGCGGGGGCGCCGGCGGGGTTGTCGGAGCGCAGCCAGGGGGTCTTGGCCAGGTCGGATGGCTTGGGCACAGGCGCGGCAACGGGCTTGGGTGCGGGGACCGGAGCAGCCGGTTTGGCCGCAGCGGGTTCAGGCGCCGACGAGGTCGGTGCCATCACCGACGTCGCTTGCCGCTGCGGAGCGCTGGCGCTCGAGGATACAGGGGCCGCCGAGGACACGGGTTGCGGGTCCGCAGATGCCGCAGCCCGTGCAGATGGAGAATGCTCCTCATGTTGAGGAGCCGGCGTGCCACCCCCATTCAGGACATAGTCGACGGTACGACGACCGAAGACTGCGTTGACTGTCGGCAGGACCACCGACTGCGTATCGGCGCGGCCGAGCATCTTGATGGCAAAGGCTGTGGGGAACGACACCGTAAGCTTAGAGCCGTCGTCCGCCGTGGCGCGGGCGTTAAGCAGAAGAGCCGCGTAGGAGGCTTGCTGAGCTTTGACGCGCTCGACGACCTCGGCCCATTTGCGCTGTAGCTCGCCGGCATCCTCGACCGCGGGGGTCTCGGCGGTGCCGGCGGCAGCAACCTGGGCGGCGCTGTTGGGCTTGGACACCGGCACGGTCGATGCAGCAGACGCGGGAGCCGGAGCCGCGGACTTGGGCGCAGGCTGGGCAGACGGAACAGCAGCGCCGCGGTCCCAAGGCATGCCACCCTGATGCGCGGACGTAGCAGCGGGGGCGACGGTCACCGCAGGAGCGGCAGCGCGGGCGCCCGAAATGAGCGTCGGCTGCTGGGCAGCAGCGGGTGCGGATGCAGCAGGCGCACTCGCTTGAGCAGCAGCCACGCTCGCCGGCACCGCGGCGTTGGCAACCATGGCCTCCAAGCGTGCCACGCGCTCGGCCAGGGCCTCAATGGTCAGATCGGCCTCGGGACGTGCCAGGCGCGTGCAGGCGATCTCGAGCACCAGGCGCACGTCGCTCGCGCCCCTCATCTCCAGCGCGGCATCGTCAAGCACCGTCAGCACGCGGGCCAGACGGTCGGCCGAATGCTCGCCAAAGGCGGCGGCCTCGGCAGCAAGCGCCTCGGCCTGCTCGGAGCCGCCCTCAAACAGCTCGGCACGGGCACCGGCAACGCAAGCCACATACACGTCGCGCACATGCGCCACCAGGTCGCGCGTCAGCTCAAGCAGGTCATTGCCCTCCTCGACCTGTGCACGAATGAGCCCATAGAGCTCAGCAATATCACGCTCGGCGATGGCGCGGGCAAACTCGCCCAGAATCTGGTCCGAAACCTCGCCCAAAAGCGAGCGGGCATCGTCCGCATGCACGGCGCCGTTGCCAAAAACGCTCAGCTGCTCCAGCGTGGAGAGCGCGTCGCGCATGCCGCCCTTGGCATGGCGCGCCACGATGGCGAGCGCCTCGTCGTCGTAATCGAAGCCCTCCTGCTCGCACACGTAGGACAGGCGATGCTCGATATCCTCGTTGCCGATGCGGTGGAAATCGAAGCGCTGGCAGCGCGAGAGGATGGTCTCCAGAATCTTTTGCGGATCGGTGGTGCACAGCACAAAGATCACGTGTGCCGGCGGCTCCTCGAGCGTCTTGAGCAGCGCGTTGAACGCCGCCGTCGTGAGCATGTGAACCTCGTCGATGATATAGATCTTGTACTTGCCGCGCACCGGGGCAAAGTTGACGGAGTTGATGATCTCCTCGCGCACATTGTCCACGCCCGTGCGGCTTGCGGCATCGAGCTCGTAGACATCGGGGTGGTTGCCCTCGGCGATGAGCTCGCACTCCTCACAGGTGCCGTCGGGCATGCAGCCGCTTGCGCCCTCGGCGCGCGCCGCCTCGGCATTGCGGCACAGCAGCGCCTTGGCAAGGATGCGCGCCATGGTGGTCTTGCCCGTGCCGCGCGGTCCGCAGAACAGGTACGCGTGGGACAGGCGTCCCTCGGTGATGGCGTGCTCGAGCGTCGAGACGATATGCTGCTGGCCCACCACGGAGTCGAAGGTGAGCGGGCGATACTTTCGGTACAACGATTCCATGGGTGCTCCCCCGGGTATACTGAGTCTTGTTGCCGCGACGGCCATGCGGTCGCACGGCATACTTCACTCATAATAACCCGTACGGCGAGCCCGCCGCGATAGGAGTCCAAAGAGCATGGCAGACGCAGAGAGCAACCTCGTTCCCTCCGAAGCAGCCGACCAGGTCGAGGTCGCGCTCGAGAAGCAGGCCGCAGCCGACGACGGCATCCTGTACCTCAACGAGTACCAGTACGAAAACGATCTAGTCACCGACTTCGCCCGTCTGGTCGCCTCGCCCAGGCGTCGCGGTTCGCTGTATGTCGCCGCGGCAATTGCCGCGCTGCTCGGCATTGGCATGCTGGTGGCCGGCGGCAACTGGATCAAGTTTGGCGTCGTCCTGATCGTATTCGGCGCCTTTTTGGCCTGGTGGAGCAAAAACCTGCACCACACCCTCGCCCGCGACTTTATCGATGCCGTCGAGGCCGACGAGTCCATGGGTGGCCGCTATCGCCGCGTCGCCGCCAACGAGGACGGCCTGATGGTTTGGGGCAAGAGCGGCAAGTCGCAGTTCTTCCCGTTTGAAAAGCTCGACCACGTGCTCGACGGCGAGCGCATCTTTGTAGCCATGTTCGCCGACCAGGGCGTGACAATCCCTAAGGACACCTTTGTCCGCGGCAATGCCGAGCAGTTTGGCACCTTCCTTAAGGCGCGCATTAACAAAAAGCTCCGCATCGAGACCAAGAAGAAGAAAATGAAGGCCGAGAAGGCTGCCGCCGAGGCCAAGCGGGGCGACAAGGCCGACAAGCCCCAGGATAACAAGGGCAAGCGGCGCAAGCAGAAGAAGAGCAAGAAGAAGCGCTAGGGCCGAGCGCCACTGCGAAGGGAATCTCATCCCGCTTCAGCGTAGGATGAGGCTCCCCCAACAGGGCCTTCGAGCTATTTAACTTCAAACCTGAAGAGCCTTCGCTCCGGCAGATCGGTCATCTTCATCGTATAGGTCCCGGGAAACGCTTTCTCAAAACGGACGGTCTCGTAACCTTCGAAATAGTCGTTGGTGTTTTGCATCATGAATGGGACGAGTAACTCGTTCTCCGCCCCAACCTGTACAGCAAACGCAGCAGAACCGCCCAGCACCGGCATTGCCTGCGTTATCAGATCGGTATTGACCACAAAGTCATAGTTTGGCGCAGACTCCGGCACCAAATGCCAAACATACGCTTTAATTCCGCCTTCGACATTGTCCTTATTCCTGACACGCATCTTTACGGCGATAACACACGTGATGTCGGCGTCCTTCAATTTCGTTTTCGTATCTACGATGCCATATTTTGAATAATCATCATGCGCACGCTTGAGATACTCGCGCGGCGTGAGCAGCTCTGCCCCGTCTATGCAAAACGAATACCCGTCAGTCGCCACATCCTTCGACCCCAGAAACGCCCCATCCATCGAGAGCCATTCGCCCTCCGCGTAATATTTTTCAGGAATGACTGTCCGGTTCCCGTTAACGACGCTCACCCTCATGCCCGCAAGGCCGGTAACAGCACAGCCAAAAAGCGCGAGCATCGACCTTCTCGTCAACAGGGCCTTCTTCATCGCGCTCACGACCTTTCCCGAACTTTCACAACGGCACCGTCGCGCATGCAGTAAACACGATCGGCTAGCTCCTCGAGCACCTCTCCGTCATGGCTAGACAGAAGAACCTCGCGACCCGTTGATGCCGCCATCGCCACAACGCGCTTGAGCATTTCCACGCCCGCTTCGTCGAGGGCATTCGTTGGCTCATCGAGAACAAGCAGCTTCGGCTTTTCCATAATTGCCGCAGCTATTCCCAGACGCTGCTTCATCCCAAGCGAGTATGCTCGAAACTTCTTTTTTTCGTCTGCATCGAGCCCCACGAGCCGCAGGGCAGAGCGAATGTCCTCGGGGGTGGCAACGCCATTGATTTGAGCTATGAGCTCCAGATTGTCGTAACCAGACAGATATCCTAAAAAGGAAGGCGCCTCTATCAACATCCCCAGACTCGGCGGAAACGAGATATCCGCCCCAAGTCTTTGGCCATCGATAATAATCTCGCCCTCGGTGGGTCTAATCAATCCGCAGACCGCTCGCATGAGCATGGTCTTACCCGAACCGTTTATCCCCTGAAGCCCGACCACAGTCCCAGGGTCAACCTCGATAGACACGTTGCGCAGGACATCGTTTTTGCCCATGCGCTTCGATACGTCCCTAACGATCACACTCATATCTTGTCCCTCTTTTCGATAAGGTCGGCCCTTCGAAACCACAGTCCACCCAACGATAGGCATAACGACATAATCACAATTGAAAACAAGCCACTCGAGCCCGTCGCAATTCCTTCTTTGACGATTCCACCCCAGCGCAACAGCATCAAGGCATTTCCCAGTAGCGCCCAATGCCGCGCATATGCCGAACAGATCAGGTAGCTCATTACAACCGCAAATGAAACTGACGGCCCAAGCACAAACCCAACCGTTGCCTGCACAAACGCAAGCGCCTCAAAAGCAAGAAAGAGACCTGCGAAAAACGGCAGTGCACCTGCTTCGCTCGCCTTGAGAAACCACGGCGCCAAATTAGCCAGCTGAAGCGACTCGCCATGGATGACCGCGCTGAACGAGGCACTCACCATCAAGCTCCAAATCACAACAGAGCAAACCACCACGAGCAGCGAAAATGCTGTTATCGCCGCCACTGAGATAAAACGCGAGACCCACCAAAGGGTTCTCGCCCGGCATCGGACAAGCGTTTGCAAACCAAACCCGTGCAACGATTCGGCGGGATAATCGAGTGTTGTATAGAGAATAAGCAGAATGAGAAATAGCCATCCTAGCGGAGGCACAAACATGACCCCGGGCCTAGGCTCAAACGGAGCAGATCCGGCAAACACGAGCGCAAGATTGTCCGCAAACCCCAAGGCATCCGTCCTGACCCCATACACAGAAGACAAACCGTAGGCGTACACCAGGTTCGCAACGGTCACTGCCGCAATCGCAATAAAGGTAATGATGTTCTTCTTCAAAACGGTCCTCAGGTCCGCGGCGACCAGCCTAAACAGCATCAGACCATCTCCCGCCTTTTCCACGCCCCAGAAAAAGCCAACGAAGCAAGGGTCAATAATATGATTTCCGCAAAACCGGCTCGAATGTCTGGCCAGTTATTCAGCGATTCCGACCTGATGCTGTTGAAGATATTGCAGTTAAACCCCACACAAGCCATTACGCCGAAGATCCAGCCATTTGCAAAATGCCACGCAACCATTAGCAGATACGGGACAATTATCGCTTTGATTCTGCTACGAAACAAAATTGAGAAGCCAGTTACAGCCATGGATAAAGTCCCGAGCGTGACCGCATCGAACAGCGTGTATGCAAGCACATATAACAAAGGATGTGAATAAAATAGACCGGAGAAATAGCTATGTAGGTAAAGCCCTACGTAGGTCGACTCATCGACCCGAGGAAGATACGCAGGAAAAAGCATCGAGACAATCAGGAAATTGACGAGCAGAGGAATGGCAGTCACTGTAAACGCGGAGAGGAAAGCAGACAGCACCTTTACGTTCACGTATGCCTTTCTGGAAACGCGCGTGCATATCTGCATGTCATAACCACTCAAACGCTCAAAGAGGCACGACCAAGATCCGGCCAACATTGCAAGCAGGGGCAGTGCATAGAAAAACACCGACGCAGACAGTGGCGCGTTCGCGCTCACAACAATCCAGTTACCGAAGCTGCTTTCACGTGTTTGACCGAGATAGTTTTTGGCTTGCATGCCAACGCCGTAACCAAAAGAAAGAAGGTTGTGACGTTCTTTTTCCAAATTTGCCCACGGCTCCAGCGCAGCAGCTATTGCAACTGCGACTGCAATCAAGAGAGCAAAGATAAAAGCTGGGCGTCTTATCGTTTTCGACAGCTCATATCTTACGAGCCTTTGGTTCATACGTCCTCCTCCCCCTTCCGACCCAGAAAGCCGGAAGGGAGCCAATTCAAACAACTATGCGGGAAGCTTGCGGAAATGCCCGACGCAGTCGGGGCTCCATACACCAATAACAGTGCCGTAGCCAGACTCCGCCCATGCAGTCAGTCGCGCCGCAGATCGCCCGTTCTCACGGACGAGGTTATACATTTCCCACTGTCCCTTGTGATTCGAACGATACGTTCCCTGAGTACAATTCATGCTGCCGCTACCGCTTGTGTTATACGCACCGTCTGTATATAACCGAAGCGGATTTCCCGTATAACCTTGGATATCCAGATAGAGCGATGAGGAATCATCCTTTTGACGGTAGCCAGTTGCACTCGTCCCGGCACATTGAAAACTAAATGCCCTATCGGCATTGTTCGTACAGGTCGTAATTCCCGTATCGGCGTTTTGAGTAATGCTAGAAACCTGAGAGGTGTCAAACTCCTCTTGCGCGAACGATGCAGCGGGAACCCCTAGGGACAGACCCGCAGCAATCGCCAACCCGACTCCGATTCGAGTAATAGCGCTCCTTGGCTTAATCATGGCCTTCTCCAATCAAAAGCGGCTAACAATGCGTCGACGCACAGCAACCTTTGCATGAATGGAGAAAGATGTCTGTAAACACTCGCTATTGAGTTGATAATCCAGGCGTTTACACGTTATCTACCTGCGATAACAATGAAATAAGCTCTGCTTTGTTCTTGATCTTCAACTGGCGATAGGACGCGGATCGCAGCGCTTGCACCGTAGATGCAGCGTAACCGACATCCTGCGCAATGGTCTTTGTCGTTGTGCCCTCTGCCGTCATCAACAATATTCGGGCCTGAACATCGGACAGGGCGCGCGACGTAAGCAGAGCCAGCCGGCGCACGTGAGCTGCTTCGGTGGACCCGTTCGCACGGTACTTCAAGACGGCCTTCTCGTCCTCAACCGAGCGTACGAGCACGATGTGCGTAACGAGCATGGGCACAGACCAGCAAACAATCACCGTTGCCACGACGACATTGACGGCCGAACTTTGCCCCAGCAACGACGCAAGGAACAGAGGCTCGAAAACCGTCAGATCCTGCACCATGTTGAGCAAGACAACCCAGACAGGAGCCGCCGCCCCAAAGCAAAGCATCCATATCCCAAGCATTTTGCGCTGCGGACAGCTACGCAGCACTATGTATGTAAGCAACATCCCCGTCAGCACCGCGAACCCATGGATTCGCCCCCTAGTGGCCGCATGGATTAAAGTAGCCGCACCTATTGACACCAACGGCACGATAGCCCGGACACGGGCATGCACCTTAAACGGACGCAGCCCAACAGCGAGCGAGACCGTAGATGCCACGCCGCACAGCAGGACCGGCGCAGCCATCAACGGATCGCATATACACCTCCATGCCGCGATATAGACAAAAGACCATTCCACGGCAGACAGCACCGCCCATACGCACGGGCTTCCGAGCCCAATCGCCCCATCCGTTCTAGTCAGCGCAACTTCACGATTCAGTTTTTCACCCGCGTAGTGCAGCGACAGAAGCAGTCCGAGACCCAATGCATAGCTTGCGAGAGAAAAGGCGACTGCCCGCGAAACACCGGATCCCCAATCGCTATCCGCCATTACCAAGGGGCCCGCCGCAAGGAGGATAAAAAATGTTGTGAGCAGGTATCGAAACAGCCGGCGCGTCCGAACTGATGTCAACATATCACCAGCATGCCGCTGCAGCAGACCAGGCCCTGTAGCATCACCCTCACCCGCAAACAATGCCACGAGCTCGCGTGAGCCCGCAACCGATGCCTTCCCGTATGCTCGGTGAAGCGTTGTTCGCACCGTCGATGGCTTCGTACCCGTCTCCCTGGCAATTTCCGCCGGCGTTTTCCCTTTGAGCAGCAGTCGAACAAACTGCTCTTCTCGAGGCGACAGGGCAGGGGAAAACACCCCCGCATCGAATGGGTCGGACGTGCGAGGGGTATCCGAATTGTTGTCCCGTTTCTCCCTTAGCAATGTGCATACGAAGGCGGCAACAGCAATAGCGGACCCCATCGACAGTGATGCAATGACTGCGGCATCGCTTGCAAAGTATGCCACCTCGACAGCCGGAACAAGGCCAATGGGAACTGCTACAAGCACAGAACGGGCGAACACGTCGCTCTGTCCCCGACCAAAGGCGCGGGGACAGCAAAGCAGCGGGACCGCAGCCAATACGAGATAGACCAGAGGAATTAAAAGCATAAGGCCAATTGATGCGGCCGTTACAGAGGGCATCCCCCATGGCTCGGGAACGACTCTCCATGAAACTCGACAGCAAAACAGCAGGCAAGACAGGACAACTATTGTTTCTGCAAAAAGTGCGCTCTGCGGTCGGCAGGTCCCCCTTTCGCCGTCCCGCGCCGCCCCCCGTATCAAAGGAGAGCCCGCCGTATTCCAAATTACATATGAGAGGAGCAGCGACCCAGTGAAGCACAAGGCACACGAAACGCCATGCAACAGCCAGATTGGTGCAAACACGATTGGAACAGAATCTCCGCGAGCATAGAAGGCCAAGTCGACCCATTCGGGAACCACCGCAATAGCAGAAAGGAAAACACCGAAGACGCCAAGGCGACCCGGCCGTCTTATTTCTCTCCCCTTGCGGAGCGCAACGCCATGACCAAACGCCGCGAGGCATGCGCCAAGGATAACGAGCCAGGTCATTGCACCTGATGCCAAGCCGATTGAAGATGAAAACCGGTGATAAGGGGTAACCGCCATTACGACGAGCGCAATGGCGAAAGCAGATGTGGCAGAACAGCGGGAAAAGAGCATATGACCTCCATAGCGTGTCATTATATCGCTCGGGCTGCTCGTTTATCTCCACGCCCACACCAGCCAGCATCAACGATTCAGGCGAACTCCAATCCGAGCCAGATCACGGTTCAGCTTTTGTCCGCAGTCCCCGCATCAAAGCGGGATGCGGTTTCCTTTTGAGCGTCGATCTGGAAACTGTATCCCGTTCTGAGTCAATATTCTGGGACGCAGTTTCCGCAGCACACCCCATTCGGAAAGCGTGTCCCAGTATTTGGCCGCAAACTGGGGCGCGCTTTCCGGATGGGTCGAGACGAAGGCCAAGCCAGACAGGCAGCCTCGCATCCCGCCATCCTCGCCATCCGCCTGAGCGTGCTACACTAGCAGCATCTATGCCACCGCGAACGGCTCGGCCCCGCGCCCGCCGCTCGCAAACGAACTTTAAACGCACGAGGGTTGGCCATGCCGCTTTTCTCGCAACATACCGCCCGGTTCTCGCCGGACGTTCCCTTGGAGGGCACTAGCTCTCGCGAGCTGCTCAAGCGGTACCAGCCGCTCGAGACGCTTGCGACCGGCGGTTTTGGCTCCATCGAGATTTGCCGCGACACGCATCTGCGCCGTCGCGTGGCCATTAAGCGCATCCCCCTTATCAACGGCGCCGGCATGCCCGCCAGCGACATCATGGACGTGCTGCGCGAGGCGCATACCGCCGCCATGCTTCAACATCCCAATATCGTGCAGGTTATCGACTTTACGCACGACACCGCCTATGCCTACCTGGTCATGGAGTATGTCGACGGTATGTCGTTAGCCGAGTTTTTGCATCGCGTGGACGGCCACTCGCTCACCTTTGACGAGGCCGCGGCCATTGCCGACGCGCTGGGTCAGGCACTCACCTTTGCCCATGCAAACGGCGTGCTTCATCTGGACATAAAGCCCGCCAATGTGCTTATCGACCATTCGGGCAATGTAAAGCTCACCGACTTTGGCATGGCGCGGCTGTCGTCCGCCGGCGGCTTTGGCGGATCGCGCGGCGGCACCATCGGCTACATGCCGCCCGAGCAGCTCGATATCGAGACCGGCACGGTCGACGAACGTGCCGATGTCTTTGCCCTTGCCTGCGTGATCTACGAGGGCCTGTGCGGCAGTGCCCCCTTTATGGCGGCCACGCCTGCCGACTCGCTCGACCGCATCATCGGCGGCGCCACCTATCCCAGCGAACTGATCCCTCACTTTCCCCCGGGGGCCGAGGCGGCGCTCATGAGCGCTCTCTCCCCCATGCCGCAAGACCGCCCCGATAGCATTGAGGCATTCTGCGACCGACTCCTTGCCGGCTTAGGAAGCGTGCGCGAAGGCCGTCGCAGCTTGGAGCAGATGGTGGGCGAACTTTCAGATGACGAGTGCGCGGCAGACGATATGGAGTCGCTACCCTACGAAGATGACACCGTCGAGATCGACCCCGCGCTTGGTTGGGCGGGCTCGCGCTGGAGCCACGCGCGCAACTACACCATGCGCGGCATCTCAGCGCTCTCATGCGGAGCCTTTAGCTTTTTGCTTATGCAGACAGCCGGCGTCGCGGCGCTTCCCGGGCTGGTCGTGGCGGCCATCGCGATCGGTGCGGCAGCCGGCCTGGCCCCGCAGATCGGCTCGGCCATCTCGACCGTGGGCTTTTTGGTGCTCATGGCCAACGCCACCATGCAGGCGCAGGGCATCCTGTCGATGCTGCCGGTCGCGGTCGTTTTTGCCGCCGCCATGTCCGGTTGGTGGATTGCCTGGGGACGAACCGAGGCGGCTGCGAGCGCGACGCTCACCTGCGCGCTTGCGCTGGGTTGCCTAACCGGCGACGCCCTCCTTGCCGCCGGAGCCGCCGCGAGCATCGCGGCGTTTTGGCTCGGCCCGGCAAGCGCAGCGGCGGCCACGGGCATGGGCGCACTCTTTGCCCGCCTTGCTGCAGCGGCTCTCTCTGCGGGAGGCGTACTGGGGCTTAGCAATGTCGTCGCAGCGCTGGGAGACGCGCTCCTTCTCGCTGCAATCGTGCTGGTTGCAGCAATAGCCGCGGCAACATCGCTGCTGCTCAATGCTCATGCCAAGCGCGCCGAGCAGGGATCGAACCTTGCCGCCATCGTCGCAATTGCCGTCGCCGGCATCGGCTCGGCCGTATCGTTTTGTCTTGCACACCATATGGAAATTGCCAGCCTTGCGGGCCCGGTCGTCGCCAAGGCGGCGGTTACGGGAATCCTATCCTCTATAATCGTCGGGATATGCCTTTATTTGCTCGGATACCAAAGAACCTATACGGAGAGTGATCTTTCGTGAACTTCCTGAACATCTTCGAGGACCACGTGGCCGGCATCTTCGGTGCCACCCGTGCCCCGTTCTCCTTTAAGAAGCTTGCCAAGCAGGCCGCTCGCGACATGGAGGATCAGACTCTGGTGATCAACGGCGTCAACACCGCGCCGGCGCTCTATACCATCCTGATTGCCGCCGACGACGATCCCATGCTCGCCCCGTTCTATCCCGAGCTTTCGCGCGAGGTCCGCTGTCTCACGCTGTGGCTGTTCAGCGAAACCTATCTCACGCAAAAAGACGAGCAGGCGCTGCAAGCCGCGC
>OIWV01002078.1_pt1 | contig 15457 bp, 10 predicted proteins | sample 1587751 | NCBI WGS metagenome assembly OIWV01 (sample SAMEA3888913, study PRJEB22519) | human gut metagenome | biome: human gut; feature: human-associated habitat; material: faeces | place: Denmark | collected 2010
AAATTAAAAGAAATGTTAAAGAGACAAAGAGAAATAAATCAAAAATTAAATATGGATGAAAAAGAAAAAAGTGCAATTATTATAGATGAAGAAGAAAACGAACCTGATGAATATAATGCAGAAATAGGGGAAGAATTTGAATGGGAGGAGGAAGTTTATGAATAATTTAGAAGTTGAAAATCAAATAACAAATGACGTTTCTATTGAAAATAAACAGAGAAATTTTTTGCAGACAAATATAGGGAAAGCCGTTAATACTGGATTGAATATAGGTCTTAGGTATATTCTTCCGGATGTAATAGAAGATCAAGTTATAGAAATAAAAGATAGTTTTTTACAAAATGGATTTAAAGAGGGAATTCAAACAGCAATTGATTCAGCAATTAATTTTGGAAAAAGTGCACTAGGAATTGTAACAGGAAATTTTGAAAATATACAACAAATGCAAACAGCAGTTAAATCTGGAGGAATAATAGATGGAATTTCAAATGTATTAAATTTTACTATTAATAAGGTAGTTAATAGTGGAAAGATTCCGTATGCCTTAGGTAGTGCAATCAAAACGGGAAAAAATGCTATATTAAATAATATAACAAAGAATATAGAAAGTGAGTTTGAAAATCAAGTAAATCAGATTGAAAAATTAAATAAATATACAAATAATTGGAAGGATTATTTTAACAATAAAGATTTTGATGGAATGCAGAGAGAGTATGATAAGATTAGAGGAAAAATGAAAGAAATTGCTCCAATAGAAAATACAATAAAAACAGCAAGAGTGGTAGAAAATTTACATAAATTAATAAAAAATAATGGAAAAAATTTCGACTTGACGAGTGAGGAATTAGAGCTTGCAAAAATGCTTTAAATTACTAAAAAAAACTAGATAAAATAGACTGTTTTGCTTGCAAAAAAAGTATTATTTTAGTATAATACAAACATAGATATAACTTAGAAAAGAGGTAAATATATGGACTCAAAAGACACAGAATTAGAAGACAGAGATGGTAAAATAATAGAGAGAGACATCGAAGACGAAATGAAAACTGCATATATAGATTATGCAATGAGTGTTATTGTATCTAGAGCTTTACCAGATGTAAGAGATGGTTTAAAACCAGTTCATAGAAGAATTTTATATACTATGTATGAAGATGGTTTAACATCAGATAAGCCATATAGAAAATCAGCAACTACAGTCGGTGACGTTTTAGGTAGATATCATCCACATGGAGATTCATCTGTATATGATGCAATGGTTAGAATGGCTCAAACATTCTCACTTAGATACCCATTAATTGATGGACATGGAAACTTTGGTTCAATCGATGGTGATGGGGCAGCTGCTTATCGTTATACAGAAGCAAGAATGTCTAAAATTGCGGAAATTATGTTGACTGATATTGAAAAAAATACAGTGGATTTTATGCCTAACTTTGATGATAGACTTCAAGAGCCAACTGTATTGCCAGCAAAGATTCCAGCACTTTTAGTAAATGGTTCTTCAGGAATTGCTGTAGGTATGGCAACAAATATTCCACCACATAATTTAACAGAAGTTATAAATGGTATTATTAAAATTATTGATGATGACAATGTAACTGATGAACAATTAATGCAAATAATTAAAGGACCAGATTTTCCAACTGGAGGAATGATTCTTGGAAGAGAAGCAATCAAACAGGCATATACAACAGGAAAAGGAAAGATAACTGTAAGAGCTGAAGCTGAAATTGAAGAAATGAGTAATGGAAAACAAAAGATTATTGTAACATCATTACCATATCAGGTAAATAAGGCTAAATTGATTGAAAATATAGCAAACCTTGTAAAAGAAAAAAGAATTGAAGGAATATCAGAACTTAGAGATGAGTCTGATAGAGAAAATGCTGTAAGAATTCATATTGGACTTAAAAAGGATGCAAATGCAAGAGTTGTATTAAATCAGTTATATAAAAATACACAAATGCAAGATACATTTGGAGTAATAATGTTAGCTTTAGTTGATGGTCAACCTAGAATACTGACTTTAAGACAATGCTTAGATTACTACATAGACCATAGAAAAGGTGTTATATTACGTAGAACACAATTTGAACTTGATAAAGCATTAGCAAGAGCCCATATATTAGAAGGTTTAAAAATAGCATTAGATAATATTGATGAGGTAATTAATATAATAAGATCATCATATGATGATGCTAAAGAAAGATTAATGGAAAGATTTGGCCTTTCGGATATTCAAGCTCAAGCAATATTGGATATGAGATTAAAAACTTTATCTGGATTGCAGAGAGAAAAGATTGAAGAAGAGTACAATGAGTTAATGAAGTTAATTGCTCATTTAAGAGAAATATTGGGTAGCGAGAAACTTGTATTCGAAATCATCAAAGAAGAATTAACAGAAGTTAAAGAAAAATATGGTGATGAAAGATTAACAAAGATTGTTGCTGCTGAAGGTGAATTTAATGAGGAAGACCTTATAAAAGAAGAACAAATGGTAGTTGCATTAACTCACTTTGGTTACATAAAGAGAATGCCAATAGACACTTATAGAAGCCAAAAAAGAGGCGGAAAAGGTATTAGTGGTATTTCTACAAGGGAGGAAGATTTCGTTAAACAAATATTCACAACTTCTACTCATGATACAGTATTGTTCTTTAGCAATAAAGGAAAATTGTATAGATTAAGAGGATATGAAATTCCAGAAGCAGGTAGAACTGCTAAAGGAACTGCGATTGTGAACTTATTAAGTTTAGATGCAGGTGAAAAGATTTCTGCGGTAATACCAATTTCAGATTTTGAAGATAGCAAATATCTATTAATGGCTACGAAAAATGGATTGATAAAGAAAACTCCATTACAAGAGTATAATTCAAGTAGAAAGACTGGATTATTGGCAATAACGTTGAAAGATGATGATGAGCTAATAGATGTTAGGTTAACAGATGGTCAAGATAATGTTGTATTAGTTACTGAAAAAGGACTTTGTATAACATTTGATGAGAAAGACGTAAGACCAGTTGGAAGATCTGCACAAGGCGTACTAGGAATTCGTTTAGATGAGGATGACACTGTAATTGGAATGGAATCTATAGTATCAAATAATAAAGGCGTTACATTATTAGCAATTACTGAAAATGGTTTCGGAAAGAGAACAGAACTTGACGAATATAGAGTACAGAATAGAGGAGGAAGAGGTGTAATTACATACAAGATTACCCCTAAGACTGGAAATATAGTTGGAATAAGAATGGCAAAAGAAGACGATGATGTAATGTTAATTACAAACTCTGGAACTATTATAAGAATTAATGTTAAAGATGTAAGCATATTAGGAAGAGCAACACAAGGTGTAACATTAATGAGAACGAACGAAAATGAAAAGGTTGTAAGTATAGAAACTGTAGAACCAGAAGAATAAAATAAAGTATAAATTAGGCTTTTCATGTTAGATTGAAATTTAACAAGGAGAGCTTAATTTTGTGTAAAAAAAGAATTACAAATTATATTTATTTATAAAATGTAATTCTTTTTTAGATTATTTATTATTTTTCTCTAAATTATCTTTAGCAACTGCCATTAATAATTTTATTCTATTTGTCTGGTTTGCTTCACTTGCACCTGGGTCATAGTCTATTGGAGAAATATTAGCGTAAGGATATTTTTCTCTTATTGTTTTTATTACACCTTTTCCAACAACATGGTTTGGCAAACACGCGAAAGGTTGTACACATACTATGTTAGAAATTCCATGTTCTATGTATTCTACCATTTCTGCTGTTAGGAACCAACCTTCACCAGTCTGATTTCCAATCGAAAGAATATCTTTTACTTTGTCTTCTAGTTCCCAAATATCGCAAGGTTGTAAATAACCTTTTTTAGAATTTGCTAGAGCAATTCTTTCATCTTTCTCAAGAATGTCTATTAATTTTATTGCAAGTTTAAATATTTTTGCTTTATATTTGTCTGTTTTTATGAGTGTGTTGAAAGTTATTTTATGTGTTGCCATGAATTTTACGAATCCCATGAAGTCTGGAAGTATAACTTCTGCACCTTCTTGTTCTAGTTTTTCTGCAATAAAATTATTGCCAAATGGATGATATTTTATTAAAACTTCACCGACTATTCCAACTTTTGGTTTCTTCATAGAAGTATCTAATTCAATTTTTTCAAAGTCGTTAACCATATCATAAATGCTTTTCTTAAATTCCGATAAAGAAGAGTGTACAACTAATTCTTTGCATTTTTGCATCCATTCATCATATAGTTTTTGCGTTTCACCTTTGTTTACCTCGTAGACTCTATTTTTAGTAAGCATTTTTTGAAGTAAGTCTCCGTAAACAACAACCTTAAGAAGTTTTTCTACCATGTCTGGAGTTATTTTAAATCCTGGCATCTTTTCCATTCCAACAACATTAAATGAGATAACAGGAATATTAGCAAATCCAGCATCTTTTAATGCCTTACGAATGAATCCTATGTAGTTTGTAGCTCTACATCCACCACCAGTTTGAGACATTATTAAAGCAGTCTTGTTTAAATCATATTTTCCAGATTCAAGAGCTTCAATCATCTGACCTGTAACTAAAATTGATGGATAGCAAGCATCATTATTTACGTACTTTAATCCAGTTTCTACTGTATGCTGAGTACAGTTACGTAGTAGTTCAAGATTATATCCGCAAGATCTTACGGCCGTCTCGATTAGCTCGAAATGTATTGGAGCCATTTGAGGGCATAGTATTGTATAGTCTTTCATATCTTTAGTAAACATAACTTTTTTTACGGTATAATCTGCATCACAATTTGTGCATACATTATCTTTTTCACGTTTGTTCATACTTGCAAGTAGTGAACGAATACGAATTCTAACTGCACCTAAGTTATTTACTTCATCAATTTTTATTAATGTGTACATTTTATTATAACTTGATAATATTTCTTCAACCTGATCTGTTGTTACAGCATCTACACCACAACCAAATGAGTTTAATTGAACAAGTTCTAAATTATCATGCTTTCCGACAAAATCAGCTGCTGAATATAGTCTTGCGTGGTATACCCATTGATTTACAACCCTTAATGGAGCTTTAGGTTCCGTTTGGTTTGCAATACTATCTCCAGTAATAACTCCAAGACCAAGGCTTGTAATTAATGTATCGATACCATGATTGATTTCTGGGTCTACATGATATGGACGCCCGGCAAGAACGATACCTTTTAGATGATTTTTCTCTAAATATTCTACGGCCTTAACGCCTTCAGCATGTATATCTGCTCTGCAATGTTGATATTCTTCTTCAGCAAGTTTTGCAGCATTTAATAATTCTTTCTTAGTGAAATTGTACTTTTTAAATTCCGGTAAGCCTAGAATTGTTTCTGCTAAAGTCTTTGCGTCAAAAGGCAAGAATGGATTTAAAAAAGTAACATCTTTGTCTTTTAATTCTTCGACATTATTTTTCAAAACCTCTGAATACGAAATTACAATAGGGCAGTTATAATGATTATCTGCTGATTTATATTCTTTTCTAGAATATGGTACACATGGATAGAATATAGTTTTTATTCCTTGTTTTACTAAACTAATTATATGGCCATGTGATAATTTAGCTGGGTAACAAACAGATTCAGAAGGCATTGATTCCATACCTTTTTCGTATGTTTTTCTGTTACTTTTTTCAGAGATTATAACTCTAAATCCAAGGTTAGTTAAAAATGTAAACCAGAAAGGATAATCTTCATACATGTTTAAAACTCTTGGAATTCCTATAACACCACGAGGTGCATCTTTTTCCTCAAGAGGAGTGTAGTCAAAAATTCTCTTATATTTATATTTTACTAGGTTTGGTAACTCTTTATTTTCCGAAACGATTCCAGCCCCTTTTTCGCATCTATTACCAGAAATATGCTTTGTACCATTGCTAAATTTGTTTATTGTGAGTAAGCAGTGGTTTTCGCAACCATTACAACGCACATGTGATGCTTCAACTTTTAAGTTATTTATAGCATCCAAGTCAGAGATAGTAGAGACATATTCCATATCTTTATTTGCTTCGTATTGTTCTTGAGCTAAAAGTGCAACACCATAAGCACCCATAAGCCCAGCAATGTCAGGTCTTACAACATTTTTTCCAACTAACAATTCAAATGCACGCAAAACAGCATCATTATAAAATGTTCCACCCTGAACTACGATATGAGAGCCTAAAACCTTCATATCTCTAATCTTCATAACTTTTTGAATGGCATTTTTTATTACAGAATAAGAAAGCCCTGCTGAAATATCTCCCACACTATAGCCTTCTTTTTGAGCCTGTTTAATTTTGGAATTCATGAATACAGTACATCTTGAACCTAAATCGACAGGATTTCTTGCGGAAATAGCAGAATTTACAAATTCGCTAATTGTTAGTCCAAGACTCTTTGCAAATGTTTCTATAAATGAACCACATCCAGAGGAACAAGCTTCATTTAGCATTATATTATCTATGGAGTTATTTTTCAGCTTAATATATTTCATGTCTTGACCGCCAATGTCTACTATACTAGTAACATTAGGCATAAACTTCTTAGCAGCTGTATAATGTGCGATTGTTTCAATTTCGTTCAAATCAACATTTAAGGCTGTTTTAATAAGTGCTTCTCCGTAACCTGTAACACCACTGTATCTAATAGTTACTCCTTCAGGAAGTACTTTATATAATTCTTTTAGCATATTTGTTACACTTTTTAGAGGATTTCCTTCATTTCCGGCATATAAAGAGTACAACAAAGCGCCTTCTGTATCGGTTACAACGAGTTTGGTGGTTGTAGAGCCTGCATCAATACCTATAAAACAATCTCCTTTATAGGTTGATAAAACACCTTTTTTTACAACATCTTTACTGTGACGTGCTTTAAATTCCTCGTATTCTGAATCTGTTACAAATAAAGGCTTTAGAGGATTTGTTGTAGAGTCATGTGAGCTTCTTAGAACTTGAATTTTTGCCATTAATTTCTGAGTAGAAATTGGAGTCATTTCCAAAGAATCCAATGCTGCACCTTTCGCAACTAATAAATGTGCTTCATCTGGAATTATTACTTGTTCATCAGTCAAATGAAGTGTTTCTATGAATCTATTTCTTAACTCTGAAAGATAGTTAAGAGGTCCTCCTAAAAATGCTACATTTCCGCGTATTGGTCTTCCGCATGCAAGTCCACTAATAGTCTGATTAACAACAGCTTGAAATATAGAAGCTGCAATATCTTCTCTTGCTGCACCTTCATTTATAAGTGGTTGAACATCAGTTTTAGCAAATACTCCACAACGTGAAGCTATTGGGTAGATAATTGAGTGTTCTTTTGCAAGTTCATTTAATCCAGAAGAATCAGTGTTTAACAATGATGCCATCTGGTCAATAAATGCACCAGTACCACCAGCACAAGTTCCGTTCATACGTTGTTCAATAGACTTTCCAAAATATATAATCTTAGCATCCTCACCACCAAGTTCAATTACGACATCAGTTTTTGGAATGTATTTTTCTACGGCTCTTTTACAAGCAACAACTTCTTGAATAAAAGGTACATTCAAAAATGTAGCTGCAGACATTGCGCCAGATCCTGTAAGAGCGATAGTAAATTCAGCATCAGGGTAACGATTGGCTAAATTATCTAAAACTGCACATACTGTATTTTTTGTATCTGAATTATGACGTTGGTAGCTTGTATAAATTGTGTTAAGATTATTATCCATAACGGCAATCTTTACTGTAGTAGATCCAACATCAAGTCCTACATGCAATAAATTGTTCATATTAAATCTCCTTATGTTTTAAATAAAAACTACCCTAATTTTATACGGAAAAGCGGATTTTGTCAAATGAAACTGACTAACTGTCAGAAAATATAAAAAACCTACAAATAGCTTATTTGTAAGCTTTTTTGTCGAAAAATGTAGGATTGTGTATTTTATGTGAAAAATTATTTTTTGGACAATTAAAGGTTCTAATTAGAAAATTAAGAGAATAGACATGTTATCAAAGATAAAATTAGATAAGGAGGATTACATAATGAAAACAAATTTTAAAAAAATAGTAATAGTATTGGTGATTATCGCAATAATTGCAGGCGTAATAACATATTTTATAAATAAAAATAAAAAACCTGAATATATAGAATACGAACCACAAGAGGAAATATCGGATGAACAAGAGCGTAAAACAATGATTTCACTATATTTTGTAAATAAAACTACAAGAAATGTAGAACCTGAAGCCAGAATGTTAGACGTAAAAACATTAATAAAAGACCCATACACTGTTATAATAAACATGTTGATAGATGGACCAAAAAACGAAAACCATGACAATGTGATACCAGAAGGAACAACATTAATAGGAACAAGTTTAGAAGGAGATACTCTAAAAATAAATTTTTCATCAGAATTTGTAGAAAATCATATTGGCGGAAAAGAAGAAGAACAAAAGACTATAGAATGCTTAGTAAATTCGCTTACAGAATTAACAGAAGTAAATTCCATAAAAATATTAATAAATGGAGAAGAGAATGCAAAATTTAAAGATGGAGAAGTAGACTTTTCTCAAAATTTCATAAGAAATGAATAGATAAATAATTTTTTTTAATTTATTGACACTCGTGTATATGAAATGATAAAATGAAATTAAAATTTGAATAAAGTTAGAAATGTAGTAAATAATGTAAATAGGAAAGGGGAAAAAATGAAAGAAATACGCGAGAAGAAGGATAAAATAAGTGGTATTACATTAATAGCACTTGTTATAACAATTGTAATTTTAATAATATTAGCAGGTATAAGTGCTAATTTGACGTTAGGTGAAAATGGAATATTAACGAAGACTAAAGAAGCAAAAATTATGAGTGCAATAGGTTCAATAACAGATCAAATACATTTAGATGCTATTCAAAAAAAGATTGATAACATAGAGATGTCAGCAGAACTATTAGTCGAAGAAGGAAATGCAAAAAGAAGAGTGCAGCAAAAAGATGATGGGAAATATTATATGTATTATTGCATTGATATAAGTAAATATAACGGAACAAGTGGATTAGGAAAAAACGAAAATAGTGATTTAAAAGATGTATTTATAATTGATGATGAGCTAAATATAAAGTATATATCAAAAGATAATAAAGAATATGGAAATGAAACATCTGAGAAAATTTTAGAGGATGAAACAAAAATAAAATTCTCCAATGAAAAGTTTAGAAAATATATTGTGAAAAAGATTGGAACAGCCCAAGGTGATATAACTTTTGGACTTATGAAAACACAAACAGATTTAAAATTAGAAGATTCACAAATAGATTCACTAGAAGACTTGGTATTTTTCCCAAACTTAAAAACTTTAACATTAGGACAATATCCTAATGAAAAAATAACATTGCAAAATTTAAAGGGAATAGAAAATTGTAAACAACTTTCAACAATACGATTATTAAATGCAGAAATAAAATCACTTGATGGTATAGAGGGATGTAGTAAGTTAAGTTTTTTTGAAAGTTCAAATAGTTATGTTGAAGACTTTTCTGCTCTAAAATATTGTGATGCAATGGAAACTATACGATTTAATAGAGCATCAGCGAAATATATTGATACGGAAAACTTAATTGGAGCAATTAAAGATATAAAAAATTTAAAAGAAGTCCGTATTATTGGAAATAATATTACGAGTATGAATTTTTTAAGCAAAATAAATTCGGATATAACAATATTTGATTTTTCTAATAATCAAATTGAAAAAATAGAAGGACTAGAAAAATTTAAGAATTTAGAAAAAATTACACTAACTAATAATAAAATTAAGGATATAACGCCACTTGCACAGAATGTAAATTTGAAAGAAATAGTACTTTTAAACAATACTAGTATTGACGGAAATAGATCAAACTATACAAGTGAACAACTTGTACTAATTGATCGAATTGGTCAGGTGCTAGATAATGGTGGTAAAATTAGCCTGGATATTGATAAAATTGGACTATTTACTAATTATAAAACATTAAACTTGTATAATCAAAAACTAGAGAATCTTAATGCAATAGAAGGATTAACGCAAATAACTGAGTTGATTTTAATGAACAATAATTTATCATTAAAGGATCAAAAATCAAGAGATATTTTAAGTAATATGAATGTATGTACCTATTTAGACTTATCTAATAATCCCAGTATAGAGGATGTTTCTTTTATAAATGAAATGGGGAGTTTAAAGAATTTCAAAATTAGTGGAGATTCAAAGGTAAAATTAAAACAGATAGAAAAGAAAATATCTAATTTAAGAATAGATGTGTCTAATGATACTTTATTAAGTATAGTGGATTGCAATCTAGAATATATAACTAAAATTAATTTATATGGATATTCAGGATTAAATTGCAGTGTCCCAGAGATGGCAAAATTCTCAAACTTGACAGAATTGTATATTGCTAATGAACCTGAAATATCAAGTTTTGCTAGTGTATCAGATATAACTAGTTTACAAATATTAGATTTATCTAATGATGAATTACACGATAAGATGATAGATTTTTCAAAACTTCAAAGAATAAAAAAACTGAATTTATCAGGGAATAATATATCTTCAGAAGATTTAAAATATTTAAATGGATTAAAAAATATAAAACAATTAGAATTAAATTTAAGCTCTAATGCCATAATAGATGCAACATCTTTATTGGATTTTGATGTAAGTACTAAAATTAATTTAAAAGGTAATGTTAACTTAACAAAAAAATCAAAAGAACAATTAATTGAGAGATTTGGAAATAATGTTACATTATAAAAATGGAAACAGAAGGTTGCTTCTGTTTTCATTTTTCATTTGAAGAAATTTATAAATTAGACGTAATCGAAATACCAACAAATAAACCAATGATACGTGATGATCATCATGATATTATTTATAAAAATGAAAATGCTAAATATAGAGCTGTTATTGAAGATATAAAGAAAAGCAATGAAAAAGGACAACCAGTATTAGTTGGTACAGTATCTATTGAAAAATCTGAAAAATTAAGTAATATGCTTAAAAAAGAAGGTATTAAACACCAAGTATTAAATGCTAAGTTCCATGAAAAAGAAGCTGAAATTATAGCTCAAGCTGGTAAGTTTGGAACAGTTACAATTGCAACAAACATGGCTGGACGTGGTACCGATATTATGCTTGGAGGTAATAGTGAATATTTAGCAAAACAAGAAATGAGAAAATTTGGTTATTCAGAAGATCAAATTGAACAAGCAACAGCATTTAACGAAACAGAAGATCAAGAAATAATATCTTCAAGAAATAAATTCAAAGAGCTAAAAACAAAATATGACAATGAAATTAAAGATGAAAAGGAAAAAGTAATATCTGCTGGAGGACTAAAAATCATAGGAACTGAACGTCATGAATCAAGAAGAATTGATAATCAGCTTCGTGGACGTAGCGGACGTCAAGGTGACCCAGGAGAATCAAGATTCTATATCAGCTTAGATGATGATTTGATGAAGATATTTGGAGGAGATATGATTACAAGAGTTTATGACACTCTTGGAGCTGATGAAAATATGCCAATTGAATCAAAAATCATTTCTAATGCAGTAGAAAATGCTCAAAAGAAAGTAGAAGGTAAGAACTTTAGCATTCGTAAAAATGTACTTTCTTATGATGATGTTATGAACGTACAAAGAACTATTATATATGATGAAAGAAGAAAAGTACTTGATGGAGAGAACTTAAAAGAACATATTACAAAAATGATGGATTCTTTGGCAGACGCTACATCTAACGAGTATTTAGCAGATACAGACAATTTAAATATCGAAGGATTTGAACAAGAGATTAAAGAAATATATGGAGTAAATGACTTAAATGCGCTTCATAAAGATAGAATTAAAGCACATGATGTAGCAGAAGAACTAAAAGATAAAATTCATAGCTTATATAATGAAAAAGAAAAAGAAATTGGCGAACCAGAGATGAGAGAACTTGAAAGAGTTGTTATGCTTAAAATAGTTGATGACAGATGGATGGATCACATAGATGCAATGGATGAACTAAAAGATGGAATAGGTCTTCAAGCTTATGGTCAAAAAGACCCAGTTGTTCAATACAGAATTGAAGGATTTGATATGTTTGAACAAATGAACCTAGATATTCAAACTGATGTTGTAAAATTCTTGATGAATGCAAGAAAAAGAGAAGGTAATGTTCAAAGAACATCTTCAGTAAAAATTACAGGTGAAGGCTTAGCAAACCAAACAGATAATAATGCACCAAGAACATCAGTATCAAACACTCCAGTTGTAAACAACGAACCAAAAGTAGGAAGAAATGATCCTTGCCCTTGTGGTTCGGGAAAAAAATATAAGAATTGCTGTGGAAAGTAGCTTAAATAGAGAGTTGTACGGGAATTTTATAAAATGGAAATTTGTAAAACAAGTTCGTTTTGTCAACAAAAATATCAAAATGCGAACAAGAAATGCTGAAAATAAAGAAATGTAGACATAGAATATATGTTGACATTTCTTTTTTTCTGTGTAAAAATATAGAGGAATGGAGGTAAAAATGGTAAATATTAGAAAACGTGGTAAAGTATATCAATATCAATTTGAAATAGCAAAAGTAGATGGAAAACAGTAGATGGAAAACGAAAATACATTAGCAAATCAGGATTCAAAACCAAAAATGAAGCATTAATGGCAGGAATGAAAGCTTATGATGAATATATATGAAGACAAATTTTGTGTATTTGAAGTATGAAATATTGAAAGATCAATTAGTAAAAACATAGAACTAGATAGATAAAAATACCTAGTTCTATGTTTTATAGCCAATTGTTGTCAGATAAAACTTGTTTTGTAATACTACTTAATTTTCCTAATTTATCTAGTTCTTTGATTTCTTCTTTACTATAAAATTTAGCATCTGCTAAGTCAGTTGATGATTGTACTGAATTTTTATCATAATCTGCTGACCAGTAAATAATAATTCTATGTTCATCTGGCTTATTAATAATCTCATATGTTTTTAATTGTTTGATATTTGTGATTTCTAAACCTGTTTCTTCCATTATTTCTCTTTTTACAGTATCTTCCATTCTTTCAAATAATTCAACACCACCTCCAGGTGTAATTATCATTCCTTTATTGGGCTCTTTATTTCTAATTCCTAATAATAATTTGTTATTTGATTTTATCAGAACAGAGCAACCTACTCTTATATTATTCAAAATATCGCCTCCTTGTATAAAGAATATAATAAGAATTATATTTTGTCAATATATTTAAAATATGAAAAATATATGGTATAATTCAAAAAAGAAAGAAGTGATAATCATGGAAATATATTTAGATAATGCTGCAACAACAAAAATGGATTTTTCCAAATTGTGCTGAAATATTAGGAACAGATTTCTCTGATGAAATGATAGAAACAGCTAATAAAAATTTATTACAAAGTGGAAGAAAGAATAAAAGGAGTCTTAATAGGATTTCTTTGTGAGGCTTATTTTTATAAGGAGGAAAGTGATAGAAATGAATAAAATACAAGATGAACTAGAATTAGTGTTTCCAACGCCAGAATATAAAACTCAAGTTGAAGAATATCTACAAGAATTTTTTGATAATGGAGAGTATGAAATTGCAGGAGATGGTGGATTAGACAGAATTAAAAATTTTGAAGAATGGCTACTAAAAGTACAAAAGGATTTATCAGAAGAAAGTATTGAAGATAATAGGATTCCTGCAACATTATATTTAACAGTAAGAAAATCTGATAATAGAGTTGTTGGAAATTTACAAATCAGACATAAATTAAATGAAAAATTATTACAATATGGAGGACATATAGGCGATAGTGTAAGACCATCTGAAAGAAGAAAAGGTTATGCTACAGAGCAAATAAGATTGGCATTAAAAAAATGCAAAGAATTAGGTATTGATAATGTTTTAATGGATTGTGATAAAACTAATATAGGCTCTGCAAAAAGTATTATAAATAATGGTGGAATTCTTGAAAATGAAGTATATATTGGTAATGAATTAGTGCAAAGATATTGGATTAGTTTGAATAAAAGATATGCTAATAGGCATGTCACTGGAAAATCACAAAATACATTATATAAAATTAATTCAGTAGCAAGCAATGAATTTACAGGAGATATTTGCTATTACCATTTTAAAGAGATTATTAATAAAATTACGATACCCAATGGTAAATGTATTTTGGACAATGGATACAAATGGATTGAATTTTATGATTATAATTCAAAAATAAAATTAACAGCTATATATGATGAAAATAGTCAAATTGTAGAATGGTACTTTGATATTGCAAGAAAAATAGGAAAAGAGAATGATGTACCATATGAAGATGATTTATATCTAGATGTTGTTGTAACTCCTACAGGAGAAATAATTTTACTTGATGAAGATGAACTTCAAGGTGCATATAATAGACTAGAAGTAAATAAAGAAGAGTATGATATGGCTTATAATGAAGCAAATCAACTAATGAAAAAATTAGAGAATAATAAAAATAAACTAGAAGAATTTACAAATAGATATTTAAAAGAATTTCAAGATAAATAAAAAAAGTGATAATATATGAAATATTTTAAAAAATTAATAGGAGATAGAATATATTTATCTCCAAAATTTATTGGGAAAATAGTATTGATAATACAGAAATAAAGTCTTCTTGCGGAAGGGGCAAGAAGTATAAGAACTGTCACGGTAAAGGCCTGTAAGCCTTTACCCTGACAGTTCCGATTCATAATTTAGAACCAGAATTCAAAATTATGGGTTACCTGGAGGAGAAGCAACGCCAGCTGGACATGCGCTACCTGCGCATGGCGAGTATCTGGGCCGAAAATTCATACTGCGTACGCCGCAAGGTCGGGGCGCTGATCGTCAAGGACAAGATGATCATTTCGGACGGCTACAACGGCACGCCGTCGGGCAACGCGCGCTGTGCGCAGGCCGTACAGGAGACGAGCGGCATCGTCGGCACGGTGGGCGGCGAATATATGGCCAGCTATTACACGGCCTCCAACGGCGGCCAGACCGAATCGGTCAAAAACGCATGGGGGAGCGGCTCGTACAGCTATTTGCAGGTGAAGGATGACCCCTACGATCTGCGCAACGGCGCGTCCATCGCGAAATCCGTTACCTTCTACCGCAACGGCACGACCAGCGTTTCGGCGCTGACCGAGCTGCTGCGTACCGAGGCGGCGATGCTCGTCGGCGCGGGCAATGTGGAAATCGCGTCGATCAACGGCGTGACGCTGGCCGAACCGAAGTACGGCGAGCCCTCCCGCGTATACAAAAAGGTGCTGGTCAACCTGACGCTTTCGGGCTACGGCGACGTCAGCGTGGCGCTCGACTATTTTTCACAGGTGGAGGGGCTGTGCTCCATGTCCATCAACGTGCTCAAAAACGAGACGCTGA
>OIWV01002097.1_pt1 | contig 15350 bp, 12 predicted proteins | sample 1587751 | NCBI WGS metagenome assembly OIWV01 (sample SAMEA3888913, study PRJEB22519) | human gut metagenome | biome: human gut; feature: human-associated habitat; material: faeces | place: Denmark | collected 2010
TGCTGCTGTCAGTCTTTTTGCGTGCTTCATACCATCCTCCTGTTTCGTACAATACATGATCGCGGCGTGTCTCTGGTGCCTGCAATCCTTCGATATTTCGATTATAGCATAGCCCTGTCTGAAAATGGTAACATTTTTCTTACAACAAACAAACCTTTTTGTAATAGGTTTTCGCATACCGGTACATGATGAGCGTATATTCTCCAAACTCTTCTCCCAGAGAAGCCTTATATACGGCCCACAGCGCCCATAAGAATCCGCCCAGGGCAATGTAGGAATACTGGTGCTGGGCTGCTTCCGCAGCTTCCGTCTGGGTCTGCACCGGGGTGGGGTCTGGCTGGGCAGCCCCGGCAGAGACCACCGGCAGCACCAGCAGAGCCAGGGTCAGCAGCAGGCTGACAAGGCGTTTTTTCATAATGCTCCTCCTTTTTGACCAATGGGGTTTTCTTCTATCATAAAAAGAGAACCGGGCAATGTCAAGGCATGTTTTTCAAAAAATGTCGGATAAATCAAAAACGGCCGTGCACAGGGCACGACCGTAACAGGCAGAGCTTAATAATCCCGGGGGCTGATCTCTTCTTCCAGCTTGCGGTAATCGATCTTACCCACTGGGGTCAGGGGCATCTCACTGATAAACTTGTAGGCCACCGGCTGCACATACTCCGGCAGCTCTTCTTTGCAGATCTGCTGCAGCTCCCGCACGATCTGACGCTTTTTGTGGTCAGCAGCGGGGTTCAGCACGACATACACAAAGGGCAGGCGGCCCTGCACATGGTCCTTGTCGGTGCAGCCCACCACCGAGCACTGCTGCACGGCGGGGTGGCGGCTGATGACGTTCTCGATCATGGAGGGGAACACCTTGAAGCCATCGTGGCGGATGATCAGCCGCTTGATGCGGGAGTCCAGGAACACGAAGCCGTCCTCATCCATATAGCCGACGTCGCCAGTGTGTGCCCAGACGCGGCCATCCGAGTGGTGGCGCAGCAGGGCAGCCGTTTCGGCGGGCTTGCCGTAGTAGCCCTTCATGATGGCAGGGCCGGAGATGCAGAGCTCACCGCGCTCGCCGATGGGAAGCTCGGTGTCGGTACCGGGCTCAAACACCGACACAAGGGTGTTCACCAGCGGGATGCCCACACTGCCCACCTTGTTGGCAAGGCCGGAAGCAGCGGTGGCGGCAGAAGAAACCTCGGTCATGCCGTAGCCCTTGGCCAGGCCGTACTCCACGCCGTGAGCGGCCAGGAAGTCGTTCACGCTCTGCTCGGCACCCACCGTGATGGCGTCGCCGCCGGCAGCATAGTTGCGGATGAAGGACAGATCCTTGTTCTTCAGCAGCAGCGAAGAGGCCATCTGCTGGTAGTGGGCCGGCACGCCGAACATGTGCTCCGGCTTGTACTTCCAGATCAGGGCACCCAGCTTTGCAGGGTCCAGATTGGGGATGATGATCACGGTAAGGCCCAGCACCAGCGGCAGGTGCACGCCGCAGGCGTAGCCATAGGCAATGAACGGGGGCATGATGTTCATCAGCTTCTGGCCGCGGCGGAACAGCTTTTCGTAAGCACCGAACTGCTGTGCGATGGAGTTGAAGTCCACATCGGTCAGCATGACGCCCTTGGGCGAGCCGGTGGTGCCGCCGGTGTGCACCACCACGCAGGTGTGGTTCGGGTCGTAAGGCTCGGCACCGGTGTCTTTATCCTCACCGGCGGCAATGAAATCCTTCCAGCGGATCACGTTGGAAGAATAGCGGTTCTTGTCGGGGGTGGACAGCTTGTAGCCCACGGCCAGATGCAGCGGCAGGGAGTCGGCGGGGGACACCACCAGCACCCGTTCCACGTTGGTGCGCTTGGCAGCCTGCTGGCAGCGGTCGTAGACCACGTTCAGGCAGATGAGCAGGTGGGAGTCCACCTCGGTGATGTAATCATGGATGCCCTCGGCACTATAGCGCGGGTCCACCAGATTCAGGGAGGCACCGATCATGTCGGCAGCATAGAACGCATAGATGACCTCCGGGGTCATCACGCTGACCACGGTGGCAATGTCGCCTTTTTTCATGCCGATGGCACGGAAGGCCGCCGCCGTCTTTTTGACGTTGACGATGAGGTCGGCATAAGTGATCTTGCGGCCGTAATAGGTGATGGCGGTCTCGGTCAAGTGCGTTTTGTTCTGGCGGCAGACGTACTCGAAGGCGCTGCATTCAGGCGGCGTCTGATCGAAGAACTTGGGGTCATAGTATTTGAGCCAAGGTTTTGCGACGGATGCGTAGACGGGTTCGTGTGGTGCAGTCGTCATAGGATTCAGGACCTTTCTTTTTTTTCTTCTTCTTTCATTTTCCCAGAAACGGCAGAAAAAAGCATGTTCTGCCGGACACTTTCTGACAGGCAAAAGGCCAAAACGGCCCACCGCTATTGTAGTGGACGGCAGTCGGAATGTCAAGGAATAAACTGTGAGAAATCAAAAAAGGACGAACCATCAACGGTTCATCTGGTGAAAACTGTGTAAAGTGGTTGGATCGCGACCCGAAGCAGCTCAGGCCTGCGGCAGCCACTGCGCGGCCTCGGCGGCGCTGCAAAGAACCCAGTGCCTCGGGCGCAGCCCCCGCCACTGGGGCGCTTCGGTGGAATAATCGTGCATGGCGGGGTCGTACACCAACAGCTTTTTATTGCGCTCCCGGCGGGGGTCCGGCATGGGGATGGCGGACAGCAGGCTGCGGGTGTAGGGATGGATGGCGTGGGCCACCAGCTCCTCCGCGTCGGCCAGTTCCACGATGCTGCCCTTGTGGATGACTGCGATGCGGTCCGAAATGTAGCGCATCACCGAGAGATCATGGGCGATGAACAGGTAGGTGATGCCGCGCTCCTTCTGCAGGCGGCGCAGCAGGTTGAGCACCTGGGCGCGGATGGACATGTCCAGAGCGCTGATGGGCTCATCGGCCACAATGAATTCCGGCTCCACGATGAGGGCCCGGGCAATGCCGATGCGCTGCCGCTGGCCGCCGGAAAATTCGTGGGGAAAGCGGGAAGCAAACTCCGGCAGCAGGCCCACGTCCAGCAAAGCCTGCCGCACTTTTTCTTCCCGCTGGGCGGCGGAGAGGTCGGGCCGCACGTTCTGCAGGCCCTCGCCCACGATGTAGCTCACCTTGGCGCGCTCGTTCAGCGAGGACTGCGGGTCCTGAAAGATCATCTGGATCTCTTTGATGATCTGCCTGTCCAGCTGGCGGGAAATTCTGCCGTTGATCTTCTGGCCCTTATAAAGGATCTCGCCGCCGGAGGTGGGCAGAATGCGCAGGATGGCGCGGCCAATGGTAGTTTTGCCGCTGCCGCTTTCGCCTACAAGGCCGAAGGTCTCGCCCTTATAAATTTTAAAGTTGGCATCCTGCACAGCTTCATATGCTTTTTTGCCGGAGCCGTAGGTTACGTTCAGGTGGTTCACTTCCACAAGAACTTCGCGTTCATTTTCCATCTTACAGCCCCTCCTCTCGCAGCGTTTTTACCGCAGCAGGCGGCTCGATCTTGGGTGCCCGGGGGTCCAGCAGCCATGTTTTGGCCTTGTGGGTGGGCGTTACCTCAAAGTAAGGCGGGCGCTTGACAAAATCGATCTTCAGCGCCTGCGGGTTGCGGGGCGCAAAAGCATCGCCGCGAATTTCCGCAAACAGGTTTGGCGGTGTGCCCACGATGTTGAACAGGTCCTCGCCCTTCACGCCCATCTGGGGCATACTGGAAAGCAGCGCCCATGTGTAGGGGTGGCGGGGATCGTAATAAATTTCGTCAGCAGTGCCGATCTCCACAATGTCGCCTGCGTACATCACAGCCACGCGGTCTGCAATGTTTGCCACAACGCCCAGATCGTGGGTGATCATGACGATGGTCAGATCGTACTTGAACCGCATTTCCTTCAAAAGCTGCAAAATCTGGGCTTGAATGGTCACGTCCAGTGCGGTGGTAGGCTCGTCGCAGATCAGGATCTTGGGGCTGCAGGCCACCGCAATGGCAATGACCACACGCTGGCGCATGCCGCCGGAGAACTCGTGCGGGTACTGCTTAAAGCGCTTTTCCGGGTCAGAGATGCCCACATCCCGCAGGTATTCCAGCGTTTTTTCCTTGGCGGCAGCACCCTTTAAGCCCTGATGCAGGGCGACGGCTTCCATGATCTGTGCCCCGATGGTCTTCAGCGGGTTCAGGCTGGTCATGGGGTCCTGCATGACCATGGCGATCTTCTTGCCGCGGACACCCAGCCAATCCTTCTCGGTGAACTTGGTCATATCGCGGCCTTCAAACATGATGGAGCCGCCGGTGATCTTACCGTTGGCATCCAGCATACCCACAAAGTTCTTGGTGAATACGGACTTGCCCGAGCCGGACTCGCCCACGATGGCAAGGGTCTCGCCTTCGTACAGGTCCAGCGAGCACTTGCGGATGGCGTTCAGCTTGCGGCCGCGCAGGCTGAAAGTGATCTCCACGTCTTTGGCAGAGATAATCGGTTGTCTATCCATTTACGTCTCTCTCTCCAATCTATCAAACGTGGTTGCGCGGATCAGCCGCATCCGACAAAGCGTTGCCCATGATATAGAAAGAAATGGAAATGATGGACACGATGGATGCAGGGAAAACCAGCAGGTACGGATAATCCAGGAAGAAGCCGCGCACCTTGCTCAGGATCAGGCCCAGAGAAGGCGTGTCGATGCCCAGGCCCAGGCCCAGGTAGGACAGCGTGGATTCCAGATTGATGGTGCCCGGGATGGACAGTGCCATACGCAGGATGATAACAGAGACCAGATACGGCAGGATGTTCTTGGTCAGCACGCGCCACAGCGGAGTGCCCAGGCAGCGGGACGCGAGGTTATACTCGCGGTCACGGAACATGAAGACCATGTTGCGGACACGGCGTGCCATAGAAAGCCAGTTGATGGCGATCATGGAGATGGCCATGATCCAGAAGCTCTGGCCCACCATCAGGGCGATCAGGGTCATATAGATGATATAGGGCACGTTGTCGATCAGGTTGTACAGCTCCGTGAAGAAGCGGTCCAGACTGCGCACATAGCCCCAGATCAGGCCGAAGATCACGCCCACGATGCTCTCGCCCACGGCGACCACCAGAGCCAGACGGATGGACACCTGGGTGGCGTACCACACCTGGCACCAGTAGTCACGGCCCAGGTTGTCGGTACCGAACCAGTACTCACTGTTGGGCTTGATGAAAGCCTTGCTGGAATCAGAGATCAGGGTGGTGTAGTGATACTTGCCGATGCCCAGCGCAATGAAGGAGAACACCGTCAGCGCCAGGAACAGGATCAGGCAGAAGACAGCGACCTTCTGCTTGAGGAAGTTCTGGATGACAGAACCCCAATAGGAATAGTTGGAGTAGCCGATGCGTTCCGCTTCTTCCGGGGAATAATCCACAAAGTAGAACAGTTCTTCGGGCTTTTTGCCCTCAAAATCCGATGCCTTAGCCATCAGCGAGCCTCCTCCTTTCCGGTCAGAGTAATACGGGGGTCAACCACCATCATCAGCACATCGCCCAGGAACACGCCCACGATGCCCAGCACAGCGTAGAGGATGACCAGGGTCTGCACAACGTTCAGGTCATAGCGCTGGATGGCATCCGTCAGCAGGGGGCCCATGCCGGGAACGGAGAAGAACCGTTCCATCAGCAGGGAGCCGCCCACCGTCAGCAGGATGGACTGGGGGATATACTGCACCATGGGAACCATGGCGTTGCGCAGAACATGCTTAAACATGATCTCGCGGGAGCTCAGGCCCTTGACACGGGCCAGCTTGATATAGTCGCGGGTCAGCTCATCCACCATGTAGCGGCGGGTCCACAGGGCATAGCCTGCAATGGATGCCAGCGAAAGGCAGGTGATGGGCAGCACGCTGGAAGCACTCACATTGCGGGTGGAATACAGCGTGGGGAATCCCAGGTACTTGGAACCAAGGACCAGCACCAGAGAATACGACACCAGCGACGGGACCGCGTTGACGAACACGGTGTAGGCCGTGCCGATCCAGTCGAATACCTTGTCCTTGAATGCCGCCTGCAGGATGCCCATCAGCACACCGACCACCAGAGAGATGGCGGACGCCGTGAGGCCCAAACGCATGGAGACACCAAACTTTTTACCAATGACCTTGACCACCGGGGCACCGTTCTGGATGCGGCGGGAAGTGCCGAAATCCAGATGCAGCAGGCTGTTGTAGAACTTGACCAGCTGGGTGGGGATGGGATCGGTCAGGCCAGCTGCTTCCAGAGCGGCGGTCTTCTGCTGATCGGTAAACTTCATGAGCTGTTCCTCAGTGAAGTAGTAGTCCGTCGGCAGGCAGCGCATCATCAGGAAAACTGCTGTTGCGATCAGAAAGATTGTGACAAGCGACTGGAGCAGCCGCTTAACCGTGTATTTTAACATGTTATCGAACCCTTAACTTTTATTTCTACCCTTTCGGGCGGGGAAACGGGGAACTTAAGCCTTGGTAGCTGCGTCAAATGCAGCGGCGAACTCCTCGTACTGCTCGGTGGTGTAAGCCTCTTCGCTGGTCTCCCAGTTGACAGCCTTGTAGTTGCAGGGACCATACATAGCGTTGATCTTGCTGTACTCGTTGGCGTGGGTCAGAGTCCAAGCCACATCGAAGTAGCAGGGGCAGGCCAGAACGTTGTTCAGCATGCTGGCCTCAGCCTTTGCGAAGGCAGCGTAGCGGGCATCGGTATCATCGACGATGGCCTTTGCGGTGTTGACCAGATCGGTAAACTCCTCGTAGCAGGCCACCAGATCCTTCTGCCAGTCAGCGGGGCCGGCCTCAACGACCTTGGCGATGTTGGAGTAGTACCAGCTGTAGTAGGCGTTGTCGTCGTGCAGGATCTCCTGACCAACGAAGTTGACGGGATCGCCGAAGTCAGCGCCCCAGCCGTTGATGACGAAGCTCTGCAGCTGAGGATTGCGGACTTCCTGGGTGATGGAGGAGACGTAGGTCTTGATGTCCAGCACGATGAAGTCATCGCCGAGGCTGTCGGTGAAGCACTGCTTCAGCACGGTTGCGCTGTCCAGAGCGGTGGAGTTGCCGGCGATGATGTAGTAAGCAGCGTGGACGGGGAAGGTGACGCCGATGGCGCTCAGCTCGTCCATAGCCTGCTTCTTCAGGTCAGCGATGTCGCCGTTGTTGGAACGCAGGCGAATCATGGTCTTGCCGTCGTAAGCCTCGCCGTCGAAACCCATCTCCTTGGCAACCAGGGTGGTGTACTCCTGGCCCTGGGTGTTGTAGCAGACACCGGGCATGGTGTAGCAGTCGTTCTCGCACTTCAGGGGGTTGATCTTGTTGGTACGTGCATACCAGTTGGTCAGCTCCAGACCCTTGTAGAAGCACTGACGGAAGGCGGTGTTGGCGATGGCCTTGTTCCAGTTGTCGTCGGGGGTGCCGTCCTCGTTGTTCTTCTGGTAGTTGAAGTGCATCTGGTAGCTGTACTTCTTGGGACGCTTCTCACACAGCTGAGCATTGTACTCGCTGTTGGGATCGGCCTGGATGGTGGTCAGAGTGCTCTCGCCCACATCCATCTCGTCCAGCTCACGGTTCTGGTACAGCTGGAAGGTGACGGTGCCGTCGCTGATCATGGTGACGGTGAAGCGGTCGAAGCGGGACACCTCGTCAGCTGCATAGTAGTTGGGGTTGGGGATGTAGCTCTTGGTGTTCTGGCTGATGAACTCCTCCACCACATAGGGACCATTGTACCACATGTTGGTGTAATCGCAGGCACGGAAGCCCTCAACGCCCAGCTCGTTGATCAGATCCTCAGAGACGGGGTAGAAGCTGGTGTAGGCAGCAACGGTATCGAAGTAGGGGCAGGGATTCTTGCAGGTGAAGACCAGGGTGTAGTCATCCGGAGCCTCAACGCCCACGCCTGCATCCAGCATATCCTGGTAGGTCAGGTCGGCAGCAGCATCGCCCATATCGCTGGTCTTCTGATAGTAATCAGCAGCACCGGTCAGGGTCTCGTTGGGCATGGAAGTGTTGTTGGCCTGGTTCTTGGCTGCGTTCAGCACCCACTCCAGACCCACGAGGAAGTCCTTGCTGGTCAGGTGAGCCTTGACCTCGCCGTTCACATCCACCCAGTCCACATCATCGCGGAGGTTGAAGGTCCAAACAGAAGAGTCCTCATTGTGGCTCCACTCCTTGGCCACGGAAGGCACGGCCTTGCCGTAGCAGTCAAAGCTCAGCAGGCCTTCCCACAGGTTGGTGGTGACATTCATGTCGGAAGCCATCTGGCTGTACAGCATGTTCCAGCTCTCCAGCTCACGGTTGGTGCTCTCCCAGGAGATGAACTCCTTCAGCGGGGTAGCGCCGGTGGTGTTGGGAGCGCTGGTAGCACCAGAGGAAGCGGCGGTGGAGCTGCTGCCAGAGTTGCCGCCGCAGGCGGCCAGAATGCCGGCGGCACCAACGACACCGGAAGCCTTCAGAAAGCTGCGGCGGCTGATTGCATGAGACTCGTAGTTGTTGTTCATTGTGTTTTCCTCCCTATAATAATTCCGTGCTTCAGTGCATGGTGCAGGGCGGGATGTCCTGCTGTTTTCCCACTATTCTGCGGAGGATTTTTGAACCCTGTATTGCCAGGGAATACAAAAGAGCGCAGAAACAGACCCCTCTGTCTGCACCTGTGCTCCTCCCGCAAAACCTTAACACGTCATATATTGTACCATTGAAATAAAAAGATGTCAATGGAACACACACAGCTTTTTCTTCAAAAAGCAAAGTCTGCCGCGCAAAAACGATGAAATATATTTGCTTTTACATGGTAAAGCGTGCAGGAAATTTAACAGACAATGCTGCGGACAAAACAACCGGAATTGTTCTCGTCAAAAAGACACCGTATTTTCTGCTTTATATTCTAAAAGAGCAGGCGCTCCACGCTTTGCGAAGAGCACCTGCTTTTGGAAAACCGAATTATTAAAGCAAGTCACCGTGCCAGTGCGTTCTGGATCTTTGCAAAATCCTCCAGCGTCAGGGCCTCGGGACGGATGCGGGCATCGAAACCGGCAGCTTCAATGGCAGCGGTCACGGCATCCTTGGGCATCCCCAGGCCGCTGGCAATGGCATTGGCCGCAGTCTTGCGCCGCTGGCCAAAAGCCGCGCGGACAAGGGCAAAGTAGCCCTCCTCGTCCTCCACCTGCACGGCGGGGGTGGGGCGGATCTCCATCCGCACCACGGCACTGGTCACCTTGGGGGCCGGGTAAAAGCTGCCCGGGGCGGCGGTGAACATCATCTTAGAGGTCGCGTAATAGCTCACCGCACAGCTGATGGCGCTGGAGGCCCGGGTGCCCGGGGCGGCAGCCAGACGATCGGCTGCTTCCTTCTGCACCATCACAGTCAGGCTCTCGATGGGCAGGCGGTCACCCAGCAGCTTCATCACAATGGGGCTTGTAATATAGTAGGGCAGGTTGGCGCAGACTGCCACCGGCATCCCGGGAAACTCCTGCGCGATCAGGGCTTTCAGATTCACCTTGAGCACATCCTGCAGCACCAGCTTGAAATTGTCCACACCGGCCATGGTCTCGGCCAGCAGGGGCGGCAGGCGCTCGTCCACCTCGATGGAGACCACCTTTGCTGCCCGCTTTGCCAGCTCCCGGGTCAGCACGCCGATGCCGGGGCCGATCTCGAGCACGCCGTAGCGCTTGTCCACGCCGCTGGCATCCACGATCTTGGGGGGCAGGCCGGGGTTGACGATGAAATTCTGGCCAAAGCCCTTGGAAAGGGCAAAATCATATTTTTCGCACAGGGCGCGCACATAAGACAGGTCGGTCAGTTCGGGCATGGCTCTATCCTTTCTTTTCCAAAATAACCCTCTCAGTCTCGCTTCGCTCGCCAGCTCCCCCAAAGGGGGAGCTTTTGACAAAACCGCAAACTTTGCATGAATTGCCAAGACCTCGCCCTTCGGGAGAGGTGGCAGCGCGTCAGCGCTGACGGAGAGGGTTGTTCTCTTATTCTTGACTACTGGATGCAGTGCTCTCCCCTGCTGCTTCACTTTCGGCGGGCGTGGTCTCTGCCGGAGTGCTCTCGGCAGATGCAGCCTCAGCGTCCCCTTCCGCTACGCTCTCGGCGGCGGCACTGTCGGCAGCCTCACTGGAAGCAGCCTCGTTGACACCGCTCACGGTGGTGGTGCCGCTCATCTGCTGGGCAGTGCTCACGGCACGCTGGATCTGGGGATCGTTTTCCACAGTGTAATCATAGTAGGCGGTCTGCTCGTCCGCAGTCAGGGGACGCTCCACATCCACGGTCAGGCCGGTGCCGTCAAAGCAGCTGCCGTCGCCGCAGACAAGCTTTGCCACGGTGACCACCACGGCACTGCCATCGGACAGGCGCTGGGGACTGCTCTGGATGGTACCCTTGCCCTGCGTGGTGGTGCCCACCAGACGGGCACCATTCAGGGTGCGCAGGCTGCTGGCAAAGAGCTCCGCAGCGCTGGCAGTGCTTCCGTTGACCAGGCAGACCACGGGCAGGTCGATCCGGGATTCGCTGGTGCTGGTGCCCAGCAGGGTCTGGGTGCCGTTCTTGTCCTCAGCAAAGGCCAGCGTGCCCTCCGGGGCGATCAGGTCGATGCACTGGATGGCATCGTCCAGCAGGCCGCCGCCGTTATCACGCAGATCAAACACCAGGCTGCCCGCGCCGCTGGCGCTCAGGCTGCGGATGGCGTAATCCAGCTCGCTGGGGGTGGTGGAATCAAACTGGCGGATCCGGATGTAGCCCACATTGCCCTGCACCATCTGGTAATCCACGGTGGTGGAGCTGTAGCCGGAGTGGGTCAGGTCAGCGGTGTGCTCGGCGGCCTCGCTGTCCAGCCAGGTCACATTGACGGTGGTGCCGCTCTCGCCGCGCAGGCGGGTCTGGATGGCATCCACACTGCTCATGCTCTTGACATCGGTGCCGTCCACGGCGGTGATGTAGTTGCCGACCTGGATGCCTGCCTCCTTGGCGGGGGATTCATCGTAGACCTTAATGACCTTGGCATAGCCGGATTGATCCACAGCCAGCTCCACGCCGATGCCGATCAGGGTGCCGTTCTGGGTGTTCATCAGCTCCGTATAGGCGGTGGCGCTGAAATAGCGGGCGTACTTATCGCCGGTGCCCAGCAGGTAGCCAGCTGTCAGGCGGTCGTAGAGGGTGGTCTCATCGATGGGATAGTAATCGTTGCTGCGGACATAGCGGTCCACCTCAGCGATCTTGTTGTACATGCTTTCCTTTTCCTTCACACTGGAAACGGTGCTGTCAAACAGGCGCATCGCCACCAGCATGGTAATGGAAAAGGTAACGGTCATGGCCAGGATGACGATGCTGACCGCCATGCCGACCGATATCTTACGGTTCATCTTCTTCCCTCCTCTGTCAGACCAGCAGCATCATAACCACGCTGCCCAGCATGGAAAGTGCAAAGATCCCTGCCAGGATCAGACAGCCCACGCGCAGGATGCGCTTGCGTTTTTCTTCCTTCATAAGCCCTGACGGCCTCCTTTGATACAATGCAGATTATTTCATGGGGATATAACCACGGGGGTTGACGGCATTGGCCTTGGAGCCGCCCTTCCAGACCTCCAGATGGAGGTGATTGCCGGTAGAGTTGCCCGTGCTGCCCACATAGCCGATGACCTCACCCTGCTGGACATACTTGCCCGCCGAGGTGGCGACCGACCGCATGTGGCCGTACAGGGTGCTGTACTGGTTGCCATCGGACATTTTGCCGTGGTAGATGATGACATAGTTGCCGTAGCCGCCGCTGGACCAGCCCGCCACCTGCACATAGCCGCTGGCGGCTGCATAGATGGGCGTGCCGCCCGGGGCGGCAAAGTCGGTACCGGCATGGAGCTTGTTGACCCCCGTAACGGGGTTCTTGCGCCAGCCGTACTCACTGGAAATGCGGCTATAACTCTTGAGCGGGCAGATGAAGCCGGTAAAGCTCAGGGTGGGCTTGGAGGCAGCGGCCGCAGCGATCATCTTCTGGATCTGCTTCTTGACGGCCTCATAGTTCATCTCGTCCGATTCAATGGCGGCCTGCGCGTCCTTCTGGGCCTGCTGCGCCTCGGCAGCGCTCATCTGGGCGGCGGCCACGCTGGAGTTGAGCTCGTTCTGCTTGGCACGCATCTGGCTGTTCTGGGCATCCAGATCTGCCTTTTTGCTTTGCAGCTCACTGCGCTGGGATTCCAGCGTCAGCTTATCGCTTTCCAGCGCTTCCTTGGCGTTCTTCATGTTGTCCAGGATCTCGGTGTCCTTGATGGAGATGTCCTGCATGACCTCGTTGAAGGTCAGCAGTTCATACAGGTCGTTCACCGCAGACAGCATGGCAACGCTGCCACCGTCCCGCAGCTCCTGCATGGCAGCCATGTGCTGCTTGAAATCCCCCCACTGGTCGGCGATCTCCGCTTCTTTTTCGGTGATCTGCTGTTCCTTGGCGGCGATCTCCTGTTCCTTCAGGCCGATGCTGTTCTGCACCTCGGCGATCTGGCCCTTCAGCACGCTGATCTGGCTCTGGACCACCGTGACCTTTTCCTTCAGCTCCGATTCCAGCGCCTTGGCGGCCTGCTCCTTCTTTTTTGCATTGGACAGTTCCTTTTTGTGCTGTACAATGGACTGGGAGAGCTTATCCAGCTTGTTCTGCAGGCTGGACATGCTGGTAGCCGCCGTGGCCGGGTAGACCGAAACGCTCAGCAGCAGGCAGGCCGCTGCCAGAAACAGGCTGGCGGCGCGCATGGCCCGGCTGTGCCCGGGGGCGGGTTTTGCGTGGGCGGGGGTATACATGAGGTGCAGGCGGAAGCCCGCAGAGTGTTTTGCTTGTTTCACAGAGAAGGCTCCTTTCGCTTACACATTCAGATGCTTGCGGATGGAGAACATGCTGCCCAGCGCACCCACCAGCGCACCACCGGCCAGACTGTACGTCAGGATGGTGGGCCAGACGGCATCCACAGGCACCATGGCGGTGCCCATGAGCAGCTGCCACAACCCGCCCAGCGTGCTGGAGGCCTGCACGATGTAGGCATAGCCGAAGATACCGGCTACCGAGGTGATGGCACCAGAGATCAGGCCCATGGTCAGGCCCTCCACAAAAAAGGGCAGGGTGACAAGGTGGTTGGTCGCGCCCACATACTTCATGATCTCGATCTCACGGCGGCGGGCAAAAACGCTCAGGCGGATGGTGCTGCCCACCGTGATGATGCTGACCGCCATCAACACCAGGATCACGATCTGGCCCACCTTGGTCACGGCCCGCTGGACCTCCACAAAGGTCTGGGTCATCTCAATGGGGGCGGTAACGCTGTACACGCCCGGGATGCTCTGGAAATTCTGGCTCATGGCCTGCATCTGGCTCAGATCCACCAGAGAGACACGGTAGTTGGCCTTGAAGGGGTTATCATTCTCAAATTCGTCCAGCAGAACGGCGTAATCCGCCATGTACCCGCGGTACTGGTTGAGCACGTCCTCCTTGGACATGTACTGCACCCGGCTCACGCCCGGGGTGGCAGTGATGCGCTCCCCTACCGACTGGATGGTGGCATCGTCGGCTTCGGGGTCCACATAGACCACCATTTCGTTCTGCTGGCCCAGATAGTTCACCATGCTGTCCACATTGACTTCCGCCAGCGTGGCAAAGGTGTTCAGGGTCATACAGACGCTCAGGGAGGCGATGCAGGCAATGGTCATGGCCCAGTGCTTGCCCAGGTTGCGCACGCCGCGCACCACAAGGAAACCGAACGTAGAAGGCTTCATCATACCAGCGACACCTCCATTTCCAGTTCCTTCGGGTCTACGGGCGGGTGGGGGATCATGGAGCCAGTGGGCACATCCGAGATGATGTGTCCGCCGGACAGGGTGACCACGCGGCGGTCAAAGTGACGGACCAGCTCGTGCTCATGGGTGACCACCAGCACAGTGATGCCCATCTCGCTGACACGCTCCAGCAGCTCCATCATCTCAAGGCTCAGTTCGGGGTCGATGTTGCCGGTGGGCTCGTCCGCAATCACCAGCTTGGGGGCGTGGGCCAGGGCGCGGGCCACAGCCACACGCTGCTGCTCACCGCCGGAGAGCAGGTCTGGGTAGACCTTTGCCTTGTCCTCCAGGTGGACAAGCTCCAGCATGTAATTCACGCGCTCCTTGATCTGCTTATGCCCGATGTTGGTAACATGCATGGCAAAGGCAATGTTCTCGTAAACGGTCATGGTGGGGATGAGCCGGAAATCCTGAAAGATGATGCCCATCTGACGGCGCAGGTAGGGGATCTTGCGGCGGCGCAGGCGGGCAACATCCTGCCCGTTCACCAGCACGCGGCCCTCGGTGGGGGTCTCCTCGCGCAGGATCAGCTTGAGCAGGGTGGATTTGCCCGCGCCCGAGTGACCCAGCAGAAAAACAAACTCGCCGTCATCCACATGGAAGTTGACATCCTCCAGGGCAGGCTTTGCGTTGTGCTTGTACTGCTTTGAAACGTGTTCAAAATCTATCATGCGTTTTTCGCTCCCAATAATTTTCTCCAAACCAAAAAGAACCGGCCAGCATCGGTTTCGAGCGGCCGGTTCTGCGCCGACGGCTTTGCGCCGCAAGCGTCTGCTTAATATTTGGCCGGGTTGTTGGACAGGTACTTCTTGACCATCAACGCCACCTTAAAGACGATGGCATCGTCGAACTCACGCAGATCCAGACCGGTCAGCTTTTTGATCTTTTCCAGACGATACACCAGCGTGTTGCGGTGGACAAACAGGCCGCGGCTGGTCTCAGACACATTCAGGTTGTTCTCGAAGAAGCGCTGGATGGTGAACAGGGTCTCCTGATCCAGGCTCTCGATGCTGCCCTGCTTGAACACCTCGCGCAGGAACATCTCGCACACGGTGGTGGGCAGCTGATAGATCAGGCGTGCAATGCCCAGATTATCGTAGCGGATGATCTGCTTTTCGGTGTCGAACACCTTGCTCACTTCCATGGCGATCTGTGCTTCCTTAAAGGAGGTAGCCAGATCCTTCACGTTGGAGATGGGGGTGCCGATGCCCACCACAGCCTTGATGTAATGCTCGCCGGACAGGGTATCCACGATGCTGGCAGCCAGCTTTTCCATATCGGTGCGGTCGATGCCCTTGCGGATCTCCTTGACCAGCACGGTATCCGTCTCGCTGATATTGAACACAAAGTCCTTCTGCTTGTCGGGGAACAGGCTGCTGACCACATCGTAGGCGGAGATATCGCCGCCGCTGGTAACACGCACGATGAACACCACGCGGGAAACATCGGTGGCAAAGTGCAGCTCACGGGCCTTGGCATAGATATCGCCGGGCAGGATGTTATCCAGCACCACATTCTTGATAAAGTTGGACTTATCAAACTTTTCGTCGTGGTACT
>OIWV01002138.1_pt1 | contig 15073 bp, 13 predicted proteins | sample 1587751 | NCBI WGS metagenome assembly OIWV01 (sample SAMEA3888913, study PRJEB22519) | human gut metagenome | biome: human gut; feature: human-associated habitat; material: faeces | place: Denmark | collected 2010
TGCAGGCGTCGCGGTATGCGGGCTGTTCGTACAGGGTTCCGGGATAATAGACCATGGAGGGTATGCCCTCCTTGGCGAGTGCGGCCCGGAGTCCGTCGCGGCAGGCCGGAGGCACCTTGACGGTGTACTGGTGGTAGACGTGGGTGGCGTAAGGCGTCTCGGCCGGGGTCACGACCGGCGTCAGACCGCCCAAACGCTCCGTATAGCGCGCTGCCACGCTCCGGCGGGCGGCGATCCATGTGTCGAGGTGCGGCAGCTTGACCCGCAGTACGGCGGCCTGCAGCGTGTCGAGCCGCGAATTCATTCCGACCAGCCGGCTGTCATATTTGGTGAACCAACCGTGACTGCCCAGCGCCCGGATGCGGGCCGCCAGCCCGTCGTCGTCGGTGAACGCCGCGCCGCCGTCGCCGTAACAGCCCAGCACTTTGGAGGGAAAGAACGACGTACACCCGATCTCCCCGATCGTACCCGCATAGCGGCTCGCGCCGTCGGACATGCGGCATACGGCTCCCAGCGACTGAGCGTTGTCCTCGATCACCTTCAGGCCGTGCTCCTTCGCAACGGCCGTGAGCGCAGCCATATCGCACGGCTGCCCGAACAGATGGACGGGGATGACGACACGGGTACGCTCCGACACCAGCCGGGCGACGCTCGCCGGGTCGATATTGAAAGTGCGGGGATCGACGTCGGCGAAGACCGGAACGCCGCCCAGCAGCAGCACCGTTTCGGCCACGGCCGCGAATGCAAAGGCCGGGACGATGACTTCGTCGCCCCGCTGCAGCCCCACGGCCAGCAGTGACAGCAGAAGCGCGTCCGTACCGTTGCCGCAGGCGATGCAGTGCCGCACTTCGAGCCGCCGGGCCAGCTCCTCTTCGAACAGCCCGACCGCAGGACCCTTGATGAAGGCGGTCTCGGCAATGACATCGCCGATGGCGCGGTCCACCTCATCGCGGATGTCGAGCAGGTGCTCGACGAGGTGATTTTCCTGCAAAACGGCCGCGTCGAGCGGCACACCACCGTCGACGCCATCCGCGGCGAAACCGGCAAAAGCGTCGACGAGCTTTTCCGGGAGGTGTTCAAATGCTGAGGAAATTATTGAAGCATGAGTTCCGGGCCACCGGCCGGGTCATGCTGCCCCTGTTCGGCATCCTGCTGCTGGTGTCTGTGGGTGCCAATTTCTCCAGCCGGGGTATGCTGAATTCTGACAGCTCCCTCCTGCGCACGCTGGGTACCATCTTCATCATGCTGTTCATCGTGGGGATCTTCGCCGTGGGAATCATCTCTTTTGTGTTGATGATCAACCGGTTTTACAAAAATCTCCTACAGGACGAGGGCTACGTAATGATGACCCTTCCGGTATGCGTCCACCAGCAGATCTGGAGCAAGCTCATCGTCTCTACCGTCTGGTTCGCCGCCACTGTTGTGGTGATCGGTCTCTCCTGCTGCATCATGGCCTTTGACATCCGTTTTGTGGGTGATCTGTGGCACGGCTTCCTGAATCTGCTGGACTACGCAGTCCGGATAAACCACCTGGATCTGGTGGCCAACGGCGCGGCCTTCGCCGTGGAACTGCTGCTTTTGTGCGTACTGGGCTCCTTCGGCCTGTGTCTGCGCTTTTATTCGGCCATGTCCATCGGCTTCAGCTTCCCCAATCACAAGGGACTCCTGAGCGTGGCATTCTATATCGCAACGGGCATTGCTCTCCAGATTCTGGGTGGCCTCGGCATGGCTCTGGTGAACGATTCCTGGTTCCACCGGCTTCTGCTGGGCTGGGAGCCCAACGTTTCCGTTGTGGCCGGTATGCACCTGGGTATGTGGTTCCTGATTGTTCTGGAACTTATTTACTGTGCCGTTTTCTATTTCTTAACGGTTTACTTCTTGCAAAAACACCTGAATCTGGAGTAAACTATAATAGCCGATGCCCCGGCGGTCACACGCCGGGGCAATTTTTATGCAAGGGGGACCTCATGGCCTTTTGGGAAACCGTTCTGGGAAAGTACATTATGACCATGGCCATCGCCGCCGTTCCGGTGGTGGAGCTGCGGGGCGCCATCCCCGCCGGGATCGCCGCCGGGCTGGACCCGTGGCTGGCCTGCGGCGCTGCCATCTTCGGCAACCTGCTGCCAGTGCCCTTTATCATCCTGCTGGTGCGTCAGGTCTTTGACCGGCTGCGGAAGCACGCCTTCTTCGCTCCGAAGATTGATGCCTTGGAGCGCCGTGCCCACCTGAAGGGGCGTCTGGTGCGGAAATACCGTCTGCTGGGGCTGATGCTGTTCGTGGCCATCCCCCTGCCGGGGACCGGAGCCTGGACCGGGGCTCTGATTGCGGCCTTTCTGAACATCCGCCTGCGCCACGCTCTGCCTGCCATCACGCTGGGACTGCTCATTGCCGGAAGTCTCGTGACCCTGATGACGCTGGGGCTGATTCACCTGCTCTGACACGGCTTGCCCCGTTTTCAACTGCAGGATCGCTTTTGATCTGATTCCGCCAAGCAACAGGCCAGGCATTCATTTTGGATGCCTGGCCTGTTGTTTCAGCGTGTTGAAAAAGCCTTTTCTCCCCGCTGAGTAAGTTTTCAGAACTTTTGTAAAGTTCTGAAAACTTGGGAGATTTCAATGGCGCAGGACACCCTTCTTGGGTTTCCCGCGCACACCCTTCCTTACCATTGCGGAGAATTTACCACTTAATCGACAGTCTCCAACAACAGGCCGGGCATCCGAATGGATGCCCGGCCTGTTGTTTCGTTTTAAGATTACTCGTCGGAGAGGACATCCTGCCGGCACGTCCAGTCACGGCGGCTCTCCCGTCGGTGCATGGCCTCTGCCGCTTCGTTCAGCCATGTGCGCATCTGCTGCGGAGTGATACTGCCAACGCAGTAGCCGTCGATCAGAGCCAGCTCCACCGCCTTGTCCAGCGCGGGCAGCTTTTCCAGGCAGCCGTCCTCGCAGGCCAGATACACCTTGCACTCCGGCAGCCTGCGCCGCACCTCGATGGCGATGTCGCAGCGGGCGGAAACGTCCTTGGTATCCTCCGCCGCCGGGGAAAAATCGGTTTCCAGCAGCAAAAGATCCACGTTCTCCGCCTCACACTGCCAGATCACATCCTCGCCGTGGTCGGAGAGGATGCCCAGGGGTCTGCATCCCCCCAGCCGCGCAAGCCAATCTGCCGCCCGACGGGTCATAGCAGATGTGGTAAAGCATACCGCCGCTCTGGGCGGCGTCGGCTCCGTTCCGCCGCCGGAGGACAGCTCCCGCTTTTGGAAAATGCTCATCCAGACGCCCCCTTTGCTCCCGTCTCTTTAGACAGCCGCGTCCCACATTCGGGACAGTACACCGCAACGTCCGTGACCACCACACCGCAGCCGGGACAGCAGCGATGGCGGGCGCGGTAGAAGTCATAGAGGGTCTCCTTTGGCAGCGCCGCGCCGCAGGAGATACAGTCTGTCCGGTAAGCGCCGTTGCCCCTGCCGCAGGCCGGGCAGATCTTGCGTCCCCGCAGAGTCTCCGGCCCGAAGCCATATTCCAGAAGGGGCACCCGGCGCAAGGCCTTTTTGGTTTCCAGGTCATACTCCGTCATTCGGTCCTTCCCTCCTCTTCCTCTGTGCCGCCCACCAGCAGCCGCGCCCCGCAGGTGGGGCAGAAGAAGGCGTCCGGGTCTTTCAGCCTGATGCCGCAGTGGTGGCAGAACACAGGGTATTCGTTCTCCCAGTGGGCGCAGTCCAGACACCGCTCCGCGTTGATGTTGAACATGGCGGAGGACACATACCGGCCGCATTGGGGGCATCGGTCAAAGGCCCACCGCCCCTCCGTCTCCCACGCGATCTCCAGTGCCTCGTCCTCCGTATCCGCCCGAATGGACTTGGTCACGCAGCACAGCTCACCGGAAATGTCGTAGTAGAACCGAAAGACCCGCTTACCGCCGGGACCGGCGATGACCCGGTAGGCGGCCGTTTTCTTCGCCTGAACCATCCGTATTTCCCCCTTCTTTCCCGCTTTTCGCCTTGTAAAAACGCCGTGGGGTGTGCTACAATAAAGTGTATGAATTTGAAGCTGGGCAGCGGCTGCCGCCCCGCTTTGACAAATTTACCTCACTTTTTGTATAGCATGGATCTCTTATTTTGTTAACCCTAATTTCTCCGAATTAGGGTCCTGAAGGCTAAATTTTACCGAAAAGCTTCAAAAATACCGCTGATTTATGAACAGCTTCTCGATTTTGGAGGGTTTCCCATGAAAAAGCGTCTGTTTTCCCTGCTGATGGTATCCGCCCTGTGTTTACCCTCTCCGGCTGCGGAGAGAAGTCCCTGCTCCGGGAGAGCGACCCGGTGACGCTGAACTTCTGGCACGTTTACGGCGAGCAGTCCGGCTCGCCTATGGATCTGCTGGTGCAGGAATTCAACCGTACCGTGGGGCAGGAGAAGGGCGTCCGGGTACAGGTGACCAATCTCAGCAGTGCCTCCAAGATCGGCGGCTTCCTCAAGGAAGCCCAGAAGGGCGGCAGAGACGCACCGGAAATGCCCGATCTGTTCACCTGCCACATCAGCGACGCCACGGCGCTGGGCTCGGACAATCTGGTAGATTGGAACGCTTGGTTTACGGCGGAGGAGCTCTCCAACTTTGTCCCCGGCTTTCTGGCCGACGGCATGACGGAGGACGGAACCCTGCTTCTCTTCCCTATTTCCAAATCCACCCAGCTTCTGATGTGCAACGGCAGCGGCTTTGCCCGCTTTTCTCAGTCCACCGGCGTCAGTTACGCAGACCTTTCCACATGGGAGGGCTTTTACGATGCTGCCGGAAAGTTCTATGACTGGTCCGGCGGCGAGGCCTTCTGCGCACTGGACTATCCCATCCGTTCTGTAGAATTGAACGCATTGGAGCACGGCAGCGGTGATTTCTACACGAAAAACGGCTGGTATGATACCAATAATGCCGTATTCAAGGAGAGCTGGATGCAGTTCGCCCGCTCTCTGGCTCAGGGCCATGTGGTGGTCTCCGATCTCTATTCCAACACGCAGGTCATGACAGGCGATGTTCTCTCCGGTCTCGGCTCCTCCGCGGCGATCCTCTACTATAACGATACCGTTACCTACCGGGACGGCACGCAGGAGCCCATGGATCTCCATGTACTGCCCATGCCGAAAACGGCAGGTGCAGACGCTCTGATGACGCAGGCGGGCGTGGGCCTTTGTGCCTACAAGACCACTGACCAGAAGGCGGAGGCCGCCGCGCTGTTCGTCCGCTGGCTGACAGAAAACGGACGAAACCTGGACTTCGTGGCCCAGACCGGTTATATGCCGGTACGGAACGGTGCCTTTGACGCCATCGAAAATTATGATAAGTTCCCGGAACCGACTGAAAGCTACCGTCAGCTTTACGCAGCCCTGAAAATTATGCAGGAAAGCTACACTCCCTTATCCGAGCCTCGCTTTGAGGGCTACTACGGCAAGGTCAGTCAACTTTATGATGGTCTGCGGCAAATGCAGCAGGAGCTTCCCGCCCGTGCTGCTGCCGGTGAAAGCATTGACGCATTAGCAGAGGAGACCTGGGCACTGCTGTGTGCTATCCATTGAGAACACTGTCATGCTGAAAGAGGGGGACGGCCCATGTCCGGGTTTTCTTTTTCCAAACTGAAACAGGCCAAGCCCTCCATGCGACGGCGGCTGTTCCTCTACATGGGCGCACTGGCGGCGCTGCTGCTGGTAACGCTGTTCGCCGTCCTCCTTCTGCTGGGACAGCTGAAAAGTCCCCGGGAGGAGCTGGCGAAATCGCTGACCTTCCGAATGGAGGCCTTTCAGTCGGACATGGAATCTCTGTGGCGGAACGTCTCCGTAATGGGGCTTCATCTCTCCGAGGACATGACCGCCATCCTGGAAAAACAGACAACGGACCTTTCCAAACTGGATGGGGACGCGGACGCTGTGGAGCGGCTGGAGGAGGCTATGCTGGAGCCGCTATGCCAGTATGTACGTCAGGCGGACTGCTCCGGCGCGTTCGTGGTGCTGAACACCTCTCTTGTCAGTGCTGACAGCTCCTTCAGCGGCCTGTATGTCCAGCGGAGCAACGCCGCCCACACCACAAGTGGGCTGCTGCTCTACCGTGGCATGGCGGACATCGGACGGCGGCATGATGTGATGCCCCACCGGAAATGGGCGCAGGAATTTGACCTGTCGGAATTTCCCGGCTTCACCCGATATCTGGAAGCGGCCTCCGCCCCCATTGAGCGAAACTGCCGCACCACGCCCCTGCTGACCCTGCCCAACACCTCAGAGCGGGCCATTCTTCTCACCGTCCCCATGTTGGGCGCAGATGGCACAGCCTACGGCCTGTGCGGCTTTTCGGTGAATCAGACCTACTTCTCCTCCCACCACGCTCAGCCCTCCGGCGTCAGCCGACTGGCCTGCGTCCTGTCGGACAGTGCGGCGGGGCTGGATATTTCAAAGGGCCTTCTGGCCTATCCCGCAAATGGCTTCTGCTTTGTCCCGGACGAGCTGCTGACGGAAAAACCGCTCCAGGAAGGGCTAACCTCCTACACCGGAGCGGAGTTGTCCTTCGTGGGCCTGTCCCGGCCCTTCATGGCCGCCGACGGGGACGTGGAATCGCATATTCTCACGGTGCTGATCCCCAAAAGCGATTACGCTAACCTCCTGCTGAAGAGCCGGTTGGAGATCGGCGGGCTGCTGATATTGCTGATGTTTTTCGGCGTGGTCTGCTGTCTATTTTACACCCGCCGCTACTTCACCCCCATTCTGGAGGATATCGACCACGTCACCGCAGCCGGCGGCGAGGCGGGAAACCCTTTCTTCGAAGAACTTCTGCCCCTTTCCGACAAGCTGCGTGTCCATGAGCGGACCATCACGGATCTGGAAACAGAGCGGCAGGACCTGCGGGGCCAAATGGAGCAGGCAGAGGCCGATGCCAAGCGTCTGGCCCAGCGTCGAAAGAGCGAGATCGATCCCGAGGAATATCAACTGTTCTTGTCCGCCTATCAGAAGTTGGGACCGGAAGCCCGGACTGTGATCGACGCCATGGTAGACGGCATCAGCGTTCAGGTATTGGCGGAGCAATTAGGGAAAAAGATGAGCACGGTCTACTCCTACCGCCGGGACATCTACGAAAAGGTGGGTATTCAGGGGGAGAACAAACTCCAGCAGCTCCGTGTCCGCGTCTCGCTCATGCGGCGGGAGCAAACAGAATACGGCGGTTCCCCCGCCCCCTCTAACGGCGAAAACGCCGGGCAAGCGGTAAATCGATAAATCCCAACTGTTCACGGGCTGAAAGTGTAAACACTTTCAGCCCGTGTTTTTATATATCCTAATTCCCTTTTGTCTTTCTATGCCCTCTGAAACCATCGAAGATACAAGGCTCTGGATCCTTTTAGAATACAAAGTCAAACTGGAACCTTGTTATAAAGGAACCCCGACAGACATCGCAAAGCAATGATCTGTCGGGGTTTTCCCGGATTCAGTTGTTGTCCTGATCAGAGACAGACCGCGCCGGGATTTGATCCGTAGACGGAGTCTTAGGCCTGAGGAGCAGCCTCTTCCGCAGCCTTCTTGGCAGCGGCGGCCTTCTCAGCCTGAGCCTTCTTGATGGCCTTATACTTTTCCTTCTCCTCAGCAGTTGCCTTGGGGAGGATGGCGTCGCGGGGGCAGACCTTGGTGCAGAGCTTGCAGCCCACGCACTTGTCATAGTCGATGACAGCCACGCCGTTGACCACATGGATGGCGTCCTTCTTGCACTCCTTCTGGCACAGGCCGCAGCCAATGCAGGAGTTGCTGCAGACGCTCATAGCAGCCTTACCCTTATCCAGGTTGGCGCAGGCTACGTGGACCTTCTTGCTGGCGGGCACGGAGGTGATCAGGCCGCGGGGGCAGGCCTTCATGCAGGCGCCGCAGTTGGTGCACTTCTCAGGGTCCACAACGGCGGTGCCGTTGGGGCCGATGGACATAGCGCCGAACTGGCAGGCGTTCACACAGGAGCCGAAGCCCAGGCAGCCAAAGCGGCACTCCAGAGGACCGGCGGCAACCTTGGTGGCAGAGAGGCAGTCCTGCACGCCCACATACTCAAAGCGCTTCTTTGCGGCCTCGCCGCCGTTGCAGCGGACGAAAGCTACCTGACGCTCACCGGTGGGAGCAGCCATGCCCATGATCTCAGCGATGGCGGCAGCGTTGTCGGGGCCGGCGGGGGCGCAGGCGTTCACAGGTGCGTTGCCGGCCAGAATGGCGGCAGCGCAGCCAGCGCAGCCGGGATAGCCGCAGCCGCCGCAGTTCGCGCCGGCCAGATGGCTGAGGATTGCTTCCTCGCGGGGATCCTTTTTGACCTCAAAGATCTTGGAAGCCACGGACAGGATCAGTCCGAACAGAGCGCCCAGAGCGCCCAGAACTGCGATAGCAGCAATAATATTTCCCATCTTTCCTACCTCCTTACCAAACCTTCAGGCCGGAGAAGCCCATAAAGGCCAGAGCCATCAGGCCGGCGGTGATCAGCGCGATGGGGAAACCGTCCCAGCACTTGGGATAGTCAGCGAACACCAGACGCTCACGGATGCTGGCGAACAGCACGATGGCCAGCAGGAAGCCCAGACCGCCGGTGATGCCGTAGACCACAGACTCAATGAAGTTGTAGCCATTCTGCACGTTCAGCAGCACAACGCCCAGAACTGCGCAGTTGGTGGTGATCAGGGGCAGATACACGCCCAGAGCGGTATACAGAGCGGGCATGGCCTTCTGGAGGAACATCTCGATGAACTGCACCAGAGAAGCGATGACCAGAATGAATGCCACGGTCTGCATGTAAGCCAGATCCAGGGGGATCAGGATGTACTTGTTCACCACAAAGCACACAGCGGAGGCCAGACCCATAACGAAAGTAACAGCCACGCCCATGCCCACTGCGGTATCCACCTTCTTGGAAACGCCCAGGAAGGGGCAGCAGCCCAGGAACTGGGAGAAGATGAAGTTGTTTGCCAGGATTGCGCCCAGCGTGATCGAAAGCAGCTTAAAGATTTCCATTATTTGCTCTCCTCCTTATCCTTCTTGGGACGAGCCAGAGCCCACTGCATGGCAGCGATCAGAGCAGCCAGCACCAGGAAGCCGCCCACAGGCAACGTCAGCATACCCACGCCGAAATCGGAGGGGAAGATCTGAACGCCGTTGGCGCCCAGCACGCCGCCGCCGAAGGCGCCCTTGCCGAGGAACTCACGGATGATGCACATGGCCAGCAGCACCCAGGTGTAGCCGATGCCCTGGAAAATACCGTCAAACATAGAGGCCACAACGCCGTTCTTATAGGAGAACGCCTCGGCACGGCCCAGAATGATGCAGTTCACCACGATCAGGGGGATGAACACACCCAGAGAATTGGCAAGGTCGGGCAGGAACGCCTGAATGGACAGGTCCACGCAGGTCACGAAGCCCGCGATCACCACGATAAACATGGCGATACGGATTTTATCGGGGATGATCTTCCGCATAGCGGCGATGATCATGTTGGACAGCGTCAGGATGATGGTAACGGCCACACCCATGCCGATGCCGTTGAAGAAGGAGGTGGTGATGGCCATGGTAGAGCACATGCCCAGCACCTGAACCAGAACGGGGTTCTGCGTCAGCAGACCGTCCTTGAATTGCTTACCGATATTCATGTTTCAATGTCCTCCTCTCTTAGCCGATAACGCCGGCCACAGCCAGCGCGGCATTGACGCCGGTGGTCACACCCTTGGTGGACACGGTAGCGCCGGTGATGGCGTCCACGTTGGAGCCAACGGACAGAACACCGTCAGCGGCGGACTTGCCGATAAACTGATCCAGAACGCCGGTGCCGTTGGTCAAAGGCTCGTTGCCCATGACCTTGGAGCCGATACCGGAGGTCTCGGAGTTGGTGACGATGGAAACGCCGGTCACGGCGCCGTCCATGTCAATGCCCACCATCATGGAGATGGTACCCTGAGAGCCGGAGGCCTCCACATTGATGGCGTAGCCAATGGGCTGTCCGCCGGACTGCGCCTGATAAACGGCAGCCAGCGTGCCGCCCTGTGCGGTGGCCGCGGCGGTCATATCATCGGTAAGGTCCATAGCGTCGGAGAAATCGTCAGCGCTGATGACCTCCTTCATAGCGGTCACGGTCTTTTCCCAAGTGATAGCTGCGATCTTGTCCTTGGTAATGCTGTTGACCCAGCCCAGAACACCGGCCACAACCATGCAGGTAAGCAGCAGGGTCACAGTCAGCTTAATGATGTACTTGGGGTCCATATTGACCTTTTCCTTGGTCTTCACTTCATTGCTCATTTCGCGGCTGCCTCCTTCTTGTCGGATTTCACCACGCCGAAACGAACGGGCTTGGTGTACCTGTCGATCAACGCGGTGCAGCAGTTCATGACCATGATGGAGTAGCAAACGCCCTCATTGTAAGAACCGAAGTACCGGATGAACACGGTGAACAGGCCGCAGCCGATACCGTAGATCAGTTGGCCCTTCTTGGTGACGGGGGAGGTGGCATAGTCGGTAGCCATGAAGAAAGCGCCCAGGAACAGGCCGCCGCCGAAGATGCTGTAAAGCATATACTCAGCGCCGCCGGCCTTGGGGAACAGCACGGTCAGAACAGCCACGGTGGCGATGTAGGCCACGGGAGTCTGCCAGTTGATGACCTTGCGCCAGATCAGGTACAGGCCGCCGATGAGCAGCATCAGGGCAGAAACTTCGCCCATGGAGCCGCCCACCTTGCCCAGGAACATGTCACCCACGGAGGCGATCTGCTTCAGGCCCTCCAGATCGCCGGTCTTCAGATAGGCCAGCGGGGTCGCGGCGGAAACCACGTCCACAGGCATACCGCCGCCGATGGCGGCCTTGGTGCCGGCAGGCAGCCAGGTGGTCATGGCGCCGGCATAGCTGGCCAGCAGAGCGGCACGGCCTGCCAGAGCAGGGTTCAGGAAGTTCTTGCCGATGCCGCCAAAGAGCTGCTTGACCACAATGATGGCAAAGAAGTCACCGATGAGGATCATCCACAGCGGGGTGGTGGCGGGGCAGACGAAAGCCAGCAGCATACCGGTGACCACAGCAGAGAGGTCATCGATGGACTGAGGCTTGTGCATGAGCTTGCGGTACAGTCCCTCAAAGACAACGCAGCCAATGACGGACACGGCGGTGAGGAGCAGAGCCTCCACACCGAAGTAAATGATGGCCCAGATCAGAGCGGGACACATGGCAATGATGACGTCCAGCATGATGGACCGGGTGGTCTCACTGCCGCGGATGTGAGGGTTGGAAGTGGCAATGAGCTTCAAATTCTTGTAATCGGTCATCTCTTATGCCTCCTTCTTCGCTTCCGCAGCCTTCTTGGCCTCAGCGGCGGCCCGATCAGCAGCCATCTTGTTCTTGACGAGCTGCTTGCCGGTCTTGAACATGTGGGTCAGGTGCATACGGGCGGGGCAGGCGTAAGCGCAGGCGCCGCACTCCATGCAGTCCATGATGTGGGCCTCGTTCAGCTCATCCACCATGCCCTTCTCGGCATACTGATACATAAAGAGAGGCTCCAGGTGCACCGGGCAGGCGGCAACGCACTTACCGCAGCGGATGCACTGGGGATGCTCAACGGTCTGCTCCTCCTTCTCGCAGAAAGCGAGGATGGCGCCGGTGCCCTTGGCCACGGGAATATCCGCGGTATACTGGGCCATGCCCATCATGGGGCCGCCGGCGATGAGCTTGTAAGTACCGTCCTTCACGCCGCCGCAAGCGTCCAGCAGCAGAGACACGGGGGTACCGATGGGGCACTCGATGTTCTTGGGGTCCACGATGCCGGAGCCGGACACGGTGACCACCTTGTTCACCACGGGCATACCGGTGGTGATGGCCTTGAAGATGCAGATGGTGGTGTTGATGTTGAACACCGCGCAGCCCACATCAGCGGGCAGGCCGCCGGGAGGCACCTGACGGCCGGTGATGGCCTGGATCAGCTGCTTCTCACCGCCCTGGGGGTAACGGCAGCGCAGAGGCTCCACCACAACGGGGGCCTTCTTCTCAGCGATGACCTTGTTCATGGCGTCGATGCCGTTTTGCTTGTTGTCCTCAACGCCGATGATGACCTTGTCCACGCCGAACATCTTGGCCAGATAGGTAGCGCCGCCGATGATCTCCTCGGGACGCTCCAGCATGGCCCGATGGTCGCCGGTGATGTAAGGCTCGCACTCAGCGCCGTTGATGAGCACGTCCTTCACCTTGCCGATGCCGCCGGAGATCTTAACATGCGTGGGGAAGGTCGCGCCGCCCATACCCACGATACCGGCATTCTTCACGATCTCGACCATTTCCTCCACCGTCAGAGCGTCGGGATCGGCAGGAGCCTTCACCTCTTCGCTGACCGTGTTCTGGAAATCGTTTTCGATCACAACGGACACCATGTCGCCGCCCATAGAGAAGGGCCGGGGCTCGATGGCCTTCACCGTACCGGAAACGCTGGCATGGATGGGGGCGCCCAGCCCCTTGAATTCGCCGATTTTCTGACCCACCTTTACCTGGTCGCCTACTTTTACGATCGGGGTGCAGGGTGCGCCAAAGTGCATCGACATGGGGATGACCACGGTAGCCGGGGGTGCCAGCTGCTCGATGGCCTTTTCATTGGTTGCGGCCTTCATATCATGGGGATGAACGCCGCCAAAGAAAGCTTGTGCCATTGTCTTCACCTCATTCTTACTCCATTGATAGGTGTCAAAGCATACCCCGCCCCACCATCGGGCAATGGCATGGCAGGCCATGCTTCGGCGCACTATCACATACTGCGCTTTATTCTACACCACCCGTTGAAAAATGTCCAGACTATGAATTCGTTTTTTTGTAGAAAATTTATCAATTTCTTTGTATTCCTCCACTTTTTCCCTGTTTTTGCACAGGCCCACCCTCTCTTTTTGGTCAACCTGCATATTTTCCTGCCGACAACTCCCGCATTCTCTGTGTCCCCCCGCCTCTCTTGTCTTTTTTTCAGAGGTATGCTATGATGAAGCATATCTTTCAGAAAGTATCGCCGCAGTCCGGCCTGTCTGCCGGAGCGGCGAATGGAGGTTCCTTTTTATGACGAAGCCCATTGACCGCGCCGAAATGAAAGCCCAGACCCGGGAACTCTTGCAGACAGCTCAGGTATCCCCCAAGGGTATGACGGCCCTGTACTGTGCCTGTCTGTTTCTGCTCAGCCTGCTGGAGGCCCTGATTCCCGGGCCGGAGCTGGTGTCTACCTTCCTCTCCATCCTCACAACGCTGGCTGAGTGGATCTTAGCCGCCGGCTTTGCCTTCTACTGTATGGATATCCGCCGCCGGGAGCGTTCGGAATACGCGGTGCTGTTCGACGGCTTTTCCTTCACCGGCAAGATCATCGCTCTGAACATCGTCATCAACCTGTTTGTGTTCCTGTGGTCTATGCTGTTTGTGTTCCCCGGCTTCATCGCCCATTACCGTTACAGCTTCGCCCTCTATAATCTCTATGAAAATCCGGATATGGATATTATGGAGGCACTGAATTTAAGCAAGCGGCAGACGCAGGGGTATAAAATGGAGCTGTTCAAGCTGGATCTCAGCTATATGGGATGGATCCTGCTGAGTATACTTCCCAGTCTCTTTTTCACGAGTCAGGCGATTTTGACCCTTGGGTTCAGCGGTATGGACCCCTATGCGGCCCTCGCCGCTCCCATGCCTCTGTGGCAGATCCTGACGGCCTCCGCCTTCGTCTACGCGCTGTCCATCTTCTATCTGCCCAACTACCAGTGCGTCCAGCTCGCCTATTTCGACGCCGCCAAGGAAGATATGCCGGAGTTCCGCTCCCGGCAGTCAGATTTCTCCGACGGCCCGGGCAGCTTCTGAGTTTTCTTTCTAATCATTCCGCCCCGGCTGGGTCACCCTTGCCGGGGCGCTTTCTTCCCATCCCATTCTGGAGGTGCCGCTATGCTGACTTACCCCATGGAGGAGCGGGGTTCTCTCCCCCTCTATGAATACCTGTGCCGCCGGATCCGGGCGGACATTCTCAGCGGTGCTCTGCCCGCCGGGACGCGGCTTCCCTCCAAGCGGGCGCTGGCGGAGAATCTGGAGGTCAGCAAGATCACCGTGGAGGCCGCCTACAGCCAGCTGCTGTCCGAGGGCTACATCTGCTCAAAGGAGAAGGTGGGCTATTTCGTGGAGACGGTGGAGCGGCGCGCCCCGGTGCCCGCTGCCCCGGCGCTGCACCCGAAAGAGGACGCAGCCTGCCTTCTTGACCTGACCGCCAACGGCACGGAGCAGTTTCCCTTCTCCGTTTGGTCGCGCCTGCAGCGGGAGGTGATGCTGGACTTTGGGGAAGCGCTTCTCGCGCCCCTGCCCAACCGGGGCATCCCGGAGCTGCGGCAGGCCATTGCCGGACATCTGGCGGCCTTTCGGGGCATGCGGGTCGATCCGGAGAACATCCTGATCGGCGCGGGAACGGACTTTCTGTACAATCTTCTGATCCAGCTGCTGGGGCGGGAGAAGGTCTACGCCGTGGAGGAGCCGGGGTACGGGAAAATCCGGAAAATCTATGCCGCCGGGGGCGTTCAGACCGTCAGCGCCGCCATGGACGACCGGGGCGTTATCCCGGAGAGTCTCGGCAGCGCCGACGTGCTGCACATTTCCCCCTCCCACCACTTTCCCACCGGCATCGTCACCCCGGTGAGCCGGAGACGGGAGCTGCTGGACTGGTCAAATGGGGGCGAAAAATGGATTATCGAGGACGACTACGACTCGGAATTCCGTTTCGACGCCCATCCCGTCCCCGCCATGCAGTCGCTGGATGACGGCGGGCGGGTGATCTACATGAACAGCTTCTCCAAGAGCCTCGCGCCCTCCATCCGAATCAGCTACATGGTGCTTCCTGCGGGGCTGATGGCGGCGTTTCAGCAGAAGCTGGGGTTCTACAGCTGCACCGTCCCCAGCTTTGAGCAGTACACGTTGGCGCGGTTCTTAAGCCGGGGCTTTTTTGAAAAGCACATCAACCGAATGCGGAAATTCTACAAAAACCGCCGGAACGCCGTGGTTTCCCTGCTGGAAAAATGTAGTTTTTCCGACAAGCTGACCATTCAGGAACAG
>OIWV01002142.1_pt1 | contig 15050 bp, 17 predicted proteins | sample 1587751 | NCBI WGS metagenome assembly OIWV01 (sample SAMEA3888913, study PRJEB22519) | human gut metagenome | biome: human gut; feature: human-associated habitat; material: faeces | place: Denmark | collected 2010
TCGACAAGGCTGTGAAGGAAGCTGAGCAGTTTGCTGCCGACGATAAGAAGAAGCGTGAAGAGGTCGATATCCGCAACGGTGCCGACCAGATGGTGTTCCAGACCGAGAAGATGCTGAAGGAGAACGGCGACAAGCTGCCCGCAGACGTGAAGAGCGATGCCGAGGCAAAGCTTGCTGACCTGAAGACCGCTGTCCAGTCCGGCAATGTGGACGACATCAAGGCAAAGCAGGAAGCCCTGAGCCAGGTGTTCGAGAAGATGTATCAGGCAGCCGCTGCCGCACAGCAGGCCGCCGGTGCACAGCCCGGTGCTGACGCAGGCGCAGCCAACGAAAAGCCCAACGATGACGGCGTTGTGGATGCCGACTTCAAGGAAGTCTAAGTCTGAAACAAAGCGCTGTGTCCGGCCAAACCGGCGGGCACAGGCGCAATAAAGCAAAAGCCGCTCCGGTTTAGGCCGGGGCGGCTCTTGCTGGTTTATAAGTAAAAGAGTTCTCGCTGCCGCAAAAGCCTTCCCCCGGACGGGGGAAGGTGGCATGACGCGAAGCGGCATGACGGATGAGGGCGCAGACAACAGCTGCGAAAGACCAAAGCGGGAGCTTTTGAACAGGAGGAACCGACCGGGGCGTTACCCGGGGAGGGCGTTCCCGGAGAGGTGAGTGGATATGGCACAGGAAAAGCGTGATTATTACGAAGTGCTGGGGGTATCCAAGGGCGCAAGCGATGCCGAGATCAAAAAGGCATACCGCAAGCTTGCCATGAAGTACCACCCGGACTATAACCCCGGCGATAAGGACGCCGAGGCAAAGTTCAAGGAGATCAACGAAGCAAACGAGGTGCTTTCGGACCCGAAAAAGCGCCAGCTGTACGACCAGTACGGCTTTGCCGGAGTTGACCCCACCTACGCAGCACAGAACGGCGGCGGCCCCGGCGGCTTCAGCGGTTTTGGCGGCGACGGTGTGGACTTGGGCGACATTTTTGGCGATATCTTCGGCGGCGGCTTTGGCGGCTTCGGCGGCTCGTCCCGTCAGGCAAATCCCAACGCCCCCCGCAAGGGTCAGGACATCCGGGTGCGCATCACCCTGAGCTTTGACGAGGCCGTGCACGGCTGCAAGAAGAACATTACCATCACCCGTCAGCAGGAGTGCACCGAGTGTCACGGCTCCGGCTGCGCCGCCGGTGCTAGCCCCGAGACCTGCCCGGACTGCGGTGGACGCGGCTTTGTCATCCGCCAGCAGCGCACCCCCTTTGGCGTAATGCAGACCCAGCAGCCCTGCTCCCGCTGCGGCGGCAAGGGCAAGCTGGTAAAGAACCCCTGCAAGGTCTGCCACGGCAGCGGCAAGGTGGCTACCAAAAAGACGCTGGAGGTGTCCATCCCCATGGGCATCGACGACGACCAGAGCTTTGCACTGCGCGGCATGGGCGATGCCGGTACCAACGGCGGCCCCGCCGGTGATGTCATCGTCATGGTCAGCGTGCGCCCCAGCGAGGTGTTCCAGCGCGACGGCTACGATGTGTGGGTCACCGTGCCCATCACTTACAGTCAGGCTGTGCTGGGCGACAGTGTCACCGTACCCTCCATTGACGGCAAGGTGGAGTACACCGTGCCCGAGGGCACCCAGAGCGGCACCACCTTCCGCCTGCGCGGCAAGGGCATCCAGTACCTGAACGGCCGTGGCCGCGGTGATATGTACGTCAAGTGCGAGGTGGAGATCCCCAAAAAGCTGAACAAGACCCAGCGCGATGCCCTGAAAAAATTTGAGGGCACTTTGAAAGAAGAAAACTACGAAAAGCGCAAGGGCTTCTTCAAAAAGCTGAAGGATATGTTCAACGCATAAAAACCAAACGGCGGCGCGTTCCATTGGAGCGTGCCGCCGTTTTTTGCGTGTGAACCCTACAAAAACAGCGGAGGCGCTGCCCTTTCGGGCAGCGCCTCCGCCTGCTTTGTTCTTTGGTGTACTCCGAGCCGGTCTTATGAGATAAGATGGATCAGAGCAGGATGATCGCTGCGTTGATGACCAGACCGACACCAGAAGCGGTTGAAGTGACGAACCATGCAGCGCAGGCGAGGTCGCGGATGGTGTTGGCAGTGCTCTTCTCCATATCAGTAGCCAGAGCATCCAGACCCTTCTCCATCCAAGTGTTGGGGTTCTTACGGCGGTAGTCGCGGACAGCGGTCACGCCTTTGAACCAGCCGTACGGAGGAATCAGCCAGCACAGCAGAGCCTCAGACATGGTAGCAGTAGCGCCGCCTTCGGTGTAGGTCATTTCCTCAGTGGACAGGACGTTGTAATACGCGGGCATCATCATTTTTTCCATAATAACACTCCTTTTGAAACAAAGCTATCCAAAACGGTGCACCCAAAAACGCACCGCTTTTTCTGAATAAAGGGTCTCAGCGCACGACCAGCAGAATGGCGCTCAGGGGAGCCAGTGCCACCACCATGATGGTGGAAACGGCATCCCGCACAAAGTTGCCGGCGGATTTGCCCATATCGGCGGCAAGGGCATCGGTGGCGCGGCCCATCACGGTAAAGAAGTTGCCGTCCTTGTTGCCGTCCTGCTGCAGCCATGTGCGTGCCTGCTTGATGCCCCAGATGTAGCTGGAGGCCAGCACCACAGCACCTACGACCGTTGCGGCAGTAGTGGCGAGACTGGCAGCATCATCCACTGCGCCGCCGCCGGTGGTATAGGTCATTTCTTCGTTGGAAAGTACCGCATAATCTGCGGGATAATTCATCTTTTTCATCATCAATACTCCTTTGTCAAAGGGAAATGCCGCATTGCATCCCGATCCCCCGGCGTCTATACCCAAAGGCTGATAGAGCATTGTTCTCTATATGGCCATTCTACAACAGTGGTCGGATTTTATCAAGGGGTTTTGGCACATCTGTGCAAAAACTGGCGGGACGCATGAAATTGCGGCTATAAATTTGTGAAAATAGACTGCAATAATTTAGGCTTTTGGCTGTTTAGCCCTGTACCCCGGCGCGGTAGAGGTAGGGGTCGCTCTTGAAGCTGTCAAAGTTGTACAGCACAAGGATCTGGTCGTAGCCGTTATCGGCGATCAGCTTGTCCAAGCCGTAGTTGTAGTTGCGGAAGTCCACCACGTCGATGTCGGCGTAGTTGGCGGTCAGGTAGGGTACAAAGCAGTTGGCGTAGCTGTCCTTGATGACAAGGATGCGCCCGCTGCCGTTGCCCTGCACCCGGCTTAAACCGTTGTTGCCGTGCAGGAACATGGCGTATTTATCATAAACGGAGAGCTTCTCTGTGTCGTACAGGCCGGTGGTCTGCCCCTCGGTGGGCTGGCCTGCCGCCGTCACGTTCCATACCGTCAGGGTGTTGGCAAGGTCGTAGTAGGTGATCACGTCCGGCACGGCGTTCCATGTGCGCGCCTTGGCGTAGTGGGTGCCGTAAAAGCCGTCGGCAGTCAGCGCAGTGTGGGCGGCGGTATCAAAGGGGGTAAGGCCAAGGGTCTGGCACAGCTGGCTGTAAGCGTAGTAGGCGCCAAGGCTCGTCCAGTGGTGGTCGGTGCGGTAATAAATATACTCGCTCTTGTGGGCGGAAAGGGTGGGACGCACGTCCACAAAGCTGCCGCCGGCCGCCTGCACCGCAGCAGAAAGCTGGTCAAGGTAGCCGTCCTCGTCCAGCAGGGGGGCGTTTGCGGGCACGTTTTCTTTATAGATATCGCTGGCGGCGGGTGCCAGCAGCACATTCACCTTGCCCGGGTAGCGCTGGCACAGGCTGGTGAGCGCTGCGGTGTTTTTGGGCAGGGTGCGCTCCTCGCTGGAAAGCAGCCCGTAGGTGCGGGGGAACATCATGTGCTCCTTGCCCAGCAGGATGCCGCCGTTCTGCTGCTTTTGCAGCAGAGTGGTCTCCACCACGCTCTGCAGGCTGATCCACTGGTCGCGCCCCGCCACCTGATCCTTGACGTATTTGGTGTAGGCGGTAAAGTAGCTGTTCAGCCCCTTGGCGGTGAACTGGGTCAGCGCCGGACGCTGGCTCAGGGTAGTGTTCTCCAACTCGCTGTAACTGCGGTCCGGGGTGACCATATCCAGCGCGAACAGTCCGATGAAAAACAGGCTGAACACCACCAGCACCGGGTAGTGCAAAAGGGAGGAGGTCTTTTTCTCGTGTTTGGACATCTTCCCGCCTCCTTAAAAGTTAAAATACAGGAACGGGCTGTTGGTGCTGCCCACCACATAGGCGGTGGAGACCACCAGCAGCGTCAGGATGGCGGCGCAGCGGGTGACCACGTTCTTGCGCAGCACATCCCACAGCTTTTCGATCAGCGGGGTGCAGCACACCACGCTTACCGCCAGCAGCACGCCGTAATTCCGCAGGAAATACAGCGGCGATACCCCGCCGGAGGGGATAAAGAGCTTCTGGAACAGCAGCCCGAAGGACACGCCGGTGTCGTTGCCCACGAACATTGCCCAGCCTACCACCACAAGGAACAGGGTGTAGAAATGCGGCCACACCTTACCCTTTTTCAGGTAGGGCAGCAAGAACAGCTTTTCAGCCGCCAGCAGCACAAAGTAGTAAAGACCCCAGCAGATAAAGTTCCAGTTCGCGCCGTGCCAGATGCCGGTGAGCAACTCCACGATGAACAGGTTCAAAATCTGCCGCTTAAGGCCCTTGCGGTTGCCGCCCAGCGGGATATACACATACTCCCGGAACCAGCCGGACAGGGTCATGTGCCAGCGCCGCCAGAACTCGGTGATGGAAGCGGAGATATAGGGGTAGTTGAAGTTTGCAGGGAAGTCGAAGCCCAGCATCTTGCCCATGCCGATGCCCATGAGGGAGTAGCCGGAGAAATCGAAGTACAGCTGTAAGCTGTATGCGATGATGCCCAGCCACACCAGCGGGGTGGAGGCGTTTGCCAGACCCACAAAGGTGGTGGAGGGGCTGTCTGCCACCCCGATGATATCCGTCCACAGTGCGCCCACAGCGTCCGCCAGCAGCACCTTTTTGGCAAGACCGAAGGTGAACAGGGTCATGCCCTCTTCAATCTGCTTTAAATTATAGCGGTGCTTGTAGACGTGCAGCTGGTCGGAGACGTCCCGGTACTTGACGATGGGCCCCGCGATGAGCTGCGGGAACATGACCACATAAGCGCCGAAGTCGATGATATTGCGCTCGGCTTTTACATCCCGGCGGTAGACGTCGATGGAGTAGGAAAGGGTCTGGAAGGTGTAGAAGCTGATGCCCAGCGGCAGGGTGCCGATGCCCTGAATTTCGGCAAAGGCGGTGCCCAGCAGGGCATTCACGCTGCGCAGCACAAAGTTTGCGTACTTGAAGTAGAACAGCATCCCTAAGCTGCCAATGAGCGCTACCAGCAGAAAAAAGCGGCGCAGCGCGGGCTTTGCATCAAAGTGCTCGATGGCAAGGCCGCTGAGATAGTTGATGAGGATAAGCGCCACCATGACCGGGAAAAAGCGCACCTCGCCCCAGCAGTAGAACACCAGACTGCACAAAAACAGCACGGTGTTTTTCAGTTTTGCGGGGGCAAGATAGTACAGCGCCAGCGTGATGGGCAAAAAGCGGAACAGGAAGATGATGGTGCTGAAAACCAAGGGGTCAGCCTCCTTTTTTACACGGAATTACAGACTCAGCCTTCCCCCGGCCGGGGGAAGGCGGCATGACGGATGCGGGCGCAGCTTCAGCAGAAATCCCCCTCATCAGGGGCTTTCTACTGAAAAAAGCCGATGCCGCAGATGGCACCGGCTCAGAAGATCAGATTCAGCTGTTCAGGGCGCTGTCCACAGCACTGTTCAGGTCTGCGGTGCACTCGTTGGAGGCAATCACCATGACCACACGGTCACCCTTGGAGGAGATGATGGCGTTTTCCACGTTGCTCTGTGCCTGTGCAAACTCGGCGTAGTTGCCATAGAAAGCTACCTGATCCTGCTTGTAGCTCTCCAGCGCAGTCACCACGTCCTGTGCCTTGCCGGAAGCGGCTTCCACCACCAGCACAAGGCCGGCGTCGCCGTTGTCGTTGCTCTTTACGCCCTTGTAGGCGGCTACGTCCTCGGCCTTCAGGCCGAAGTCGTACTCGATGTTCATGGCGGCGATCTCGAACTGGTTGGAGATGGGGTCCGCAGCCAGCAGGGTCTCCACAGCGCTGTCCAGATCGGCGGTGCCGTTTTCAGCGGTATCCGCCGCCGGAGAAGCTGCATCGGAGACCGGTGCAGAGGCGGAGGCGCTGGACACGGAGGACGGCGCGGAGGAAGCGCTGCCGCCGCAGCCGGTCAGGGCAACAGCCAGCACGGCGCTGACGGCGATCACAGAGAGTTTTGTGCGGTTTATCATAAAATATTCCTTCTTTTGTTGAATTCGTTTGTCGGGGTGCGGGGCTGCGCCGCGCACACGGGCAGACTGTATTTATCTTACCATAACAGCAGGTAAATTGCAACGTACCCCACAGGGTTTTCCGGTAGTTTTCATCGGATTTTAACCGGTCACGGTCTCCCCGGCGGCAATGCGCTGCAAAACGGCTACCGCGTCCTCCAGACACAGGCCGCTCTGGTTGAGCAGGGCGGCGTTTTCCGCGCCCACATAGCGCCAGTGCCACGGCTCGTAGGTGATGCCGGTCACGCTTTCCGCCTCCTTGGGGTAGCGCAGGATAAAGCCGTACTGCTCTGCGTTCTCGCACAGCCAGCGGAAGGCGGCGGTGTCGGCAAAGCCGGTGTCAAGGGTGGTGTGCTCCGGGCTGTTCAGGTCGGCGGCAAGGCCGCAGTTGTGCTCCGAGCAGCCCGGCGGGTTGACGATGGCAGCGGCCTTTTCCCGGGCGGCGGCTTCGCTCAGGCCCTTGTTGCGGTAGTACTGGGTCTTGTTGTCGTACAGCTTTTTCTGGTAGCTGACGCTGCGGTAGCCGCTCTGCATCCGCACATCCACACCGTCCCTGGCGGCAGCGGCCTGCATGGAGAGAAAGGCGTTGGCGGCTTCGGTCTGCAAAGTCTTGTTGATGGCGGTAGCCGAGCCGCACTCCTTGGTCTCGACAGGGTAGTCCTCCGTTATCGGGTGGGTGCGGCTCACAAGGATCATACGGGGATCGTCCAGCAGCGCCTGTGCCTGTGCGGCGGTAAGGGTGCTCTGCTGCGTGCCGTTCTCGGCGGGCTGCGCAAGGCTCTCGGCAGGCAGCTCGGGCAGCTGCGGTACCGCAGCCTTGCGGGTGCAGGCGTAGGCGGTGCCGCCCGCCACAAAGCAGGCCAGCGCCGTCAGGCAGAGCAGACGGCGGGCGTGATGTTTATGGTGATGGGAAGAACGCATAGAATCTACCTTCTTTCACAAAAAAAGGATAAGCACCCGCCGCCCCGGGCAGACTATCCGCAAAAGGGGGCGCGGGAAGATGAAGATGACAGCGCAGGAATACGCACGGCGGGTACAAAAGGCCGGGCCGCACTCGCCGCTTCTGGCAGACTGCCTTTGGGCGTTCTGTGTAGGCGGCAGCATCTGCCTGCTGGGCGAAGGGCTGCGGCAGCTGTTTTTGCGGCAGGGCGCGGACGCCGAAGCGGCGGGAACCCTGACCAGCTGCACCTTGATTTTGCTCTCGGCGGTGCTGACCACGCTGGGCTGGTACCAGAAGCTGGCGGCAAAGGCCGGGGCGGGGTCGCTGGTGCCCATCACCGGCTTTGCCAACGCGGTGGTCAGTGCAGCCATCGAGTTCAAGGCCGAGGGACGGGTGCCGGGCACGGGGGCCAAGATGTTCCTCATCGCCGGGCCGGTCATCGTGTACGGCACGCTGGCGGCGGTGGTGTACGGCGCTGTGCTCTGGCTGCTGGGGGCCTCTGCTTTATAATACGGAACAGCTCCGCCGGATATTGCAGCGCCGCAGCACCAGTATAGCACGTGCCGGGGCATTTTTTGTAGAAAAAAGGAGAAAATTTTATGACAGAGCGCCGGGGCGATACCCTGTTGTTCCATACCCCGCCGGTCATCGCCGCACAGGCGGCGGTTGGCGGCAAAAAAGAGAGCGATGGTCCGCTGGCGGCGGGCTTTGACGAACTGACCACCGACAACCGGCTGGGACAGTGCAGCTGGGAGGCCGCCGAAAAGCAGCTGCAGCTGCGGGCGGCACGGCTCTGCCTGCAAAAGGCGGCTCTGCCCGCCGAGCGGGTAGACCTTGCGCTGGCGGGGGACTTGCAGGCGCAGTGCACCGCCTCCGGCTACGCGCTGCGGGAGCTGGGCGTGCCCTTTGCGGGGCTGTTCGGCGCGTGCAGCACCATGGCGGAGGCACTGGCGCTGGGCGCGGCGCTGTGCAGCAGCGGGGCGGCGCAGAACCTGCTGGCCATGACCTCCAGCCATTTCTGCGCGGCAGAGCGTCAGTTCCGCACCCCGCTGAGTTACGGCGCGGTGCGCACTCCTACCGCGCAGTGGACGGCCACCGCCGCCGGGTGCTGCCTGCTGCGTCCGGCAGGGCAGGGGGTGGGCATTGCCGCCGCAACCCTTGGCCGGGTGCAGGATTATAACATCAAGGATATCAACAACATGGGCGCAGCCATGGCACCGGCAGCAGCTGCCACCCTGCTGCACTATCTTGCTGATACCCATGCAGAACTGCGGGATTTCGACTGCATCTACACCGGCGACCTTGGGCTGGTGGGCAGTCAGATGCTGCGGGAGCTGTTGGCAGCAGAGGGTCTGCTGCTGAAAAACCACGCGGACTGCGGCTGTCTGCTTTACGATGCCGAGGAGCAGCGGGTAAAGAGCGGTGGCTCGGGCGCGGGCTGCTGCGCCGCCGTGCTCTGTGGGCATATCCTGCCAAAGCTGCTGCGCCGTGGCAGCCGCCGGGTGCTGTTCCTCGCCACCGGGGCACTGATGAGTCAGACTACCTTTTTGCAGAAGGAGAGCATCCCGGCGGTGGCGCACTTGGTAGAGCTGACCGCGCCGGAAAAGGAGAGCTGAAATGAACTATCTGTGGGCATTTTTAGTGGGCGGTGTCCTCTGCGCGGTGGGGCAGCTGTTCATCGACCTGACAAAGCTGACCCCGGCACGCATCCTCACCGGCTATGTGGTGGCGGGAGTGGTACTCTCGGCGGTGGGGCTGTATGCGCCGCTGGCAGAGTTTGCCGGTGCGGGGGCGAGCGTGCCCCTGCTGGGCTTCGGGCATCTGCTGGCAAAGGGGGTGCGCACCGCCGTGGCGGAAAAGGGTGCCATCGGCATCCTGACCGGCGGGCTGACCGCTGCTTCTGCGGGCATCACCGCAAGCCTTGTCTGCGGCGTGGTATGCAGTCTTGTGGGCAAAAGCCACGACCAGAACTGATGTTTTGCCCGCGCTGTTTCGCCACATTTTGCGCCCGGCGGCTGGTAAACTGGGGGCAAAACGGAGGTGAGGCGCATGAAACACAGCGGACAGACCGTATTGTGGGAGCTGTGGGCGGCGCTGTGCCTGTGCACGGCGCTGGTGCTGCCGCCCGGCAGTCCGTGGCTGCACGAGCCGGCACTTTTGTACCCGGGGCTTATGCTGGCGGCAGTCGTGCCCGCCGCGTGGGCGGTGTGGTGGGTGGTGGAGCCGCCGCAGCCGTTGCCGCCGGAGCAGCTGCTGGAACCGGTGCAGCGGCAAAGCCTTGCCGTACTGTGCGGGACATAACAGCGGAAAAAACAAAAACCCCTGTGCCGGTTACCCGGTACAGAGGTTTTGTTCGTCAATCAAACTGCGCGATCAAGCGTTCTTGTTAGCACGCTTTGCCATACGGCTGATCTTGCGGCTGGCGGTGTTCTTCTTGATGACACCCTTAGCGCGAGCCTTGTCGATCGCGGAAACAGCAGCCAGGACGGTTGCGTCCTTGTCAGCGGCATTCGCATCGATGGCAGCGTCTGCCTTCTTGACGACTGTTTTCAGGTTGGTCTTAATGGCCTTGTTGTGAGCCTGCTCTGCAGCAGCCTGCACGACGCGGTCCTTCTGAGATTTGATGTTAGGCATTCGTTCCACCTCCTTGGCTACCTATAACAGCGCACCCTATGATACCATATTTCGCGTACCAGCGCAAGCGTTTTTTTGATTTTTGTTTGGAAAAGTTTTATTTTTCCCATACTTTCCGGCAAGAAAGCGGGCTTTTGCCCCAAAAAGGAACGGAGAGTGTGGAAAATGCGTACTACGGATATGGCCGACGAGCTGTTTTCGGGCGCGACGCAGCCGCTGCCCGCAGGGGTGCGGCTGGCCACCGCCCGCCACGGCGGGGTCACGGTGACAAGGGTGGAGATCGCCCGCGAGGGGCTCAGCCGCCCCCGGGGCAGGTATGTTACGTTGGAAATGCCCAGCGTCAGCGTGCTGGACGAGCGGGACGCCGCCGTCATCGAGGTGTGCGCCCGGGAGCTGCGGGCCCTTTTGCCGCCGGAAGGGCCTGTGCTGGTGCTGGGGGTGGGCAACCGCCGCATCACCGCCGATGCCCTTGGCCCGCGCACGGTGCAGCGCATCCTTGTCACCATGGGCGCGGGCGCTGCCCCGCCGGTGCGGGGGTTGCGCCCGGTAGCAGCCGTTGCGCCCGGGGTGGCGGCAGCCACCGGGCTTTCCCTGCAGCAGCTGGCGGCGGCGCTGGTGGGGCAGCTGCGCCCGGCGGCGGTGGTCTGCGTGGACAGTCTCTGCTCCGCCGAGGGGCAGCGGCTGGGGCGCACGGTGCAGTTTTCGGACGCAGGGCTTTACCCGGCGCAGGCCGACCACACCCGCCACCTGACCCGGGACACCTTAGGCGTGCCGGTGGTGGCGGCGGGCATCCCCACCCTGATGCAGGCGCAGGAGGGGGCAGATCTTGTGGTCACGCCCCGTGCGCTGGACAGCGTCATCGCCCACGGCGCGGCCCTGCTGGCGGGTAGCGTCAACCGCGCTTTGCAGCCCCGCCTTACCGTGCAGCAGCTCTGCTGGCTGACGGGGTGAAGAAAGGAGGTCTTGCCATGCGCAGCAGAGAGCCTTGGCGTCTGCCTGCGGGGCAGAGCAGGGCAGCGCCCTTTTTGCAGGCTGCGGTGCTGTTTGCAGCGCTGTGCATCTTTGCCCGCAGCGCCGCGCTGGTGCTGGCGGCCTTTCTGGCAGCGCCGGTGCCCGCCGCGCAGACTTTGCTGCATCTGGGGCAGCAGGCTGTGGAGAGCCGGGCAGCAGAATCGTCTGCGGAAAGCGCGGCGGAGGCTGCATCCGCACCTTCTCCGGCGCAGGAAGCTGCCGCCCCGGTACAGACCGGGGTGGAGCAGTATTTTGTGGCGCTGCAGCCGGACGAGGCCCGCCCCGCCGATGCAGGCACGGTGACGGAGCAGCAGTTCGGGCAGGGCAGCGGCGAAAAGTACATCCCCTGCGGTGCGGGCAGCATCAAGAATAACACCCGGCAGACGGCGGCAGACATCGCCGCCGAGGCGGCGCAGCCCCTGCCCTTTGCCATCGAAAAGGACAGCGCCGCGCCGCAGGTGCTCATTATGCACACCCACGCCACCGAAAGCTTTGAGCCGTATGACAGCGAAATTTACGACACCCGCCACACCTGGCGTTCGACCGACAACAGCGAAAACATCGTGGCGGCAGGAGAGGTGATGGCACAGGCGATTCGGTCGCACGGCATCGAGGTGCTGCATGACGACACCCAGCATGACTACCCTTCCTACAACGGTTCCTACGAGCGCAGCGCAGAAACAGTAAAGGAGTATCTTGCAAAATATCCCAGCATCAAGGTGGTGCTGGATGTCCATCGGGATGCGGTACAGCGGGACAGCACGCTGGTCAAGCCGATTACACAGATCAACGGCAAAAAAGCGGCGCAGATGATGATTATTGCCGGCTGCGACGACGGAACGATGGAGATGCCAAACTGGGGAAAAAATCTGCGCTTTGCCGCAGGCATTCAGGATGCCATCGAAAGTCGTTGGAAGGGCTTGACCAGACCGATTTTTTTCTGTTACCGAAAGTACAACCAGGATTTGACCACCGGCTCGCTGCTGTTGGAGCTGGGTTCGCACGGCAATACATTGGAACAGGTGCTGACCACCGCGCAGTTGGCAGGGGATGCCATCGGAAATTATTTGGCGCAGGAATGTATGGCAGAATAGGAAAAATCAATCCCGTTCCAGAAAGAGATTAAAAACAACGATTGGACTTTTATGGAAGTATATACTATAATCAAAATCAGAGCAATCATTATTCTTACATTTTCCTTAATCGTCTTGATCCCAACCGGTCAAAACGTGGGCATTGACCCTGATGGGTACAGTGCCCTTCCCTTTGCCATCTTCAAACTCTCATATAAACCTTAACTTTAGAAAAAAGGCTGTTTTTTTACTCAAAAAAACAGCCTTTTTTCTATGCTTGTTTTATTCGGTTTGTTCGTTTCCCTTGGAGTCGGCAGAGTGTTGTTCGAGCTTGTTGTGCAGCCACATTCCCACCAGACTGACGGCTCCGGTCAGGATGAAGATGAAAACGGTGGTGGTAAAATCGCCGGAAATCAGCGAAGCACCTGCCAACGTGGAGCTGAGGATGGAGGGCAGACGTGCAACGGTAGAGATGGCAAAAAAGCGCAGCGGACGGATGTTGATAAAGCCTGCTGCCCAGGTCAGCAAATCCTTTGGAGTGCCGGGGATAAAAAACAGCAGGAAGGAGATGCGCTCAAATCGCTTTTTGTCCTGTAAAAACCGCAGGTTCTGAAACTTTTTCGGGTCCATGAAGATAGAAACGATTGGCATGCCCAGCCGCCGAACCAGCAGATAGACAATCATCGAGCCCAAAAAGATGCCCAGCATACAGCTGAGGGTTCCCCACAGAGGACCATACATCAGTCCGGCAAAGATTTCCACCGGCTCGCCCGGAATCATTGCGACCACCACCTGCAAGACCTGTATCCCTAAAAATACAAACCAGCCGCCGATTCCCTGCGACTGCATCTGCTGCTGAAGCGCGGCGCGGGTCTGGGCATCTCCAAGAGCCATCACCTTTGGGATGGCATAGAGGGACAGCGGCACAAACGCCAGCAGCACCAATATTGATAAAATCAGCCGGACCCGCTCGGAGCCTTTGGCTGGCAAATCTTTTTTCATTTGTGTTTCCTCCTGTGCAGATAAGGTCGTCTAACGAACCTCTTCTTTTATGATAACGAATCTTTTCGGAATGTCAACGGTTCTTTTTTGAACAGGCTGCAAATTCTCTGTGCAGCAGAATGTGACACCATAGGGATTTTGTAGTATAATCAGGATGGATCTGTTGAGAAAAGAGAAGTAAAAGCATGAGAAAGAATATATTTTTGCTGCAAGAGTGCAGCACGGACGGGAGGAGAAAAGGATGAGCCAACCCTGTGAATCCGCACAGCTGCTACAACAGCCGGTGCGCAGCCTTTTTTTCCGATATTTTCGCAGCAATCTGGTTTCCTCACTGATGCTGGCGGTGTATGTTTTGTTCGACACCATCTTTATCGGCTGGGGAATCGGCAGCCAGGGTTTGGCTGCTTTGAATATCACCTTGCCTTGCTACTCGCTGGAGATTGGCTTTGCACAGATGATGGGCATGGGGGGAGCAACGGCTCTTTCCATCTGCCGCGGCAAGGGAGAAGAGAAGGAAGGAAACCGATATTTTACGGTAGCGGTGTGTACCGTGGTGGTTGTGTCCACCATCGTCGGTATTTTGGGCGGCATATTCTGGCGCCCGATTGCCGTGCTGGGTGGAGCAGACCCGTCGATTGTGGAACTGGTGGGCGATTATCTGCGCATCCTCAACGGTGGTGCCGTTCTGTTTGTGGTCAACAATTTTCTGGGTGTCTTTGTCCGCAATGATGGAGATCCGCAGCGGGTGATGGCAGCAGGTATTATCAGCTGCCTTTTCAATATCCTGCTTGACTATGTCTGCATCTTTCTGCTGGACTGGGGGATGGCAGGCGCTGCCGGAGCAACTGCTTTTTCGGGATTTATCAGCATCCTGATTATGCTGACCCATTTTAAAAGCAAAAGCTGTCGGCTGCATCTGTGCTTTTCGGATTTGCAGCTGTTTTCCCGCTTAAAGCGCATCTGCCAGAACGGTGTTTCCAGCCTGATTGCAGAGTGTTCCGCAGGGTTGATTATTCTGCTGTTTAATATCCAGCTGATGAACAAGGGCGGTGTAACAGCTGTGACCTGTTATAGCATTATCTCCAACATTGCATATCTGTTTTTGGCAGTGTACAACGGAGCCAGTGCCACCCTCCAACCGCTTTGCAGTGTCAATCTGGGAGCCGGATGTTATCAAAGGGTGCGCCAATTCTTTCACCTGGGAGTTAAGACGGTGCTGGTGGCATCGGGATTGTTTGTGCTGGTAGGGGAACTGTTCCCCAGGGTGATTGTGGGCATCTTTACCGAGCCGACACCACAGGTAGTCAGCATGGCGGTTTATGCAATCCGCATCTACTTCATCGCCTATCTGCCAATGGGAATCAACATCATCACCTCCACCTTCCACCAGTCGTTGGAATCCTTCCGGGAAGCGACACTCATCTCGCTGGCAAGGGGTCTGATATTTTTGGTGCCGGCGCTGTTTTTGCTGGGAGAGGTGTTTGGTGTCAACGGCATCTGGGCAACCGTTCCGGTTTGCGAGGGATTGACCCTGCTGCTGAGCGTCCTGCTGCTGCGCAGGCTGTTTGCCGCCCGATTCCCAGAGGAATCATCATCTGCATTATAAAAAACGAATCAGCCGCACAGAAGACCTCAATGCAGGAGCAGCGGCTTTTACAAAAGGAGGCTTACAATGAAACTGATTTCATGGAACGTCAACGGCTTGCGCGCCTGCGTGGGCAAGGGCTTTTTTGACTTTTTTAAGGAGGAGGATGCCGACATCTTCTGTCTGGGTGAAACCAAGATGCAGCCGGAACAGGCGGATTTTTCCTTTGAAGGGTATTATCCGTACTGGAACAGCGCAGAAAAGAAGGGTTATTCGGGGGTAGCGGTCTTTACCAAACATCAGCCGCTGTCGGTGGCGTATGGACTGGGCATCGACGAACACGACCACGAAGGGCGGGTACTGACGTTGGAGTTTGAGTCTTTTTATCTGGTCAACGTCTATGTGCCCAATTCACAGAATGAGCTGGCACGCCTGGATTACCGAATGAAGTGGGAG
>OIWV01002143.1_pt1 | contig 15049 bp, 10 predicted proteins | sample 1587751 | NCBI WGS metagenome assembly OIWV01 (sample SAMEA3888913, study PRJEB22519) | human gut metagenome | biome: human gut; feature: human-associated habitat; material: faeces | place: Denmark | collected 2010
CGGAAGAGAAGACACTTATTGAGCAATATCGAAAGAAATATCAGCTGAAAGATTCACTGGGCTCTCAACTCGTCCTGCTCAATCAGCAGACAATAGGCAGTATTCAAACGGACAGCAGCCGGAACATCTGTCAGATAGAAATCAACAAGATACCTTCCTTGCCTGAAGCAACAGAGCAGGAGATGCAGCAGTTGGCTCCCTATAATCCTGCAAACATGAAAGAAATAAAGGAGTAAGGAAACTATACAAAAAAATCCGAAACAGATAGCTGATAACGCTTCTGTTTCGGATTATCTTTTCGTAATCTTTCTTATTCTTCCCTGATTATCCAATCACCAATCGTACGCTGACTACTATCGAAATTTACACCTATTTTAAACAGGCGCTTACCATCTGCAGAATATGGAATCAGATATCCCTTTTCATCAATCTGCCTGATAGCTTCTTCGGCAGAACCATCATACTTCAGTTCAAAAACAAACACGGCATCAGGCATATACACCACGGCATCAGCCCTGCCTATCGCACTGTTCTCCTCTACCCTCATGTAGGCACCCATCAGGTTGAAGATAAGATAGAACACCGTCTGGAAATCCCGTTCGTTCTTATTACTCAAGCGGTTGGAGATACTGGCAAGATAGGCCTTCAGGCGCACCATCGCTCCCTCAACATCAGCATCATAGAGCTTTTCCAGGAAATCACCTACCAGACTATTATTATCCAAAGATATTGGTGAAAGATAGTTGGGCGCAAGACTCTTGAGCATACCCGTCTTAACCTCCTTGTTAGGATATTCCAGCGTATAACGATGCAATATCGGATTATACTTCTTGATGGTGAGGTAACCGCTCTGATAGAGCAGCGGAAGTGCAGAGGTCACCAGTTCGGGCGAAACATCAAAGTCATCTATATCACATGACTTTTTCTCTATATCCATCACGCTGACATGGTACTTCTGCAACGTTTTGATAAGATAAGTTGGCGTTCCAGAACCAAACCAGTAAGGGGCAATTTTTTGGGCGTTCAAGGCCTTTACCAAACTGAACGGATTAAAGACATCCTCTGATTTCTCACTGAAATGATAGCCGTCATAGTATCTTGTCAACTCAGCCAGACATTCCTCGTACGTCATGCCAAGAGCTTCACCAAGAGCCTCTATATCCGGTTTCATCTGCATACAAAGTTCAGTCTTACTGATACCACAGATAGCCGAATACTGGTCGAACATGCTGATATTATCGAGGTTGTTGAGTTCGCTGAAGATACTGAGCTGAGAGAACTTAGTAATACCCGTAATGAAGGTAAACTCCAGATATGGGTCGAGCTTTTTTAAAGGACTATAGAAGTTCTGCATAATGAGACGCAACTGCTTGAGTACATCCCTCTCATGCACAACATCCAGCAATGGGGCATCATATTCATCAATAATGACAACCACCTTTTCACCCGTCTGTTCGTAAGCTCGCTTTACGATTCCATCCAATCGGTCGTTTGGATACAATTCATCATCATCCCTGCCATAGAGCTTCTCGTATGGTTTCAGCTGCAAGTCGAGATAATGCTTCAAGCCTTCCTCATCAAAATGCTTGGCACCGCTCAGGTCGAAGTGGAGCACAGGATGCTTCACCCAATCCTTCTCATAATCAGCAATGGCCAATCCCTCGAAAAGTTCCTTTCTTCCCTCAAAATAAGCCTGAAGGGTAGAGGCAAAGAGCGACTTGCCGAATCGTCTTGGACGACTCAGAAAGACATACGACATCTGCTTTTCCCTGAAATCCACGATATATTTGGTCTTATCTATATAGAGATAGCCATTCTCGCGGATTTTTTCAAATGTCTGAATTCCCACAGGATATTTATTTACTATTTTTGCCATATTCCTACATGCTTTACGTTTTGCGCTGCTAAGTTACGAAGAAATTCTGAATTAGCCAAGCTTATTCTAAAAATTATCAGGAAAAGAAGCCCAAAAACGAAGTTAGCTTCATCAGACATCGAAAGTAGTTTCGGTGTCTGATGAAACTACTTTCGATGCTTGATGAAGCTAATATACTTACGGAGGGAATTCTTCCTTTATCAACGTTTCCTTTTATTGCTCTGAAGATATAGAAGCAAACAAAGTTACTTTTTGCGAAGTTGCTTCTCTGTATGTCCAGTAGAGGCTGCACTCTTCAGGAAAAGTATCCATGTATTCATTGAGAGAAGCCAAATGTCTGGATAGAGCCTTCTCATCATACTTGCCTACTGTAAACGACAGAAGATATTTGCCATTGTCTTTTAGATTGACTGACTTTAGGTGGCAGATAGCCTCAGCTATGTCGTCTTGATATTCATACGAATAGACAGATACCACATTCTTTCCTCTGATGATATCGGCGAAACTTCTGAAATCAAAGCCTACCATACCATGAATCTCCACATTCTCCTTATACATCTGCAAGAAGTGCTTCAACTCCATGTATGGATTACAGCCTGGATTTTGCTGAAAAGACAAGATAGAGTCGATATCAGATTCATCCTTGAAGCTGAGTTCCGGAGTCATTTTTACGACTACATTCTTTCTGGCACGTTCGTGGTTCTCCAATACCTGATGAACATGTTCTGCTCCTTCGGCAGTAGATACCACTACCATATTGATAAGTGTGCAAGAACGGTTCTCGATGGAATATATTCCATCTGAGCGAAGCTGATTGATAGCTTGCTGACTAACATCGTCAGCAGCTATCAGCAGCAAAGAATCAAATGCGATTTCTTTCATGAAATTGATGCTTGTTTTTTATAAACTACAGCTTATCTATGATACCATGCTTTTTCAGAATTTCAAAACGGGTTCTCATAAAATCAAGCATCTTGCCATTGCGCATATCAGCCAAAGTCTGGACATCATCCCAATCATACCATTTTTTAACCATCGCTCTATCTTCATCATACAAAAATGAATATCCAAAAGGAAATTCTCTTTCAAAATTTCCCTTATTTTCAGGAAGTTGATGGTATCCTTTCTCGGGACCAAACAAAGGTTGATCATTAGGATCACTTGATTTAATCTTAAATACATTCTTCAACTCTCCCAAATTTGAGAAATACCCATTAATGATAGACAAGCCATATAACATTCCGCCATATTCTGAGTTTGTGCGTGAATAATTTCCAACCACAAATCCTACTTGTGATTGATGTCTCTTCTTACCTACGAAAATCATCCAACCATAATCACTATTCCATGTAACGATATTACCATCATATTGTTCACGAAGTTCAAGACCGTATTCACCTGCCAATTTCACTAGCTGATCACAGAAGTCTCTTCTAATTTTCTCTTTTATCATTTGCTCATCACGTAAAATACGAAGTGTTACATCTAAATTATCTTTCGAAAGTAACAAATTCAATAATTCTTTTTGATAATTTTCTTCCATAATATGTCTTGTATCTTTTATAAAAGTTATGTATTGCTTAATCACTTCATGAATGCGAGGGCATCCTTTTGATATATTCAAGCACTCAGCAAGCCAAGATAAGATATTTGGTTTATTATCAGATAGGTCATAACTCATCGGATAATAGGTTATTTTATTAGGACCAGTAGAGTCTTCCGAAGCTTCTCGACCAGACGGAGTGAGATATATCAAGATAAATTTATCCTTATATTCTTTTTTTCCAAAATTATGATATCGCTCAAGTTGTCTTGGTTGCTCTTGAGCAGGATTGCCATATCTATCAAACTTGTTTTCAATGATGATAGCATGCCCTTTCTCATCATATAGAAAAATATCAATCTCTCCACCTGTAGACTCTCCATCTTTTTCTGATATTTTTACTTCACCAATATATTTGTCTTTATATTCAACATGACTTGAATTGACATCATATTGAAAATCAAGCTTCAACTCTTTCTTAACCATTTTTAGAAAAGCCTCCAAGAAGCCTTTCCCCACTCCATGATTGGCATCCTTATCAAGCAGCATACGAAGAAAAGGGGTATGCAGATGTTCCTCAGGGCGTGTAAAATGCAAATTTTCAAAAACATTGAAATATTCGCCTTTTGCCTCACGCTCTTTCTTCTCAGCCTTACTTTTCTGTAAGATAGGCTGAGCTTCTTGCAACAATTGCTGTATAGCTTTTAAATCCATATTACTAAATTTTTAATTTCATTCTTTTTCTTATACTTATTCCACATTCTTATAATGTCTATATCAGAAAACGGAAAAGTCGGGAAGATATTATATAAATTTCTTTTTTTATTTCCTGTGCAAAAGTACAGAAGACATGGGTAAATTGACTGCACAGGTTCGTTTTATTTTCACAAAATGATGAAATAATTGAAATTTGCATGAACCTCAAATCCGCAACTAAGCCCTTCAACGTCCTTCTTGCGTGTACACGTTCTCTCATTACAGAATTATCAGATAAACTGAGGCTGAAACACCCACTTCAGCTCACAACATCCCCTTACCCCACAATGCGACTTGAGGCAATACGCTGTATCATACCCATAAGTTGTAGGCGTTATCCAAAATCAGTCTGAAAAATATCTGCATAAGCATTATTACAGGTATAGATATTCAGCACATACCGCCTTGATGTCCTGATCCACTTGGCTGGTACAGAGATGAACCTCAAGACAAACGCTTTTATGCGACTTGTAGCCTTGAGTCCGAACTTCTTTACGTCAAGTCTTTGGATAATGGCCTTGTAGAAGTTACGGATAAGTGCTGTAAGAAGAAGGAACACAGTATTCTCTGCCATGAAGGATTTGGGCAATCTGTCCCACCCGAGTGCAAAGGTAAAAGAGCGATATCTAATGAAAATAGGACGTGAGCCTTTACTTTCTCATGATGAAGAGCTTGAACTCGCTAGGAAAATCCGTAAAGGTGGAAGTGAGGGAGAGCGTGCCAAAGAGAAATTGATTAGAGCCAACTTACGTTTCGTAGTGTCCGTTGCGAAGCGATATCAGCATCGAGGTCTTGCTCTCACAGACCTCATTGATGAGGGGAATATTGGTTTGATAAAAGCTGTTGAGAGGTTTGACGAAACTCGCGGCTTTAAGTTTATCCAATATGCGATATGGTGGATTCGCCAGAGCATTCTTCAGGCTATAGCCGAGCAAAACCATATTACCCGCATCAGTTTGGATAAAATCGGTTCATTAAAATAAGCGTTTAATGAAAGAGACAAGAAGTTGCCCTGCTCGTGATGGGTGGTACGATTTTTTATTCTTATTATTTGTTAATGGGCAGTTATTTTTCACAGCTTTTTATTAAATTTGTAGATGGTAAGGCATTACTATATTATGTCTATGCTATAAGTGTAAACAATTTTCAATATAACAAACAGCCTATGAGTGCTAATAAAATAACTTTAGGACAGTATATCGATGGTAAGACGATCCAAATACCATGTTATCAGCGTGGATATATTTGAGGAAAGGAGCATGTTGGCTCTAAAAATTCTGTGAGTTATATGCTTGATACTTTATGTGAGGGTTATAAAAACTCTACGGACATCTTTATCCAAGGCATTACCGTTGCTATAGAAGGTGACAAATATTCTGTTATAGATGGTCAACAGAGAAGTACATTTTTTTATCTATTACTCAAAACTTTGGGTGTAGAGCATCCTTTTACCATCGAGTATAATAGCAGTAGAGGTAGTACAGTCGGTGGTGGTAAAGTAAATCCTGGAGAATGGTTAAAGAATTGCAATGAAGATGAAGAAATAACTACTCAGGACGGTTATTTTTTCAAGAAGACTATCTGTTTGATAAAGAAGCATGAACTTTATACTAAGAATAAGAATGAAATAATCAAGTATATACGTCAACATGTTTACTTCTTGCTCATTAATATATCTCAGGAACTTGCCGTCTCAACATTTACCATGATGAATGGCAATAAGGCCATTATGCAAGATTATGAACTAATTAAGGCAGACTTGCTTCGCATGGCTTCTTTAGGGACTGGTGGATATACTAATAATCAGGCTAGTGAGTGGGACAATATCTCATTGCGTAGTAGATATGCCCATGAATGGGATAGATGGCTTCATTGGTGGAACCAGGAAGAGGTAAAACTTATGTTTAATTGCCAAAATCCGATGGGCTGGCTTTTGAAGACCGAATTTGAAGACAATAAAAGCGGATTGTTTGAAGCCTATAAATTAAAATTAAAAGAGAATAATAAGGCAAAGAATCCTGCATTTTCAGCAAAGTACCTTTTTTCTCAGTTAAGAGATTGCCAGCACAAGTTTGAAGATGTTTTTTCACTTCCAAAGGAGGCGAACTGCTTTGGAGTGATAATGAGGTTGCTATCTAATGACCAAGACAAAATAGGCTTTATCAAAGCATACTTTGGTTATACAGGTGAGAATGACAAATGTAATGTGCAAGATTTAAAGCTTGTTGTAGATTTACTTTTGATTGGTTTCACCTACAAGAATATAGTTCATCATGATTTTGAAAAGAAAGATAAAATAGAAGAATTTCGTCAGACATTGGCTCAGAATCCAATTTATGGTGTGAATAATGAGCTTGCATATAATTATCTCTTGGTTAGAAATGTTGAGAGAGACACTGAATTGAATAGAAAGTTTGACTTTACTATTGTGGCAGGTAATCGCTCCTTGGAGCATGTCTATCCAAAGTCAATGGTTTTACATTTACAAAATAATGACATCTATAGAGGAGATAGTGAACCATTAAAGTATGAAAAGGATTTCAAAGATGAAGATTTTAATAAGCAAAATGGTTCTTTGAAACTTGGCGAAATAATTATGGAAAAAGGCTATATTTCAAGAGATGACATCCAAAATCATTGGAAAGATTTAGTCAAAGATAATTCATCGGAGCTATCTTTGGATTTGGCATCTGTTATATTGTCAGAACACAGCATTGGCAATTTGTTGCTATTATACGGAAATAACAATTCTGAATTTGGTAATATGTTGCCTGAGAAAAAACGACAAAGCTATTTTGATTTGAGTAAAGGTTTTTTCAGCAGCCGTCATCTTTTGCATACAGTGTTTAGTTTCGCTCAATACCAAAAGTTTGACGAATCAGCCATTTGCCAAAATCAGTTGGATGTAATCAATGATGTTGAGCAGCGCATCAAATATGTGGAATTAATAATTAAGTAAAACGTATGATACATGAAAATATAAAGTCAGATGATAATCGTTTGAAATCAAGTCAGTTGTATGATTTAAAGGGATTATTTGTAAGTTCAGATAATTCCAAGATTGTCATACCTGATTTACAGAGAGATTATTGCTGGGGAACTACAGGTAATCTGGTAGTGGACTTTGTAGACAACCTCATAAAACACTTTGAGGAGAATAGATCAAAGGATTTAATCATAGGACTTATCTATGGTTATTATGAGAAGGAGCGTCCTTATTTGCAGCTTTGTGATGGTCAGCAGCGTTTGACAACATTGTATTTGTTACTTGGCTTACTGAATATTATGTCAGAAGAAGAGAATCCCTTCCAGGATTTCTTGATTTCAGATTTTGAGTATAATTTGGATGATAAAGAGCCAACGTTATTATATGCGATAAGAGATTCTTCACTATATTTCTTATCTGATTTAGTATGCAAGTTCTTTATCAAGTCTGATAAGAATAAATATGCTTGGCAAGATAACATCCCTAGCGATTTTATCAAAAAGCAGAGTTGGTGGTTCCATGAATATGAGTCAGATCCTACTATCCAGAGTATGTTGGTTGCTTTGGATAAGATGGCAGAATTGCTGAAAGATAAGAAATTTGATGTTATTGCCCTTGGTAAGTATATCACAGAACACCTATTCTTTGTCTATTATAATATGGGCAACAGGAAAGATGGTGAAGAAACATTTGTCATTATTAATACTACAGGTGAGCCATTGACTTCTACAGAGAACTTAAAACCTCTTGTAGTAACTCATGATGATAAGAGCAAGTGGAAGAGAAATAGTGAGATTTGGGAAACAATCGATAATTATTTTTGGAATCATAGACGTAAAGATGAGGAGACTTCCGATTTAGGCATGAAGGAGTTTCTGCGCATGGTTGCTGCTATTTTTAATCCTGAGAGAGCAATCGCAGATTATCTATCACGTGAGAAAAATGACTTCAAATTCCCTTATGAAAACATTTCTATACAACAGATTGACACTGTGTTTCAAAATTTCAAGAAATTGGATACAAATCCTACATTGATGGAAATATGTCAAAAAATGTCTCTTACAGCTAGTGGAGAATTTAGTAAGCAGAAAGATTTGAAAGAGTACTTTGGCATTTTGCCACTGATTAAGTATCTTATGGAACATCCTTCTGCAGAGGATATTGATATAAAGCGAGTGTATGAATTCCTTTACAACATCACTCGTTATACTGTTATCAGAAGTCAAGAAAATCAGATTGCTGATGCAATCCATGTGTTAAGTAAGTTGGAAGGCAATGACATTTGTGGACTGCTTGATATGGATGCAAAAGAGCACAAGATTTTGACAGATGAAGAATTGCTTAGATTGAGAATCTATAAAGAAAATGAAAGTAAACGTGAAAGTATAGAGCAATTGTTTGACGACATGTCAAAAAGATCGGTATGTCCTGTTTTGCACGGAAGAATTTCTACCATTATAAAATGGGCAGGATTTGACGAGAATGGTTGTTTTAATAAGGATAAGTTTGCTCTTATAAAGCAGAAGTTCGAGCAACTATTTTTTAAGTACCACCAGACTGTATCAGACTTAACTGCCATATCATTTGCTTGTTCTGTGGATATGGATAAATATCCTGTTCATACAGGAAGTGATAACTATTCTTTTTTGTATAATTTAGATGATTGGTATGACCGTTTCTTTAAAGGTGATACTAGTGTGCATACTGATAAAATTGATAGTGATAAGTCTGCTAGTGAAGAGGATAGACTTTCCGTCAAATTGGGTAAGTATATTGATACTTTAAAGCTTGACGATATGGTATCAAGCCAAATTAGCATTATTGATAGTTGGTTGTTGAATGCTTCTCATTCGAAGAATATTTTCTTTCAGTTTGTCGAATATTTTAAACAAGTTGGCTTTTGGAAAAGTAACGGCTATAACATAAAGTTTAATGAGGGTGGTTCTTGGGGCAGAATGTTGAGAATAAAAGATACTCAATTCACACAGATAATCTATAGCTCGAATAATAACTATCGCGACATTTATCTCTATGGGAATGCTTTTGTCAATAGTGGGGAGAAAAATTCTAAATGGAAACGAATAGAATGTTGGAAAGGTGATTATGTATGCCTTTTTTCTGATTTGATAAATTATGATGTAGCCATAGAATTATATTTTGATGATGATTCTTTAGGTTATCTATCAGTATTCCAAAGAGATAACGGTAAGAAAAAATTACCGTTCTTTGATAAGGTTGTTCAAGAATTCGAGTTGAAGGAAGATGATAAAGAAAAAGCTGGTATATATTATTCCAGCCATGAATCTCCAAAGGATATTATGGATAAAATGAATAGTATCAGGGAGTTTATTGCCAGTAGTCTTTCTTAAAAACTGGTTAATGTTGGATATATAAGTGTCTCTCTTACCATCGCATAGGAGAGGTGTTTTGAAATAACTCATTTTTCAGTCAGTAAAATTAACGAAATTCAGATAATATGTGGATAGCTATTGCTTATCGATATATTATCTGAATTTAGTTCTACCTCAAATCCGCAACTAAGCCCTTCAACGTCCTTCTTGCGTGTACACGTTCTCTCATTACTGAATTATCAGATAAATTGAGGCTAAAACACCCACTTCAGCTCACAACATTCCCTTACCCCACTATGCGACTTGTAGCCTTGAGTCCGAACTTCTTTACGTCAAGTCTTTGGATAATGGCCTTGTAGAAGTTACGGATAAGTGCTGTAAGAAGAAGAAACACAGTATTCTCTGCCATGAAGGACTTGGGCAATCTGTCCCACCCGAAACCATTGTTCATATCATCGAAGATACGTTCCTTTCCTCCACGATTTCCTCGGAACATGATCCGCAATCAGCTCTGAAACGATTGATAGTAAGTCCGTTCTGTTCACTCTTCAGCGTATCCTTCTGATGAAAACGAACATTTGTGTTACCATCGCTATTCTCAATGCCAACAATCAAGTCGCCAATAACCGCCACGCCAGGGCGATAACCAAAGAACTTCTTGTATGCAGGCTTTGCATCATACTTCTCAGTCTCTATGAACTGATGGTAGAAATCAACATCATACATCTCACCCTCTTTAAGTTGACCAGATGCAAAAATACAATTGAGCAGTGACATCCTCAATGCATGAGCCACCACAGAAGTAGATACTCAAGAGAGAACAGATGATTTCGCTGTACTGATAACCGAACAATCTACACCTTAGACCGAGGGGTGAGTCGATTGTAGATGACAATGTAGAGTCAAATTGCTCCATGATTGAAAATTTTCCTCCCAAAAGAGTGAGTTTCTCAGATTTTATTTGTATTTTTGCCATGCCTATCGCTGGATTTTCTTGTTTTCTTTTGCAACACTAAGATAAGTGAATTCTTCGACATGGCAAAATTCGGGGCAACTTTTTGTTGCTCAGGATATTATAAAAGTTTAAATTTATAGTGTTGCGGAATTAAGGATGAAATAAATCTATCTTGTGCAACATATTTTCCTACTTTTCCGTTATTTTTGTACCAAAATAAAAGAAACAGAATATGGCTATCAATCAATTGAACAAATATGTCTGGCTGGTGGAAACCATCCATCGAGCCAGAAAAAGGGGCGGCATCACACTAAGAGAAATCCAAAGCAGATGGAAGGATTCTGATCTCAGCGAAGGAACGGAACTCTCTCGCCGTACCTTCATCAACAACCTCCATTCCATCGAGGAACTGTTTGAAATCAGCATCTGCTGTGGCAGCGGATACCGCTATTACATTGAGTATGGTGACTGCTTCGAGGAAGGAAGTGCCAGAAGTTGGATGCTCAATGCCTTCTCCCTCAATGCCATGGTTGGCAACAGTCACAAGCTCAAGGAGCGTGTACTCCTGGAAGATATGCCTTCTGGCAGAAACTATCTGGAAGACATCATCAAGGCAATGCGTGACAACCGCGTCATCTCCATATCCTACTATAGCTTCAATACAGAGAAGTATCATGAATTTGATATTCATCCTTATTTCGTAAAGGCTTTCAAGAAGCGTTGGTATGTGGTGGCTTACAGTCCTGGCACAGATGACATCAGATGCTATGCGCTCGACCGTATGGAGAATGTCATCATCTCTGAAGAAACATTCAAATTGCCTGAGGATCTGGATCCTGCTGAATATTTCAAGGATTGCTTCGGCATCATCAACAACGAGGATTCTGAGGTGCAAAAGGTGGTACTCAAGGTGGATGCATTCCAAAGTAACTATATCCGCAACCTTCCTCTCCATACCTCACAAAAGGAAACGGAGCGCACAGATGAATATTCTATCTTTGAATACCATCTGAAGCCTGAATTCGATTTTGAACAGGAGATATTCTCCAACATGGATACCATGGAAGTATTGGAACCTCAATGGCTAAGGGAGGATATTGCCGAAAAATTGAGAAATCTAACCAAGAAATACCAAATTTAATCAATTAAGGAATAACAGATTTAATCTATCAAGAAATATCAGATACAATCATCTGAAACTAGGAGAAAAAGGCGGCAAATACATTTTTCGTATTTACCGCCTTTTCTTTATGGGTGATGCATCAGAACCCAACCTTTCTCTTGGGGGTTCTTCCTTCCAGCCTTTCACTATCGCAATACCCGACAAGAGATTTGAGCATATCCGCCGGTTTGCCATGCAAAATGGATTGGATGGTATAATGGCGGGCAATGTTCTCAATCTCTCCACCACTGAAATCATATCTGGCGGCAAGGAAAGAAGCATCAGCATCATTCAAAGATGGTATCATCGTTTGCCAAATCTGTAAACGACCATGCAAATCAGGCTTTTCGAACTTCACTTTATAAAGGAAACGACGCTCGAAGGCCTTGTCCATATTCTCGGCAAGATTGGTTGTGGCAATAAGAATGCCATCAAGCTGCTCTATCTCCTGAAGAATGATGTTCTGGATATTGTTCTCCAGTTTATCCACAGCCTTCTCTGCACCCACCATACGCTTGCCGATGATGGCATCAGCCTCATTGAAGAGCAGAATAGGAGTCTTTGCCGATTGTTTCACCATCTTTCTGTAATCATCAAAGATACCCTTGATGTTCTTTTCGCTCTCCCCTACCCACATACTCTTGATATCCGAGATGTTAACCTGTATAAGGTCACGACCCGTTTTCCTGGCTATCTGAAGAACCGTCTCCGTCTTTCCGGTACCTGGTGCACCATAGAATAGGCAGGCAAAGCCACTTCTGAAATTGGTTTCCTTCAAGCGGTCTCGGATACCCTGGAAATTCTTTTCATCCAAAAGAGCTGCGAGTTCTTCTACCAGTTTACGTTCCTTGTCGTTGTAAAACAGCTGTTTAGGCTTGATACTCTCAAAGGATAATATGCCACCTTTAGGACGGGAGCCTCGCATAGCAAAAAGGTTCATCTCCGAAAAGAGCAGCTTCTTCGCACTGTCTGTAATCTTAAAGGATTCCCTGTCGGCAAAGCCGTCATCGTTGGTATATTCTATGAACTTTTTCTGCAAGAAACGATGATTGCCTTGATTAAGGTCTCGCTTAGCCCATCGCCAGACCGACTCACCTTCTTCATAGATGAAATCCAAGTCATGGCAACGGATGTCATCATCGCCATCAATAACAAAGAGTGTACACAGCAAGATGAAAAGCGGAAAATCTTTATCCTCCACATTTATATCATACAATGCCATTGCCTTGACAAATGCCAAGTTGTTATTCATGCCAACCAGTGCTCTGAGTTTTTTTCTCAAAACCAGTTTGTTCAGTTTTTCGCAGCGGCATTTCGAGAAAAGTTCATCAAACTTATCAAACAGTTCTCTGGCTGTGAATTCATCCACATCCGAAGGAATATATCGTCGATTATGCTGGAATGCCTCCATCACCTCCATCGGGATGCTATAGCTGAGTCCTTCAATCCGATTCTGACAAACATATTCCTTATCGATAAGTTCCTGAGTTTCGTTGGAATATCTGAGCAATGTCAGGATTCTGCAATCCAGAAATTCCGTCAAATCAGAAAACCGGATATGGGTATCATAACACCGGTCGGCAAAGAGAGCCATAATAACACTTGCTCGCTTGGAGATACACAATTTATCAGAAACAAAAACAAGATACGGATCTACTTTCTGATAAAACTCTTCTCCGAGAGAAGACCCTTTTGCCTTTTCTACGATAATTTCGAAGGCCTGGAGCAAGTCTATCGGCTCCACATCTTTCTTATCTGATATTTGCTTAACCATCATCATACAACATTAATACATTCTTTTTTGGATGCAAAATTAAGATGTACCTATGAAAGTTGGTTTCACAGATTGAGAAATTTTTCTTCTGCATAGTATTTTTGACGGATAAGCACAGGCAAAATGCAAGTTTTAAAAATTATTAGGAAAAGAAGTGGCGATAGTTACATAAAAAATAGTATCTTTGCATTTCATAAAACATGTAACACAAAATGTGGAATAGATATAAAACGTTATGGAACAGCTGAATAACCCATTTGTTATCTACGGATATAAGGGAGCAGAATACTTCTGCGACCGCAAAAAAGAGACGGAAGTCATCATGAAGGCTTTGCAGAATGAGCGTAACATCGTCCTCATCTCTCCTCGACGCATCGGAAAGACGGGACTCATACACCATGTCTTTGAGAACATCTGCAAGCAGGAGCCTGAAACGCATTGTTTCTATCTCGACATCAATGCCACAAGAAATCTGAGCCAATTCATCCAATTATTGGCAAAGACGGTTATCGGGAAGGTTGATACTTTCTCACAAACTGCCATGCGCAAGATTACCACTTTCTTTGCCGGCTACAAGCCTACGATGTCGTTTGATGAGATGACGGGAATCCCTACGTTCTCGATTACGGTTTCGCCAAGCCAGAGCGAGGATTCTCTCAAACATATCTTCGAGTATCTGAAACAATCGGAGAAACGAATCTATATTGCCATCGACGAGTTCCAGCAGATAGCCGAATATCCCGAAGATGGCACAGAGGCCCTGCTGCGCTCCTACATCCAGTTCTTGCCGAATGTATATTTCATCTTTGCAGGCAGTAAGCAGCACATTATGACCGACATGTTCCTGTCGGCAAAGCGCCCATTCTATCAGAGTTCGCAAATTCTCAACCTTCCTCTCATCAACCAGGATGAGTATCATCATTTTGCCAACAGATGGATGGGGACCCGGAATCTGACCATGGATCCTGATACCTTTGCCTATCTATATAATAAGGTGGATGGTCAAACCTGGTATATTCAGGATATTCTGAACCGACTCTATCAGAACGGAAAGGAAATTACGACAGCGGAAATTGATGATGTAACCCTGGAATTGGTGAACGAGCAGGAAGTGGCATTCGTGAATTACTACGATTCCCTTACTGACAATCAGGCTGCCCTTCTATCTGCCATTGCCCAGGATAAGGCTGTCACCTCCATTCTTTCGCAGGATTTCATCAGCCGCCACAACTTGCCTGCTGCCAGCAGCGTGAGTCTTGCTCTCAAGACGCTGATCAATAGAGAATTCATCTACAAGTACAATGGCAGCTATATCATCTACGACCGCTTCTTCGGGATGTGGTTGAGGAAGAACTGCGCAGCCTCCCTGTAGAAGCAACAGCTCATATAAACACATCATTAAGTAGTTTTTTAAAGCATCATCAATATGAAACATCATCATTATATGAAATATCTGTTTGTGCTTCTTCTCTTCCTTCCTACCAGTCTCATGGCACAGAACAAGGAAGAGAAGATGCCTGGACATATCACAAAAATACAGAAGCTGGAGGATGTGAACGTAACAGGGAATCGTCCTCACTTCATCAGACTCAAGGGATATTATCGCAGTTACCAGACCAACGACTCTGTAATGAAATACTTCAACG
>OIWV01002164.1_pt1 | contig 14914 bp, 10 predicted proteins | sample 1587751 | NCBI WGS metagenome assembly OIWV01 (sample SAMEA3888913, study PRJEB22519) | human gut metagenome | biome: human gut; feature: human-associated habitat; material: faeces | place: Denmark | collected 2010
CAGCGCACCTCTGTGAGATCTTCGAAAAGTGCTGCCTGTTTGATTTGCGCTTTTGGGACATGGTCTACGCTATGGGTGGCAACTGAATCGAGCCCTTTTGATACAGAGGTCTCTACCCGCAAGACCTCTGTATCACAGAGAAAACAGATCATCGCCATCGCCAACAGTCACATCAGCGGCAGAAAGCTCGGTGCGCCTCTGACCAATATGTCCCTGAGTATTCTCCGGGACAAGAGCTATGAGCGTATGGACTATCATCTCCACTATTACAGCATCAACGTCAACGGAAAAGACCTCCGATCCAGCACCTTTTTCATCAAGGACAGTGGCGAGCTCATCGGCCTGCTGTGCATCAACTTTGACGACAGCCGCTATCGGGATGTCTGTGACCGCATCCTGAGTCTGTGCCATCCGGATCTGTTTGTGACCGATGTGCTGGCGCAGCCGCTGCCGGAGAACGAAGATGGTGTATCCGCCCGATCCTCCCCGGAAAAATTCCGCAACTCCGCAGATGCGGTGGCTTTGGACGCCATCAACCGGGAGCTGGAACGGATGGGGGTCACGCCCGGCCACCTCACTCACAGCGAGCGGCTTCAGGTCATCACTTCTCTGGAATCCGCCGGCATTTTTCTGCTGAAGGGCGCCATCAAAAGCGCCGCGGCCGCCCTCGGCTGTTCCACCGCCAGCATTTACCGCTACCTCTCCCAGATCACCCCCTCTGACTAAGCCCGAAAGCACTGAAAAGGCCGAAGTGTACCCCTTAATTTATATGTGTATCAAAATCACCTCCGCCGAAAATGACGGAGGTGATTTGATTCTTTATGTTCCGCTCTCGCCGTAGTTGCTCAGCACCCGGGCAGAGGGATCGTTGACGTCGCAGCCCTTCCAGCTCTTGTTTGGCATCCAGAAGTCCTTCACCATAGGAGCCTGACCGGGATAGTATTTCTCAAAGATCTCCCGGTACAGCAGGGATTCCTTGGTAAACGGCTGGGCGAAATCGTACTTCTTCCGCTTTTCCTCAAATTCGGCGTCGGTGTACTTGGTTTCGGCATAAGCCTTGAGATCATCCACCATGGAGTGGCCCACGGCGTCGGAGAATGCTGCCTTCTGGCGCCAAAGGATGTCATCCGGCAGCAGATGGTCCTTTTCAAAGGCGTGGCGCAGAAGGTACTTGCCCATGTCGTAGGTGTTGACCTTCATGGCCGGATCGATGCTCATGACATACTTCACGAAATCCAGATCACCGAAGGGCACCCGGGCCTCGATGGAGTTGGCGGAAATGCAGCGGTCCGCCCGGAGCACATCGTACATATACAGCTCGTCCACCCGCTTCTTCGCCTCCTGCTGGAAGGCTTCGGGGGAAGGGGCAAAATCCGTATACTTGTAGCCGAACAACTCATCGCTGATCTCGCCGGTCAGCAAGACACGGATATCCGTCTGCTCGTGGATGGCCTTGCAGCAGAGATACATACCCATACTGGCCCGGATGGTGGTGATGTCATAGGTCCCCAGCAGGGAGATCACCTCTTCCAGCGTATCCAGCACCTGCTGGCGGGTCATGTACACCTCGGTATGGTCGGCGCCGATGTAATCCGCCACTTCTCTGGCGTATTTCAGATCAATGGCATCCTTGTCCATGCCGATGGCGAAAGTGCGGATCTTCTTGCCCAGCACCAGGGCGCTGATGGCGCACACCAGAGAGGAATCCAGGCCGCCGGAGAGCAGGAAGCCCAGAGGGGCGTCGGCGTCCAACCGCTTATCCACACCGGCGATCAGCTTGTTGCGGATGGTACGGCAGACAGTCTCCAGATCGTCATGGCAATACTCCGTAACAGTGGTCAGGTCGGCGTAGCGGACGAACTTGCCGCCGGCGTAATAGTGGCCGGGAGGGAAGGGGCAGACCTCCTTGCACAGGCCGATGAGGTTTTTGGCCTCGCTGGCGAAGACGATGCCGCCGTCGTCCAGGTAGCCGTAGAACAGCGGGCGGATGCCGATGGGGTCCCGGGCGGCGATGAGGGAATCCGTCTTGTGGTCATAGATGATCATGGCAAACTCCGCGTCCAGCTTGGCAAACATAGAAAGGCCGTATTCCCGGTACAACGGCAGAATGATCTCGCAGTCGCTGCCGCTCTTGAATTCGTAGCCCTTCTCCGTCAGCTGCCGCTTCAGGGGACGGAAGCCGTACAACTCCCCGTTGCACACCACCATATCGCCGTCCAGCTCAAAGGGCTGCATACCAGCCTCGGTCAGGCCCATAATGGCCAGCCGGTGAAAGCACAGCCAGCCGGAGCCGGTGTCCATGATCCGGGACATATCGGGTCCCCGGGAGAGTGTTCGGTCGAAATACTCCCAAATCTCATGCTTGTCCAGTTTCTTCGTGGAAAATCCCATAATTGCGCACATAAAAAAGCACCTCCGAAAAAAATAAAAGCAGCGAACGATCCTAAAATTTTAGGACGAATCGCTGCCGCATCCGTGGTGCCACCTAACTTGCTGATTCAAAATCAGCCCCTTTGCGGGGTTCCAACAAACCCCTGTGCTTTAACGCCGCACGCCGCGTCTCCCCTACTAAGCCTTCGCCGTTCAGATCGCTGCTCCTGAGTGTTATTCCCGCCGCCCCGTTGTACCGGGCTTCCACTGTCCCCGGCTCGCTGTGACCGTTTGGCCACGGTACTTGTCTCGATCCACGCATTTTCAATATGGTCGAAGCGTTGGCCCGCTCCGAAATTGATGGACTGATTATAGTTCCGATTTTCTCATCCGTCAAGGCTACGAATGCAAAAAACGAAAGCGGAAATTTCCTACAAATTTTGTCGGTTTTCACAAAGAGACTTTGCGCGATTCCCCGTTTATCCGCTTGCAGAGGTTTTGCTTGACACCGCTTGGAAAGTGTGACATCCTGTAAAAAACAGCGCGGGAGGAATGCGTTATGCAGAAGATCGGTTGGATCGGCGTAGGCATCATGGGGAAAGCCATGGTGCGGAACCTGATGAAAGCGGGCTACGAGGTCCACATTTATGCCCGTCACCCGGAAAAAGTGGCAGACGTGATATCCGAGGGTGCCGTACCCCACGGCAGCATTGCGGAGTGCGTAAAGGCCAGTGAGGTGGCCATCACTATGGTGGGCTTCCCCAAGGATGTGGAGGAGGTCTACTTTGCCCCCGGCAATATTCTGGACAGCGCCGCCAAGGGCATGACGCTCATCGACATGACCACCACCAGTCCCACCCTGGCCCAGCGGATCTACCAAGAGGGTGCCGCCCGGAGACTGCGAGTGCTGGACGCCCCCGTCACCGGCGGTGACAGCGGGGCCCGTGCTGGAACGCTTTCCATTCTGGTAGGCGGCGATCAGGCAGATTTCGACGCTTGCCTCCCCATTTTCCAGGCAATGGGCACTAACATCACCTATTTCGGTCCCGCAGGCTGCGGCCAACACGCCAAAATGGCCAATCAGATCATGATCGCCGGGGCGCTTTCCGGCGTGTGTGAGGCTCTGACCTACGCCAAGGCGGAGGGGTTAGACGGGAATACTTTGCTGGGCGCCGTATCCACCGGAGCCGCCGGCAGCAAGCAGCTGGACTTTCAGGGCAAGAAGATCCTGGCAGGTGACTTTGCCCCCGGCTTCTTCATGAAGCACTTTGTGAAAGATATGCGCCTTGCGGAAGAGGAAGCAGAAAACGCCGGGCTGGATCTGAATGTTTTGCAGCAGGCGCTTTCCAACTGTCAATCCCTGATCGACCGAGGCTGCGGTGATCTGGGCACCCAGGCTCTGATCAAATTCTACGAAAAATAACAGATGAACGCAGGAGGCACAGCGTCAATGCTGTGCCTCCTGTTCATTCCGTCTGTCAATCCGTCTCCTTGGGAACCGGTTGAATTTCCAAATAATAATGGGGCTGGTTTGGGTCCAACTTCACCTCCGTAACGCCGTTTTCCGGATCAAAACCGACGTTCTGGCCTGTGATTTGGACGTTTTCTGCATGGCTAACGGAGGCTGTCTGGGCCGTGAAGGTCAGGGTGGAATCCAGCGTGGTCATCAGATCATATCCTTGCAAGTTCCGGCGGCCTGAGCCGGAGCAGGCAAAGTCAAAGCTGGGGGCCTTCCAATACTGCGCCGTGACCTCCACCGTACCGCCAGTTGGAACGGTAACCTCCGTTTTCAGATACAGTACCCGATCCACAGACAGCACCTCGTCCATCAGCTCATCCAGCCGTCCGCTGTCATAACGGTCCACCGGTTTATCCGACAACAGGCCGTATTGCTCCAACGCCCGCTCCACCAGCAAGCAATAAGTTTCCGGGTTCAAAATCTCCGCCGCCTCGCTGAGCCAGCCGTAATAGCCAGGATTTTCTTCCATTGTGTCAAGGATCTCCCAGCACAGGGTCAGCAGCACCTCATGAAGCGTAGTCGCACTCCGGGTAACGGTACAGGAAACACCGTCGATCTCCTCGCCGGGATCGCAGCCGCCGTCCCGATAGCCTTGTAATGTGTAGCCCGTCAGGTCCGCCCCGATCACGATCAGCTTCTTGCAGATTTTACTCCGCCGCTGCCCGTCAGGTACGAAATAGCTGTAAGTGACCTCTCCGGTGCGCTCATCCCAGCCGTACCCCTCAAAGCCGTAGGACAGCACCGTGGTGCGGGCTTCATCCGCTGTAAACGTCACCGCCTGAGTAGCCGCCTGATACTGTTCCGTAGGCGCTTCAAAATCCGTAAAGGTGTAGACTGTGACCGGAATATCCGCCGGTGCTTGCGTCCCGGTGGCTGCTTCCCGGTAATCGCCGCCGTCCAGAAGCACCTGGTAATCCATCCATTGGCTTGGATACCGCAGATTTAGGGTAGAAGTGTCACCGCCGCCGGCGCCGCCAAAGCCGCCCGCATAATCGCCGATGACCAGCTCCGCCCCCACTGTCTCTCCGTTCACCGTCAGACCGGGATCTATGGAAAGCAGATCCTTGATCCCGCCCACAATGGGATACAGCAGGGTCAGCGTCACATCCGTATCGGTTGGATTGCTGAGGATATAACCGTCCGTTATCGTCGCGCCCCACTGGGAAGCGTACCCCTCCGGGTCTGTCCGGGGGGTGAAATCCCAATCCGTGTGGCGTTCCGCCGTCACGCCGGGATTTTCGTCTGCCGTGGTCAGGGGCAGCACCGGCCCGGCGTAGGACATGAACGCCACAGCGTCCGCAGCGCTGTCCGCATTATTGATCCCGCTGCCGCCTGCGCTGGCTCCATGACCGCGAAAGCCGCCGGTAACCAGATAGGCGGCTCCCGCCCCGCAGAGCACCATCAAGCAGGCCGCCGCAGCCGCATACCGCCGCCAGACGGGCCGCTTTTTCGCAGGGGTCTCAGCGGCCGCCTCGATCAGACCCTCATCCACCAAACCGATGGCCCGGAACAATCGCTCGGCTTTCATACCACGATCCCCTCCTTTTCCAAAAATGCCCGCAGGGCCTTTCTCGTGCGGAACAGGGCAGATTTTACCCGGCTCTCGCCGCAATCCAGACGCTTTGCGATGGCGGCGATATCCTCGCCGTACCAATAGCGCCGCAGGAAGATATACCGGTTATCCGCCGTCTGTCCCCGCAGAAACGCGCTGACACATTCCGCCAAAACCCGCTCCTCCGCCGCCTGCTCCGGTCCCCGATGGTCGGGGATGCACTCGTCCAGTTCCCCCAGCAGCGTCTCCATACCCGCGCCCCGGCTTTGGGTCCGCCCCGCCTTCCAGCGGTCCAGCGACAGGTTCCGGGTGATCCGCCCCAGCCATGCCCGCAGTGCACTTGGTCGCTCCGGCGGTATGGCGTTCCAGGCCCGGAAATAAGTATCGTTAACGCACTCTTCCGCATCGTGATGGCTGCGGAGGATATTCCAGGACAGAGCATGGAGAAAGCTGCCGTACTTCCCGGCGGTAGCCGTAATGGCTCCCTGATCCCGGTCCCAGTAGAGGTCAATGATCTGCGTATCGTCCATAGCCGTGCCTCCTTTTTGTCTCTCTGCCCATATAGACGAGAAATCCGTGCGTTCCGTCGCGTAAAAAGCAAAAAATTCTCCGGGGAATCTTCCCCGGAGAATATGGTATCAGATTTTCATACCGGCATCAACCGTTCAGCGGCCTGCTGCGTTCTGATACGGGTCCAGGAAGGGGGTCGGTGCCTTCCGATAGGTAGCCAGACTGACCCCGACCAATGCAGCAGCGCAGGCAATGGCGCCGGGGACCGTAGGCCCGAGGCCGAAGGGCACCCCCGCCAGCTTCCAGCCTACACAGACCGTGAAACCCGCCACCATACCGGCGATGATGCCGGCCTTGGTGGCCTTTTTCCAATACAGCGCCGCAAATGCCGGCAGTCCCGCCGCCGCCGCGTAAAAGCTCCACGCGAACATCAGGATGCTGTAAGCGTTTTTGATGTACAGGGCGATCACCAGCGCTCCCAAGGGTAGGATCACCGCGAACACGCGGGTCAACCGCAGTTCCTTTTTCTCAGAAATATTGGGATTGAAGACCTTATAAATATCGTGGACGCAGGTCTGCACGGAGACGATCAGGTAGCTGTCCGCCGTAGACATGATGACGGACAGAATCCCCGCCAGTGCCAGACCCGTCAGGCCCACCGGCAGGATCTCAATGGCCAGAGCCGGGACCACCGCGTCCGTAGAGCCGTACTGGGCCAGTTTTTCCGCCGACACCAGTTGATGTGCCACCACGCCCATAAACCACACCAGTGGAATGGTAAGTCCATAGGCCAGAGTCCCCAGAAACAGCCCCTCCTTGGCCGCCTTCTGGCTCTTGGCAGCGAAGGCCCGCTGCCACATTTCCGCTCCCGCCAGGGTAAAGACGAAATAGGTAATGATATCGCCCACGATGCCGCCATCCAGATAGGGCTTTGCCAATTCCGGAGCAAGTCCCTCCAAAAAGACGGACAAGCCACCCAGCTTAACCAGAGATGCCGAGGGGATCAGAATGTAGACAAACAGGATCAGCATGACAAACTGGAATACATCCGTATAGATCACGCCGAACAGGCCGGAGGTGGCCGTATAGACTATAAACACGACACAGGCGATGAGTGCGCCCATCTCGTAGGAAAGTCCGATCTCATTGCCCAGCATATTGATGATGGTGGCGGTGGCCGTCACCTGCGAGGCCACAGTGCCCATCATGGTAAAGGCGATCAGGCCGCCTAAAATCACCTTGGTGGTCTTGCCGAAGCGCTGCTCAAAAAGGTCCGGGATTGAGGTCACATGGAACGTAGTGCCCACTGCGGAGATCCGCCCGGCAAAGCCGGAGAAAATAAACATACCCAGAAGATAGGGCAGTGCCGTCATAATGGCCTTGAAGCCGCTGGAATAGGCCACGCCCGCCCGGCCCATAAGGCCGCTGCCGCCAATGATAGTGGCGCACACGGTAGCCATCAGCACCAGTGGACCGAAGGACCGGCCGCCCAGATAGTAGTCATCCATGCTCTGAACTTTCTTGACCACCACCACGCCGATCAAAACCATGGAAATCAGGTAGGCTGCGATGATGATGAGGTCGATTGCGTGAAGTTGATTGTGAACCATAGGCTGCTCCTTTCCGATTAAGGACCCTTGCCGGATCCGGTTTCCTGCTCTGTGTTCAGGAAGCGTTCCACCGCCTCCTTCGCTTTCTTTTCGCCCACAAAAATAACGGTATCCCCGGCGTACAGCTCCGCGTAGGGGCCAGGGGAAAGAATATCCGTGGTGCCCCGACGGATGGCAGCCACCGTAGCGCCGGTCGCCTGCCAGAATCGCAGGTCACCCAAATTTTTTCCGATGCCGTACCAGCCATCCGGCACCCGGCAGCTAAACGTAGGCAGCGTCTCCGCCGGTTGAACAGGATAAAGGGTATCCTCCAGAATACTCTGGCACAGTTCCCCCATGCGGCGGTTCAGCGCCTCCTTTTCCTCGATCAGTTCCCGCAGTTTCCGGCGTTTGCTCATCAGATCTGCCCTGTTCTCAAAGTTTTGCAGATAGCGCTTGGCATTGTCCGCAGAGAGTACATATACGCCGCTCTGCTCCTTCACCGCCACCACCCGCATATCACTGAGAAGCTGGATGGCCCGCCGGACAGTCTCCGGCGACACCTCGTATTCCGATGAGAGCTTGGACCGACCGGAGATTTTTTCTCCTTCCCGCAGTTCTCCCGCCGCGATCCGCTCAGCCACAGAGATTGCGATTCGCATATACTGGGTCAATCCGTCATTGTCCATAAAGCTCACCCCTTTATTTATACGCCTATTATACAAACTGACAACCTTGATTGCAAGAAAAGTTTTTAGTTTTTACAAAATTTTTACGTCGCTTTACGCAACACGAATCCATTTCAATTCCCGTTTTACACGGCTCTTATAAAACGTGCCCAGTCCCATAGGCTGTCTTGCCGGTCATACGCCCGTCATTGCAAAAAACAGAGGTATGCGTCAAATCAACGCATACCTCTAAATTTAAATGGGTGTCAGTAGAAGCCACTCAGGGCCTTCCGTCTTTTGATCTTAACTCATCATGCCTTATTTTCCACGGTTCCGGGCCCGGCGGGCCGTGGAGGAACCGATTCCCAGCTCGATCCGATATTTTGCCACAGTGCGGCGGGCCAGGAAAATCCCCTCCGCCGCCAGCAGGTCGCAAAGTGTCTGATCGCTGAGAGGATGGCCGGAATCCTCATCCTTGAAGCGAAGCAGCATCCGCTGCTTCACCGCCTGACGGGACAGTCCCTGCTGTCCCACCGCCCGACTGAAAAAGTATCGCAGCGGATAGATTCCCTGACGGCATTGCAGGTATTTATCCCGCACGGCACGAGAAACGGTGGAGGGGTGCAGATCCAGTGCCTCTGCCAGAGAGGACAGCTTCATGGGTGACAGTTCCACAGTCTGTCCGGAAAAGAAGGATCTCTGCGCGTCCAGGATGGCCTGCGCGCAGCGGCGCAGGGTGCTGCCCCGGCGTTCCAGGCTGTCCAGCAGCCATTTGGTCTGCCGCAGCTTCTCCTTTAAATAGGTGCGGGCCTCCGGATCGTCACTCTCCTTGGCCATACTGCTGTAATAAGGGTTCACAGTGACCTTTGGAAGATAGTATTCGTTCAGCAGCACCTGCAATTCCCCTTCCAGCTCCACCACGAACACGTCCGGCCGGACGTAGAGGGTTGGTTCTGCCGGCTGAAACGCCTGACCGGGGTGAGGATCCAAGGCAGCGATGGCCTTCTCCGCCGCCTGAATTTCAGAGATGCTGGCCCCAAGTGCCTTGGTGATGGGCCCATAGTGGCTGCGGCTCAGTTCCGTGAGGAACCGTGCGGCAATGTCCATAGCGTAGGGGACGTTGTCCTTCCGGCGGCTCAACTGAAGCACCAGGCACTCCGACAGATCCCGGGCGCCCACACCGGCAGGCTCCAAGGACTGAATCGTATCCAGTGCCTGATCTACCATCGTCTGGGGGATCTTCATTTCTGTCAGGCCGTCCAGATCCTCCTGCGTCAGATATCCGTCCTCGTCCACCAGCTCCGCCATATATTTACACAGGGCCAGCATGGGCTTCGGCAGTCGGTTCCGTTCCAACTGATCGCAGAGAAACGCAGACAGGCTGTCCAGCTCCTTATCAGTCGCTCCCGGCTCCGGTGGGGCATCCTCCTCATGGGCAAAGGAGGTCCCAAAGGTCCCCGCGTCCAGCCAACTGGCTTTCTGACGCAGCTCCGCGTAGGCAGAGCGAAGCTCTGAGGCTTCCGAAAGCTCCAAGGTGGGATTCTCCTCGGAGAGCTTCCCCAGATAGTCCAGCAGCTCCTGAGAATTCATCTGCAAGACTTCCATGGATTGCAGTAGCTGCGGCGTCAGCTTCAGCTCCTGCCGCAGTTCTGTTTTTAAAGAAATGAGATTCATAACAGCTTCATTCCTTCCGGTCCTTCACATATTTTGCGATTTTCCGGACAGCGGTGGCCTGAGAGATGCCCAGTTCCTTCGCCACGGCCACCGTGGTGCCGCAGCGGCGGTAGGAATCCCGGATGATCTGTCCCTCGAAGGCATCCATCCGCTCCGCCAAGGTCCCCTCCTGAGAGGGGAGGTCCGGTGCGCTGCCGCCGCTGTTGTATTCCAGCGGCAGGGCCGTAATGTCCAAAATCGGATTCTGGGCGGTGATGACCAGCCGTTCCATCAGGTTTTCCAACTGACGCACATTGCCGGGCCAGGGATATTGCTCCAGAAAGGCCACAAACCGGGGACTTAACGCCAGCTGCTTGCCGTATTCCTTGCAGAACCGCTCCAAAAACTGATGCGCCATAGGCAGGATATCCTCAGGGCGCTGCCGCAGAGGGGGAATGTGGACCCGGATGACGTTCAGCCGGTAGAAAAGGTCCGAACGGAACAGCCCCCGCTGCACCTCCTCCTCCAGATTGCGGTTAGTGGCCACCAGCAGACGGAAATCCAACTCAATGCGCTTGGTGCCGGACACCCGCTCGATGGTCTTTTCCTGAATGAGCTGCAGCAGCTTAGATTGAATATGAGGCGGCAGCTCTCCGATCTCATCCAGAAACAGGGTGCCGTGGTTGGCCAGTTCGATCTTACCAATCTTACCGGCAGAGGCCGCGCCGGTAAAGGCTCCCTTTTCATAGCCGAACAGCTCGGATTCAATGAGGTTTTCATGGAGCACCGCGCAGTTGACCTCGATAAAGGGGCCGTTGGCCCGGTTGCTGATGGCGTGGATGGCCTTGGCCACTGCGCTTTTGCCCACGCCGGTCTCCCCGGTGATGAGAATGTTGGCCTTCGTGTTGGCGGTGTTCAGGATCAGCGTCCACAACCGCTGCATGGCAGGGCTCTTCACCACCAGATCCGTGGCGGTGGCCCGGAGCCGCAGTTCTGCGATCTCCTGCGTATACTGCTGCAAGGAGTCCTGTAAATGCCGGTAGTTCTGCTGAATGGTGTTGATCTGCTCCATGGACACCGTGTTGAAGCACACGGCATATTTCAGCACACCGTTTTGGTCAAACAGCGGAATCCCCACCGTCATGACATTTTTATGGGTGTGGTTGATGGTCTGGGTGGCGGTGATCTTTTTCTTCTGCCGGATGACCTCCGCAGTGATACAGGGTCGGAAGGTCCCGTTCGCTTCCAGATCAAAAGCCGACTTGCCCACGATGGAATCGTGGGTAAAGCCAAAGTTCCGCTCATAGTTCTCACTGACCCGGAGAATGATGCCGTCTGCGTCAGAGAGCATCATATCGTCTGCCAGGACCAGATTGTTTTTGGGGCTGAGGATGTCGAAAAGTCCCTCCAGATTGATATTTTCCTCAAAGAAATGAGGAAGGTCGGGTGTATGCGCCATGAGAGTACCTCCCGCGTGTGATCTATTCATTTTTGATTATAGCATATTCAAAAACGAATAGAAAGGGCCAGTGCCAAGTTTCTTCTGTATCTTTTGTAAAAAAATAACCGCCGGCTTTCGTGGTTCTTGCCGAAAGGATGTCCTGCGCAGGGAAAAATATATGCGCATCCAGCCTATTCATTTTTGAATAGGGCCCGAATGAGGTCGCTGAAAAGAGGAAAATTCCGCCGAAATACCCCGGTTTTTTTGTCGAACCCGCACAGTTGTCAGCCCTATTTTTGTGAAAAACAGCTTGCCAATCTTGGCACATAAATTGCTATACTATTTGCTGTACAACCATGGATAGGCTGACGGGTGCAGCTGGACCCACATCTCCGTCAGCACAGACGCTTACATATTATTTTTTAGGAGGAATCTACTTATGTATCAGACCCTTCGTTATGAAAAGCAGGAAAACATCGGCATTCTCACCATCAACCGTCCCGAGGCGCTGAACGCACTGAACTCCACCGTCATCGGCGACCTGGAGCAGGCCATCACCGAGGTGGAGAAGGACGCCGAGCTGGGCGCTCTCATCATCACCGGCGAGGGCCGTTCCTTTGTGGCCGGTGCCGACATCGGCGAGCAGCTCCCCCTGGATGTGGCCGGCGGCCGCAAGTGGGGCCAGCGGGGCAGCGCCCTGATGCGCCGCATTGAGAAGCTGGAGATCCCCACCATCGCTGCTGTCAACGGCTTCGCTCTGGGCGGCGGCTGCGAGCTGGCCATGAGCTGCGACATCATCCTGGCTGCCGGCCCCAACGCTGAGGGCAAGGGCGGCGCCAAGTTCGGCCAGCCCGAGGTTGGCCTGGGCATCACCCCCGGCTTCTCCGGCACCCAGCGCCTGCCCCGCCGCGTGGGCATCGCCAAGGCCAAGGAGCTGATCTTCTCCGGCAAGGTCATCGGCGCCGCTGAGGCTGAGAAGATCGGCCTGGTCAACGCCGTGTATGCTCCCGAGGAGCTGATCCCCGGTGCCATCGCCATGGCCAAGTCCTTCACCGCCAACGCTCCCATCGCCGTGAAGTATTCCAAGGCCTGTATCGACCGCGGCATGCAGATGGACATTGACGACGGCATCGCTCTGGAGAACGAGCTGTTCGCCATGTGCTTCGCCACCGCCGACCAGAAGGAAGGCATGAGCGCCTTCGTTGAAAAGCGCAAGGAAAAGCACTTCCAGAACAAGTAAGTTAGACTCCGTATCCATCGCTTAAAAAATTTCTGACAAAAGAGGAATTTACAGCATGAAAAAAGTACGTGTCATTACCGCTGAGGAAGCGGCCCTGATGGTCAAGGACGGTGACACCGTCTCCACCGGCGGCTTCGTTAGCTGCGCCTGCCCCGAGGCGCTGACCAAGGCTCTGGAAAACCGTTTTGTGGAAACCGGCCATCCCCGCGACCTGACTCTGTTCTTTGCAGCCGGTCAGGGCCACCGGGACGGCACCGGCGGCGACCACTTCGGCCACGAGGGTATGTGCAAGCGGGTAGTCGGCGGTCACTGGGACCGCGCCGCTAAGCTGGGCGAGTTGGCTCTGGCCAACAAGCTGGAGGCCTATAACTTGCCTCAGGGCGTCATCACCCACATGTACCGCGACATCGCCGCCCACAACATCGGCACCATCACCCACGTTGGCCTGAACACCTTCGTAGACCCCCGTCACGAGGGTGGCAAGCTCAACGAGTGCACCAAGGAAGACCTGGTGAAGCTGGTGAACATTGATGGTGAGGAGCGCCTGCTCTACAAGCCCATCCCCATCAATGTGTGCCTGGTCCGCGGCTCCTACGCTGATGAATACGGCAACTGCACCGTCCACCGCGAGATCGGCCCTCTGGACGTCACCGCCCAGTGCCAGGCCACCAAGAACTCCGGCGGTATCGTCATCGTCCAGGTGGAAAAGATCGTCCAGGGCGGCACCCTGGACCCCCGTCTGGTGAAGATCCCCGGCATCTATGTGGATGCCATCGTGGTGGGTTCTCCCGAGGAAAACAACCAGTGCCTGGGCATGCCCTATGACGGAGCTCTCTCCGGTGAGTTCCGCATCCCCGTGGACGATATCCCCCCCATCCCCATGGACGCCAAGAAGATCATCGCCCGCCGGGCCGCTATGGAGCTGCCTCAGGACGCCATCGTGAACCTGGGCACCGGCGCTCCGGAGAAGATCGCCAACGTCTGCGCTGAGGAGGGCATCTCCAACAAGATGACTCTGACCGTGGAAGCCGGCTCCATCGCCGGTGTGCCCTACGGCGGCACCCAGTTCGGCGGCGCAGCCAACTCCATGGCCATTCTGGACCACAACGTCCAGTTCGACTTCTATCAGGGCGGCGGCCTGGACGTGGCCTTCCTGGGCCTGGCCGAGACCGCTCCCAACGGCGACCTGAACGTCTCCAAGTTCGGCACCCGTCTGGCCGGCGCTGGCGGCTTCATCGATATCACCCAGAACGCCAAGAAGGTCGTTTACTGCGGCACCTTTACCGCCAAGGGCCTCAAGACCGAGTGCAAGGACGGCAAGCTGGTCATCACCCAGGAGGGTGCCAAGAAGAAGTTCGTCAACAAGGTGGAGCAGATCACCTTCTCCGGCGATTACGCCAACAAGGTGCACCAGCCCGTTCTGTACATCACCGAACGCGCCGTGTTTGAGCTGCGGCCCGAGGGTGTGACGCTGGTGGAGATCGCCCCCGGCATTGACCTCCAGACCCAGGTTCTGGATCAGATGGAGTTCATGCCCAAAATCGCCGATGACCTGAAGCTCATGGATGAGCGCATCTTCCGTGAGGAACTGATGGGTCTGGCTAACGACTAAACATCCCTCTAAGGGGGAAGCGATCCCCCCTTAGTCCCCAAATCAATTAGGAGGATAACAAAAAATGGCATTGATGACCCCCCAAGAATACATTGAGTCCCTGCGGAAGCTGAACACCCGCGTCTATATGTTCGGCGAGAAGATCGAGAACTGGGTGGATCACCCCATGATCCGCCCCTCCATCAACTGCGTGGCCATGACCTACGCTCTGGCTCAGGACCCCCAGTACGCTGAGCTGATGACCGTGAAGTCCAGCCTCACCGGTCACACCATCAACCGCTTCACCCACCTGCATCAGTCCACTGAGGACCTGATGAACAAGGTGAAGATGCAGCGTCTGCTGGGCCAGAAGACCGCTTCCTGCTTCCAGCGCTGCGTGGGCATGGACGCCTTTAACTCCGTCTTCTCCACCACCTATGAGATCGACGAGAAGTACGGCACCCACTATCACGAGAACTTCAAGAAGTTCCTGACCTATGTTCAGGACAATGACCTCACCGTGGACGGCGCTATGACCGACCCCAAGGGTGACCGTTCCAAATCTCCCAGCCAGCAGGCTGATCCCGACATGTACGTCCATGTTGTGGAGCGCCGTCCCGACGGCATCGTGGTCTGCGGTGCCAAGTGCCACCAGACCGGCTCCATCAACTCCCACTGGCACATCTTCATGCCCACCATCTCCATGGGTGAAGCCGATAAGGATTGGGCTGTCAGCTTTGCCTGCCCCACCGACGCCGAGGGCATGTACATGATCTACGGC
>OIWV01002183.1_pt1 | contig 14800 bp, 4 predicted proteins | sample 1587751 | NCBI WGS metagenome assembly OIWV01 (sample SAMEA3888913, study PRJEB22519) | human gut metagenome | biome: human gut; feature: human-associated habitat; material: faeces | place: Denmark | collected 2010
ATGGCTCAAGATAGTTTAAAAGAAAAACTTGCAAATAAAAAATCATCTAATTTTGATATTCAAGAATTTGATAAATATGATAGTGCGTTAGAAGATTATAATTATCGAGACATTTATAATAGCAATACAAAAGCTAACAGAGAACCAATTGAAACAACAAGAATTGGTCTTACTGATGTTTTAAAAAGTTCTTACAAAATAGTTGCATCTAATTTGGAAGATCGTATTCGTCAAGCTATGCCGAATACGTTTGAACTCATAGATGAAGTTACATCATTTAAAAATGATTTTGATTATCTAAAAAGCGATTTTATTCAGAAAGTTCAACCAACTATCAATTCAATTAAGCGTTCCGGTAGAGTTTTAGAACCAAGAGTTAAAAGTATTTTACCTCCAAAACTTGCTAATAAATATAGCAAGTTAGTTTCTGAAACTGATCGCGATTATTCATATTCTCCTCCTTCAAAAGAAGAAGCTAGAGAATACGCTATTGCTGCAGAACTTTCTGAAATATTTGAACAACAACAAAAGATTTTAGAAAAACAACATATTGAAAATAAAATTGATACAGAACAAAACAGACTTATAGATAGATCAATTTCAAATAAAAATACACAAGATACTCTACAAACTCTCGAACAAATTCGTGTTGCAAATAACTTCACTGCCGCATTTGTTCAAGATTTTTATAAAGCTTATCTTAAAAAAGATCTTGTTTTAAAATATAAACATTTGTTTGTTGCTCAAGATACACTAGCCTCAGTACAAGCTATTGCTAAAGTTACTGAAGATAAATTAGAAGAAATTCGTCACAACACAGCACTTCCTGATATTCAAAAACAACAAAAACTTGAATCTTTAAAAGAAGTACGCAGACAAAGAATCAGTAATTTTATTGTTGATAAAGCACAAGAAAAATTACTTCCTTTTGTAAAGAAAGCGGCTTCTACACTATACAGCAGAGCAAAAGATCGATTTGCGGCAGGACTTGAACTCGGTGCTTCAGGTCTTGATATGGCAGCTACTGGCGACCAAATGGCCAATGATATGTTTGAAACGGAAAATGGTCCCCGTAGTGAAAAAGATTATCAACTTGATGCTATAACAAGAACTGGAAAATTTGTAGGGTCTCTTATTACTGGAGGTGGAGTCAATAAAGTTGGTAGAAAAATTTTTGGTGATGGATTTGATTCAAGAGCTTTAGCAAGAACATTACAACATAGCGATGAATTTGTTGGAAACATGCAACAAATCGCTATGGATAAAATCAAACGTTATAGAGAAGATCATCCAGAGAAAAATTTTTTCACAGATCTTATTGATGCTGCTGGAATTGATGTTAATCGTACTGGCGGTTATATTAAAGACGTGAGTACAGAACCAAATGAAGTCACATCTTTTGATAATCAAACAAGAACAAGTATTGTTGAAATCATACCTGGATATTTGGCTAAAATTTTACAACAAGTAACAAATATTGCTACTGGCGAAGATAACGAAGAACTTGTTTTTAGTAGAACGCAACGAGACTTTTTATCAGAATCTGATTTTAAACGTGAAGCATTTTTTAACATGGGTATTTCCGGAATTAGACCTGGAACCATGGTTCAAGATGCTCTTGAAAAATTACGTGGAGCGTATTCATTTGCTACTAAAAGTGATGATGCAAAAACATTTGATGAACTAAAAACATTTATTTCTAAATTTATCATTAATTCAGGAATAAGCAGATATAATCTTTATCCTGGAACATTGAAGAAATATATTGAAAATGGATATGATTCTTTAGGTCCAGGAGATAAAAAATATATTGATTCTGTATTCAATAATATCGGGGATGAAACAGAAGAAGGACAATCGATAAGAAAATCGGTTGCCCAAATTTTAATTGATATGGTAACAACAGATGGTCGAATAGATCCATCTCTTGTAGTTCTTGTTGGTAATATTATTCAAAATACTAATAAACAAGGATACAATTATCTTGAAGAACTAGATAAGTATATTACTGGATCTGGTCAAGGTAGATATCTTAAAGATCTTTTCACGATCAAAGATGGTGTCTATGATATTGATCCAGAAACACTTGCTAGAGAACGAGAAAAGAATTTAGATCTTGTTGGACGAACTGACGAAGACTATATTAAAAATTCAAATAGAGAACAAGAAATACTTCGAAGAAGAAAAGAAGATCTTGATAAAGCACGTGAAACACTACAAAGTGGTAAAGAACGAATTATAAATGTTGCTAATCAAGTTGGTACAAAAATTACCGATAATAAATTAGCACGAAAAATAAAATCTTATATTCCAAATACAAAAGAATCTGCTGAAGAATCAAAAGCAGTTGATTCTGTTGCAGAATCTTTTAATACAAAAATTATTAATAAGTTATCAAATATACTTGATAATTTTATTCTAGACAATCCTATTCTTAATAGTAATCCTGAAGAATATGTTAAAGAAACTATTGAAAAAGGAAAAAAATTTAGAGAAAAGTTCTTTACCGAAGAAGAACTGGAAAAAGAAGAGAGATTAAAAGAAGAACGTGAACGAGAAAAACAAAAACAAAAAAATCTTAAAGAACAAGAAAAGAAATTCAATAAATTATTTTCTCAATCATTTCGATATAAAAAATCTCCTTCTATTAAAAGTAGCACTTCTCTTACAAATATTCCTTCAGTATCTTCTGATATTTTAAATAGTATCAATGACAATATTTTAAAACATATGGAACGCCAACATGACGTTCCTGATATTTTATTTGAAATTTGGAATTTCTTAGACGAAACTCACGATGAAAAGAAAAAGCTTTTTGATGATGAGAAAACACAAGAAACTTCCCGTTCCGAATCTTTTAAGAGTGAACTTATTAGTGCTATTAAGGATGGAATGGAAGATCTAAAACAGCATCTTGGTTCTACAGAACCTGAATCAGAATCTGTAGATATTCGTCCTGGAAATTTGGATGGTGATAGTAGACGAGATACTGTTTATGAAGAACAAATAAGAAAAGAACAAGAAAAGCAAGAAAAGAATCAAATAAATATTGAAATACAACGAAATGAAAAAATAGATGATATTCTTAGTGCCGTACACAAATTGATAGATGTTAATGAAAAAGGATTTAAGAAAAAGGATGATGGAGGAGGACTTCTTGGTGGACTGCTTGGAAACAAAGGTGGCGGAGGATTTCTTGATGATATTTTAGGCAAGATACCTGGAGCAAAATTCCTTAAAGGACCTCTTGGTAAATTAGGAGCATTTGCTAGAAATCCATATGTACTTGGTGCACTAGCCGTTACTGCTGGCGGATACCTGGTTACTGAATATATGGATAAATCTAGAAGAGAGGATGTAACTCTTGCAAATAAAAAATATGGTTTTAAAGAAGAAGATTTGGATAAATTTAATGAAGATTATAAAAGATCACAAAATGAAGCAGCATTAGATATGGTTAATGCTGGTTATAATCCAGCAGCAGGATGGCAAGATACTACTGTTGTAGATAATTTTCTTAAAAAGCGTGCTGAACTATACGGCATTGATGCATCCAGAACAGCAAATGGTATGTGGAATTTTATTTTCCGCAATAAAGATGTCGATACCATGCTTGATATGGAAACCGCTGCATTTGGCATGCGTTTAAATGAAGACATTTCAAATAAACAATTACGTAAATGGTCAAAGAAATTTGGATTTGATCCAGATGATATTGAACAACTTGATTATTTTGCTCGTTGGTACAGCTATAGATTTTTCAACATTTATAAAGAATGGTATTATATTTGTCGAAATTATAACGTATTACCAAAAGATACAAATCGTTTATCTCCTGAGCTTGTTTCTAAAATTCAAGAACAACTTGAAAAAGTTGCACAGAGACATTTAACAGGGGAAATGAAAGAAATTACTCCATATCCAGAAACTTATAAAAAATTTAAAGGAAAAGTAGATTCTATTGCTCCATCTAAAGGTACTGTCGATATTAGTAAAAACATTACTAAAGATGAAACATCTGATGCAAAATCAGGAACTGGAAACGTCGAATCTAATACATCATCTAAAAATACAACTCAAACTCCTGGGTCTTCATCAAGTACAACACAATTTAATACTGCCTCAGTTACTGTTCAGGATGTAGCACAATACGGACAGGGAGCTAATGTTACTGATGTGTATAATACTCCATCAGTACAATTTGGTCAAGGTAGTGAAGGAAGTATTAAAGATATTCCAGTACCAAAAGGAAAGGGATACGACAATGTAAAAGATACTATTTTAGCAGCTGCTAAAATGGCTGGAGTTGATCCTCAAGCCATGATTGCATTTGCTGGAATTGAATCCAGTTTTAATCCTGGAACTGGAAATAGTTCAACATCTGCACAAGGACTTTATCAATTTACTGATGGTACTTGGACAGAAGTACTTACTAAATATGGATCAAAATATGGCATTCCTCTAGGAACTTCCAAATTTGATGCAAGAGCAAATGCGTTAATGGCTGCAGAATACATGAAGGCTAATGCTGCCATTATCAAATCAAAAATTGGTAAAGATCCTTCTTTGGTTGATTTATATGCTGCACACATGAGTGGTCCTGGTGGTGGACCTGCTATTATGAAAGCTTTTTATAGTAATCCTAATATGGATGTTATATCAGCTCTTCGTAATGGTGGTATTGCAAATAAAACAATCGCTGGTATGATAAATGCTAATCCAACTGTATATGGATCACAACAAATGCCTAAATCAGTTGGTCAAGTTGTAGCAGTATATCAAAATGCTGTAAATAAATATAGTCAAGGAGAATTTAAATATAGTACTGATCAAGCAACAGTTAACATTGATACCAAATCTGCACAAGCTACTTCATTGACACAACCCAATGATATCAATGTTGCAACTTCAAATTCAAATACACAAAGCTCTGTTTCTCCAGCAGCATATTCAGGAGCAGGAGGAGGAAGTTCTTTTTCCACTTCAACTCCTGGAACATCTGGAATTGGGCAATCTACATCTCCAACTACCGCAGGTTTAAATGCTGTAGATCAATATATTGATGCTAAAGGAGATGTTAATCGTCCAACAAATTCAAATGTAATTACTTCTCCATTTGGTCCTAGAAATGTTACTGGTGGTTCTAAAAATCACAAAGGTATTGATCTTCGAGCAAGAACCGGCGATCCAGTTTTTGCCATGTCAGATGGAGTTGTAACCAGTGCTGGTGGACAATACAATACCATAGCTATTAGTCATGGTAATGGATTATCTACCAAATATTTACATTTGTCACAAATTGGACTTACCCCAGGTACAAAAGTAGCTGCTGGACAAGAAATTGGTAAAGCTGGTGGTACTGGTCCTAAAGGACCCAATCAATATGTACCTCACCTTCATTTTGGATTGTATAAAGATGGACAGCCTATTAATCCGGAACCATTCTTAAAACAAAATAAAGTTGATCTGGTTAGAAAAGGACAGCCTGGTGAAAAAGCTAATGCTCCATTATCAGATGCAGATACTGCAACACAATCAGGATCTCCAGCTCCAGCTACTGGAGAAACTATTCCTGTGGGAGAAAAAGGAGAAGCTGCTGCTAGAAAGGCATCTGAAAAAGCTGCGGCTACAGATATACAAATACAGCAACAAGGTGATTCTGCACAAGAAACAACTAAAAATCAAAATCTTGCTCCTACTGGACAAGTTAATATCAATACGGCAAACGATATTTATAACGAACCAAATTCCAATACACCAACAATAAATGATACTACTGCTCCAGCTAATATAGCTACCAGTGTAGCTTCAGAAGTAAAACCAAAACTTGAGACTACTTCTGATAATGTAGAAAACTTGTTAAGTCAAATTCTATCCGAACTTATTAAATCCAATACAAATCTTGCTACTATTTCTGAAGCACAAACTTCCTTCAAATCTTTGGAAACAACATTGCAAACTGGATTTACTGCTATGTCAAACTACTTGACAAGAATTCCAAGTAGTTCTAGTAGTTATGCTGAAACGGATTTAGCTTCTCCTACTCGTTCTCAAACTAAACCAGCTTCAACATCCAAAAAAGAAATAAGACCTAGTATACCAATTTCATCTATAAAACCTACTATTAATATTTCAAAACCAAGAAGACAAGCTGCAAATGCCATTACGGTATAAGCCCTTAAGTTAGAGTGAGAAATTTCTCACTCTAACTTATGAGAAGTTCATTTAATTAAATTAGATATAGGTGTGCATATGTGTGCAAAACTATTAGCTTTTGATGAAAATTTGAGTTATCCAAAATCTCCATTTATATTCGAGTTATCCAAATCTCCAGACGATTATTACGATGCCGCAAGAATAGCATATGTATTAGATGATGATGATCCTATCAAACAACTTATTGAAAAAGATCCTACAGTTGGAGAAAAACCTGAACTTGCGGTAACTATTCAAAATAAAGGAGATTTTCCTACAGTAAGAAATTGGATATCTTCTACAGAAGTAGGTAGAAATGAAGCTATAAACTGTAGATGGGGATTTTGTGAAGATGATGATTTAATACACCCTTTAACAGCTATTCACGGGAAACCTGAACTTGGTGGACTTGGAAGAGTATATTCAGAAGTATATCAAAATACTCAACAACTTATCCATATTACCGCTGGAGTTATGCAATTTTCAGCGATGGCGGATTTTTATTTAAATTCTGTTGATGGTACAAGTGTTGAAGCCATTCATTTTGGTAACTCTGGCAGTTTAACAAGATGGGTAGGCAAACTTGTAGGTGGTGCAATAGACCTTGCTGTTTTTTTCGTAACGTTGCCTATTCGATTCATTCGTGCAGTTGGAGCTTTATTAGACCCTTCCAATGTGGTAACGAAATATTACGATATCAAAACAGCGATGCCACTCTATTATAAGCATGTGGATACGATTATTACTACGCTTGCAATCAATATGGGTCTTTATCCAAATGCGTATTATGAATCTATTGATAATACTACCACTCAAACACAAGGAACTCAAAATAAAGAAGGATTGGTTGCCAAGTATACAGGTAAACATGGACAAGCAGATTACACTGTAAAAGAAACAAGAAACCCTATGGCTGATCCTGGCGCAGATGAGAAAACAGCTAAAATTGTAGAAGCTAGACGTAAAAGAACTTTTAAATCACCATCCATTTTAAGAGACGGTCCGTCTATTTGGCATATTTTAACAAAACGTGATACAACTGATGGAGGTGACTTAAATAATTTGCCTCCATTAAAAGAAGCTTTTTATGATAACAAATATGCTAATGATGCCAGTACAGAAGAAATTCGTTCTCAATGGGATATTTTTAAATTCAGACTTAAAAAATCAGCTTCAGGTGCTGATAAATTTGTGGCATTCAGAATTAATAAATCTGTAGACTCATCTGAATCATTATCAAATCAGACAGGGGAAACATCTATCTCACAAACTCTTAACAGCGTTTCAAGAAGCGCTAAAGATAAATATGTTTCTGTACAAGGCGGAAACGTAGCTGATATTCCTGGTTTATCAGATGTACTAGGTATGGCAGCAAATGTTGTCGGCGGATTCTTAAGAGAATTTTCCATTACAGGTATGGCATCATCAATTCTTACTGGTACCATATTTGTAGATATTCCAGAAATTTGGCAATCCAGTAGTTTTTCTAAAAACTATTCATTTAATATAACATTGCGTGCACCTTATGGAGATAAAGTTTCTATTTTCCAATCTATTTATATTCCATTGGCAATGCTCATTGCACTAGCATTTCCACGTAGTGGTGGTCGAAATGCTTATGGCACACCTTTTCTTATTCGTGCATATTCAAGTGGCATGTTTGCTATTCCTCTTGGAATTATAGATAGTTTTTCTATAACTCGTGGTTCTTCAGAATTCGGATGGAATTTAGATAGACTTCCTACTACTGTTGATGTATCTTTTACTATCAAAGATTTATCGGCTGCAACACACTTAGCTATTCAAGATGCTAATTCATTAGGGATGTTGAATATTCTTGGCACAAACAGTTCTTTCCAAGAATATATGTTGACCCTTTCAGGTGTTGGTCTAAAAGAAAGATTATGTATTGCACAATCTTTAGCAAGAAGAATACAAGCTGTAGGCGCAATTGGTTTTGATAGTAAGTGGGCAAACTTGGGATCGTATGCTGGTACTATGTTAGGTGATGGTATACTTGGTCGAATGGCATATGGACTTTCACCATCAAAATGGCTTACTATGCGTACTGAGGGATTATCTGAACATTAAAAAGGTTGTTATATGTCTATAAGTATAGATTTACATAATTCTTCTGATGTACTTTCTGGTATGGAGAGATTGACATCTCCTATGTTTTTTAAAAAATTTAACTATTTTAGACCTTCACAAGTCAATACAAGATTTAGCCAATATCCCAATGATATTCAATTACCTATGGGAAGTATGCTACATCTTCTTGATAATTTTGAAAATTTAAATTTAAACAAACCTATTGTAGATGTTCCAGATTTTAATAATCCTAATAGTATTGGATCACTTTTTGTCAAAAACGAACCATTCAGAAAATATATTTGTCACATTGTAGAACCTTTAGTTAAAGGGGAAAATGCAGTTATTGAAATTGATGATAAATATGTTTTTAGAACGATGGGTCTTAATCAAACTTTAATGAAATATAAAAGAGAACAATCATTAAAAGGATTTCTTTTTACTCCAGATATTGAAAATTATCAAAAAACACCTACAACTCTCACTATTGTTAATCACAATCCTATTTTTAGATTGTTTACTCGTGGTGTATTAACAGCATACAGAAATTTTAATCTTATTTTAGCTTCTATCCTTAATACAATTGCCAGAATACCAGATAAAAATCATTACATAGTTCTTCCTTTAGTAAATAAAATTTATACTCGCGATATGTTTCGTATGAGTGAAAAAGAACTTAAAGGAAACACTCTTAAAGACAGAAACAGTTATCAATATCTTTTTATGGTACAATGGTTCAATTTTATTAGTACAAACACAAATCTTTCCTTATTTGAAAAATTTCCACAAGAAATGTGGGATAAAGTTACATTTGTATTTAACGTTCCAAACAACTATGCCATGTTCTGGACATTGTCAGATGTTGTTTCTGTTAATGTCAGAAATGCTTTATATAACAGACTGCTCAATCAATTTAATGCATTTATTCTTACTGGATATATTTCAAAGCACGGTGATCAGTCTAAAGATGATGTTTTAAAAACACTTGATAAGTTATCACAACCTGAAGAAACACCTTCTATTGATCTTGCAATTAAAGATAGTTTAGAAACTCAGGCTGATAAAGCACAAGTAAAACCAAATACAAAATCAGAAACATCTCAAAATACTTCTGTTCCTATTCAAAGAGAACTTGCTATCAACAAACCAGCTGAAATAGACAATCCTAAAAAAGAAAAAGATAAAGATGATTATACTGAAAAAGTAATTGTTGATATCTTTAATAGTTCCGCAAATAAAAATAAAGCTCCAAATACTAAAGATGCTGACAATAGCATCAATGCAGAAGCTGTTACTCCAGATCAGTTAATAACAGAAGAAAACATAAAACCAAATCAAGTTGAAGAATTTGATAAACCATTGGAAGAACTTAAAGCTGATACAACAACAGGAGTTCCTACTTATGTAACGCCTTTTAAAACTCCTGAAAAAATCAGTGCAGTTAATAAAGCTTTTTTATCTGGTTTAATGAGAGATACAAAAAGATTTATTGAAGATAACAAACAACTTACTGCTAAACAAAAAGATAGATGTCTTCATCTTGCAGGAAAAATAGATACTATTCAAATCAATGGTCAATCCATTTCCAATATCATTACGAGTAGAGCCAATCCTAATATAGATGAACAAACTGTAGATGTACTAAAAGATTACGTACCAGATGCATCTATGCTTAATTCAAAAGTAATATCCATGGATAAAGCCTACATGAATAATTACTTTTTAAAAGATATGTTATCTATAGGTACGAGTTTTAGTAAACACGGTATGTTTTTAACAGGCATAGAAGAAACAAAAACATTTACAGAATTGACAAGACTGAGAACTTTTAAATTTTCATACGAAGATTATAAAGGAAAAAAACACACTATTAAGTTTTCAGTACCTGATCTTGCTGAAGACGGAACTTGTCTTGTCAATGGAGTAAGAACTTATCTTAAAAAACAATTTGTTAATGTACCTATTTGTAAAGTATCAGAGACAAGAGTATCTCTTGCCTCTAATTATAACAAAACCATTGTTGAAAGAAATACTGCTAAAGCACATAGTTTTGCCCAATATTTTAAACGATATATAGAATTGCTCAATAAGGAAAAAACAAATATACAAGTTCAATACGGCAATTCTCACAATTCCAGAGAATTAAGACTTCCTTATGAATATTGTGAAATATCCAAATGGTTTACTCGTATCGCGTTCAATAACGATAATAATGAAGCAGGTAACACTGAATGGCTTTTTGAATATAAAAATAGATTTATAGGAGCTAATGAATCGACTAAAAAGAAACTGGAAGACATGGAAAAACATTTTGGCATTTATATTGGAAAAAGAATATCTGGTGATCCTGCTTTGTTTTTTATGGATATTAATAATAAAGTTACTCTTGTTGATCCTAGAACATTTAAAAGAAAAGAAATTACTACTTTAATGAATCATTTGTACAAACGATTTAAAGTACAACTGAGTGGTAATCAATTAACAGAATGGACGAATATCAAAATACTTGATAAAAAATTTCCTATTGGATTTATTCTTTGTTATAAATTTGGTATTACTCGTGTTCTTGAAATGCTTGATTGCAAATATAGAATAGAATTAAACAATACAAAATCAAAACGTAGAACAGATATTTCGTCCACTATGGAAGTAGCTATAAAATTTGAAGATAAAACTTTGTATATTCCAAGATATCCATTGAGAAATTCTCTTATCATGGCTGGCCTTACATTTTTTGATACTTCTCTTTATCGATATGAAGATCTCAATTTTCCAGATGCTTACTACATGATGCTAAAAGATAAAGGCAATGGATTTAAAATCAATTATCTTAAAGGAATTGATGATACATTTAAATTGTTCGTTGATCCCATTACTTTTAGAATTTTAAAACAAATGAATGAACCCACGACAATGGAAGGACTTCTTATTCGTGCTACAGATATGTTAACTACTTTGCAGCACAAAGAAGCTTCTTCTCTTGTCAACTTTAGACTTCGTTCATACGAACGACTCAACGCTATTCTTTACAATGAAATGGGAAGACAGTTTGCTGCATATGGAAGAAGACAAGGTGCAGGAAATACTTTTTCCATTAACCCAAATGCTGTCATACAAAGAATTCTTCTTGATCAAGCAATGATCAATGTTGAAGATATCAATCCTGTTCATGATATCAAAACATTTACTACTGCAACATATACTGGTGTTGGTGGTAGAACAAGTGAATCATTTACAACCAATGATAGACGATATCCTAAAGATGGCATAGGTACTATTTCTGAAGCTACTCCTGATAGTGGTGCAGTTGGTATTTCAGCTACACTTTCTATGGACCCAGTTGTAGCTAATGTTGATGGATTTATTGAAACTCCTGAAAGTAGAGGATATCAATATAATCCTACGAATGTGCTTTCTATTTCAAACGTACTTATGCCCTGTACAACACAAGACGATAGAGCTGCTTAAATAATAAATGTTTTGTTTTACATTCTCTGAATATATTTTAGTTAATGCAGTATATACCCTGCATCTAGTTTCGTAAATATTCAATCATTATGGAGAATGTAAAATGGGTAAGAGAAATGATCAGTTAAATCCGTTCAGACTTTTGATTGCTCCAGATTTTTATCCAATCCCAGGTTTTAGTAATTATGGCATTTCCGAAGATGGAAGAGTTATTAATTTAGCTACTTTAAAAGAATTAAAACAAAACGAATCACATACAGGATATCTTAGAGTAAGTGTTGTTAAAGATGGAAGTAATTTAATAATATCGGCGTTCATAGACTGATGGCAAGAACTTTTCTAGATCCAGGTAACGATTATTCTATTGACGAATTACAAGTCAATCACAAAGATTGTAACAAGAAAAATAATCATATCGACAATTTAGAATGGGTCACTCCATCTGAAAATGTTCAACACGGTGTTGAAAAAGGTAGATATACAGATAACGCAAGACCTGTTACTATGAGAAATGTCTTTACTGGACAAATACATAAATTTCAATTTGCTTCAGAAGCTGCTCGATTTGTTGGTTTAAATAAAGATGATATAAAATTTAGACTTAATTGCTCAGAAAAAGATCGAGTATTTCCTGAAGGATATCAATATCGTAATGGATTTGAAGATGACACTCCTTGGAGAATACCAGAAGACATTCATAAAGAAATGTTGCGTTATGGTAATACACGAAAAGTTTTAGTTAAATATCTCTTGACTAATGAAGTAAAAGAATTCAATAGCTTAGGAGATGCAGCTAAAGCACTTGGTATTAAACTATCCACTGTCAGTGAATGGGTTCATGGTAGAGGTAATACAAATCAACCTGTGTGGCCAGGTTGTGTGCAACTTAAATTCGCGTACGATCCTACACCTTGGAGAGAAGTTAAAGATCCTTATCTTGAACTTCAAGAAAATACAGGAAGAGCTGTAATCCAAGTTGTTAACGATGCTACAGGCGAAAAGATTATATATGAGTCCGCAGCCAAATGTGCTAGAGCACATGGGATTGGTGTTACTACACTTGACTGGAGACTTAAAACACAAGGTAAAAAAGTTTATCCTGACGGATTTAGATACGGATATTACCCTTATTAAAATTTATTATTTTATTTAAGCAAAAGCTTACTGTCCTACCAGGTAGTAATATCTGGATAGAATGCTCTTTAACTGCTGGAAAATCCTAAAGATAGTTACACTACAACGTAAGGATGAAATAAGCCTAAGCGTGATATGTCTAAAAAGTAACTGTATGAGATGTAACGAAGTGTCTCAATGGACAATCAGCAGCCAAGCTCCGAATAGGAGAAGGTTCAACGACCATCCGAGTTTGTCACGGTTAGCTATTCATTACGAATAGTGAAAAGGGAGCCATCCTACTGCAAGTAGGAGAACAATTTTACTGTTCTCCTACTTGTCAGGGATGAAGATATGGTCTACGTTTATATGAAAATATAAATATAGTGTGGGTAAGCGCGCAAACTTTGTTAATATTCAGCTATCACATCAAATGGCTACTACTAATAGCGAATGTATGAGAATACGAACTGGATATGAAAGAGTAATGGCACATAGAGTCAGTAAACTTTATGCGTATCCAGCTGAACAAGATGGTAAAGTTATAGAAGATGATAAAGTAGCCAAACTTATTAAAATTCAATATAAAGACGGATCACTTCACACCATTCCTTATGGTGAAGAATACGGTAATTGTAGTGATATGATTACTACACAAAAAGCAGAACTTACTGTAGGTCTTGGTGATACTTTTAAACGAGGTGAAATTCTTTGTTACAATCCACAATTCTTTGAAAAAGATCCTTATAGTAAACAAGTTGATTGGAAACATGGAACAATGGCTAATGTAGCTATTATGGAAATCAGCAACACATATGAAGACAGTAATGTTATTTCCAAGCAACTTGGTCAACAATTGGGAATTGAACCTGTACAAGTTCGAAGTATAACATTAAATAAAAATACATTTGTTCATAAGTGTTGTACTGTTGGAACAAATGTAGATATTAATGATTATCTTATTGTGTTTGAAGATGCCAACACTTCTATTATGGCAGACAGTTTTAAACCTGCAGGGCAGATAGATGATGAAACTGTAAAATATTTGGCTAGACTTAACAGACAAACACCTAAAGCAAAATTCTCTGGAAAGATTGTTAAAATAGAAGCTTATTATGGTTGTCCTCTTACTGAAATGCATCCTACTTTAGCTAAGGTAGTAAAGATGGCTTGTAAGAAGGATGTCGAACGTAATAAGTTTGCAAGTGAAACTGCATCAAATACATTATATCCTGCATCTAAACCACTTCCTGAAGGAAGTAAGTTTAAAGGTATCAAGTTTGATAAAGAAACTATTGTGATCCGATTTTTCATTCAAGAAAAACTTGATGCTGGTATTGGGGATAAGATTGTATTTGACTCTTCTTTGAAATCCATTATTTCAGATGTTATGGAAGAACCATTACAATCTGAGCATGGAAGAAGCATAGATGCTATTTTTAGTGGTACAAGTATCAGTAACCGTATTGTTACAAGTCCTATGCTTGTAGGAATAACGGAACAAGTATTGGAAGATATAGAAAATGAAATTGTAAAAATGTATTTTGATTAATATTTTTTGTATATTAACTTACCTGGGTTTTAAAACCCAGGTAAGTTGTATATTTTTAATGAAATTGTTTTTTTTTTACATTTTTAATCTATAATAAAACTGATAAAGGAGAGGTATTGATTATGAAAATTTATGAGCTTAATAATTTTGATACACGTATTATTTTAGAGGATAATACATTTGATTGCATTTCTGTTATTGGTCATCACAGTGTAGTTTCTATTATTAATAAAATTCCTTATATATTTGGTAAATTTGTACAAGAAGAATTTAAAAGACCAGTTATTGATCTTTTAAAAAATAATTACACTACGAATAAAATGACTGTTTTTCATATTAATCGTCCTGAACAGTTAATTGCCGATGGACGTACTATCAATA
>OIWV01002184.1_pt1 | contig 14797 bp, 12 predicted proteins | sample 1587751 | NCBI WGS metagenome assembly OIWV01 (sample SAMEA3888913, study PRJEB22519) | human gut metagenome | biome: human gut; feature: human-associated habitat; material: faeces | place: Denmark | collected 2010
GTGGAATCGGTTCAGGACTAGGAAAAACATCAGGAAGAGGACATAAAGGACAAAAAGCTAGATCTGGCGGTGGAGTAAGAAGAGGATTCGAAGGTGGTCAAACACCATTATATAGAAGATTACCAAAAAGAGGATTTAATAACATAAATGCAAAAGATTACACAGAAGTAACTTTAACAATGTTAAATAAATCAACAGTAACAGACGTTACAGCAGAAACTTTATTAGCAGACGGAATTATAGGAAAAGTAAATGACGGAATAGTAATATTAGCAACAGGAAAACTAGATAAAAAATTAAACGTAAAAGCTACAAGATTTACTGCAAAAGCAAAAGAAGAAATTGAAGCTTTAGATAAAAAGGTATCCTCCCGCCAAGAAAAAATTGACCATCTCATGTCCATCCAGAAAAGCGTCAATCACGCCATTAAAGCCTACTTCAAGGAGTCAGATCTTGAGAGAGAACACGAACTTGTTCTGCCAGCCAATCTGATTCGAGAAATCAACACGCTCGCACCATCTATCACGTTGAAGCTGCACTGCATGGATTATAAGGACCTTCGTCGTGCTTTTCGTGCCAACGACAAGATTATCAACGAGACATTGGCTCGCTATGAATCACGCTATACTACAAAAACAAACCGTGCCATCTACCAGCTTATGGTCCTCGGCCTTCGTGCGGAATTGCAGAACGTACTCTACACACTGACCTATTCTAAACTCAATGATGGAATTGCGGCCATCAAAGATTTAATCAACAAATATCTGAATATCGCACGTGATGGCAGCCAGACGATTGCCTCCACATTGGCAAAATTCATCGGTGAGTTGGAGCCGCTCTTTATTGATTCTGTGAAGATTGAATATGAATACTATGTTAAAAAAGAAGCCGCCCGCCAGGAGCAGCTTGAGCTGCGCGCACAGATGCGTGAGGAAGCTGAAGAGCGTAAGCGCCTGAAAGAGCAGCAGGAACAGATGAAGAAGGAAGAGGAAAAATATCATTCCGAGATTGACAATATCCATCAGCAGCTCACAGCTACTGATGATGATGAGCAAAAACAAAAGCTCCTCGATAAAATCAAAGAGCTCGAAAGCCAGCTCAGTGACCTCAGTTCTAAAAAAGAAGAAATCACAAGCCTGCAGAACGGCAAGGCTGGATACGTATACGTCATCAGCAATCTTGGGTCATTTGGTAACGATGTATTCAAGGTCGGCATGACCAGACGCCTGGATCCGCAGGAACGAATCGATGAGCTCGGCAATGCCAGTGTTCCTTTCAAGTTCGATGTCCATAGCTTCATTTTCTCTCAAGATGCCGTACAGCTTGAATCCGACCTGCATGCTGCACTGGAGTCCAAACGCGTCAACAAAGTAAACCCACGTAAAGAATTTTTCAAAGTATCGTTGGATGATCTCGAAAAGCTCGTCGAAAAGTATGATCCTGCAGCAGAGTTCAATCGGACCATGCAGGCCGAACAATACTATCAGTCACTTTCCATGGCGGAAGAAAATCAAGAAAAATCATCGGATAGCAGTACGGTAAACTAAATGCTCTAACTGAACCGCCCGCCTCTGACAATAAAAAAGAGCAGGGCGCCTTCTCATGACTCCTGCTCTCTTCCGTCAGCACCACAATCAGCCGTGGCCGCTCCTACTCTTCGTTTGCCTTGCCGGAGTGGTAAGGCATGGCGTGGGCAGGTACGCCGCTGTGGATAACCCTTATGATAGGGTCGTTATGGTTTTATTATACCACAAACCACCGACAAAGCATCGATAAAAGGAGGTTTTTTGTTATGGCAGGAATAAGGACTCGCAAGCGCGGCAAGACGTGGTCCTACAGCTTCGAGGCTGGCAACGTCAACGGCAAGCGCAAGGTCATCGAGAAAGGCGGCTTTGCGTCGCAGGATGACGCCTTCGATGCCGGCGTAGAGGCATACAGTGCTTGGAAGCACGGCTGCATCAGCGTCGCGGCCAGAAAGACGCTGCTGTCCGATTTCTTTGACCAGTGGGTACATACCGTCTGCCCGACGCGCGTCCGCGACTCGACGGTATACCTCTATGACGCGATGGTGCGGAACCACATCATTCCGCATCTTGGCCACATTGCCCTGCAGAATCTGACGCCGCTCATGATTGACCAGTGGGCATCCCACCTCATGCAGATGGATAACCTGTCCTACTCATCGGCAAAGACCACACTCGCCATCCTGCAGGCCGGCCTGAAGTACGCCGTCTATCCGGCTGGACTCATCCGCAGCAATCCGGCTCAGTACATCAGCATACCGGCCAAGGCGGCCAAGAAGATCATCAAGCGGACAATCATATCGCCTGAGCGCCTCGACGCACTGCTGGAGACATATCCGCCCGGAACGATGCTCTACACCCCCATCCTGCTCTTTTATCATACGGGCATGCGCATCGGCGAGGCGCTCGGCCTGCGTTGGAGCAACATCGACTTCCAGAGCGAGACCATCACCATCGACCACCAGCTCGTCTACGTTCCGCGCCTGCATGGGTACTACCTCCGCCCGCCGAAGACCGCGACGAGCTCGCGCACGATCCGCATCGACGGGCAGCTCCTCGCCGAGCTCGCCGCCTGGAGGATCATGCAGGCGTGCAATGCGACCATCTTCGAGGACAGCTTCACCTACAACTACCTCGATGGCGATCGTGTCCTCTGCGGCTCCCGACACCTGCAGGGCCGCTACCAAGAGCTCGACCTCGTCTGCACCTACGAGGCTGGCAAATTCATCCGCCCGAGCCGCCTATCCCATATGCTGCAGCAAGAAGGACTCAACTCGCATTCCTTCCGCCACACACACGCCACAACCCTCATCGAGAACGGCGCACCAGCCAAAGGCATCGCCGGCCGCCTCGGCCACGCCTCCGTCGACATCACTGAACAGGTCTACATACACAACACAGCGGCCCTGCAAGACCGTACTGAGCAAATATTCGAAGCGACCCTTCGTAGACAAAAAGACGATGACGTAGACAAGACGTAGACAAAGAAGCCCCCAACCCTTTGATACCAAGGGGTTGAGGGCTTTTCATTGTTTATTCTATGTAAAAAGATGTTCTGACGCTCTAGGGCCGCCGCCTCCTCATCACTTGCATGAACGGGGAATCCCGCGGTACAATCAAGAGGGTATGCGGGCTGCCTGCCCCACCTTCTCTTCGGACCTTCTCATCCATCCTAGAAAGGAGCATATAACTGATGGAACTTCGCGTACAGCAAGCCAGGGCGATCGTCCATGAAATCAATACGGTCCTGCCGCAAAAGATCAATCTGATGAATAAAGATGGCATCATCATCGCCAGCACAGACCCAGAGAGAATCCATACCTTCCACGGTGGAGCAGCCCGCGTCATACGGGAAAACCTCGACGAGCTGCGCATCTATCGGGAAAACGAGTATCCCGGCACACGGCCGGGCACGAATTTCATGCTGCAGGTAGAAGGCGTCCCCATTGGCGTTCTGGGCATCACGGGCTCATATGAGAGCATCCTGCCGATTGCCAATGTCATCCGCAAGATGACGGAGCTGCTCGTCCACGAACAGGAATACCAGCGGATGCAGACACACCTGCAGTACCAGCGCCACCTCTTCCTGCAGGAACTCCTGGAGCACAGCGAGACCTTTCTCTCGAAAGAGCAGATTGAGCGCGCGCGCCTGCTCGATATCGACCTCGGCGTGCCGCGCCGCATCGTCGTGGCAGATCTCGACAGCCCCGTCTCACCCGAACGCCACAACGAGGTGTTCTCGCAGCTCGAGATGGAAGCGCAGCGCATCGATGCAGCCTGCCGCGCCATCTCCACCAATCAGATGATTGTCTTCCTGACCGACATCCGCCCGCAAGAACAGCTCCGCTCCTTCGCCGAGAAGCTTTTCGTGTACGCCAAGAGCCACGGGATAGGGCTCTGCCTCGGCCTCGACTCCCCCGCTCCCGACAACACGAGGCTCCGCCAGGCATTCGAGCAGGCACGCAAAGCGCTCTACTCCTGCCATCGCAAGGGGACCGTCCACATCAAGGGCTACGATGAGATCAACATGGAGCTCTTTGCCGACTTGATCCCACTCACAGCAAAGCGCGAGTATGTCAAAAAGATTTTTCACGGCTACACCCCACTGGAGCTCGCCGATGCCGTACACACCTTGGAATGCTTCTTCGAGCACAATGGGTCCATCACCCGCACAGCCGACGCGCTCTACATCCATAAAAACACACTGCAGCAACATCTGAGAAAGATTGCTGCGCGCACCGGATACGACCCGCGTTCGCTGCGCTCCAGTGCCGTCTTCTACGTCGTGCTCTACTTCTATCAGGACATCCATCTGGCAGGTTTTCCAACATGAAAGCATGTGCCGGTATGCCGGTATGGATGCAAGGTTTTATATCATTTGACTATTCGGAATATATCGTCTTGCAATAGTACATAAACTATAAATATAAAGAAATATATGTCCTGCATACCATATATTTCCCGCTCTCGCCAATGATATACTATAAGAGAATCCTATCGAATCATGTGAAATATATATCACAGATGTCAAAGAAGTCCATTCTCATCTATCATCGAAGGAGGTTTTATCATGACAGGTATCCCACTTCTCATCACATTTTTCCTGGCCATCGTGCTCATGATCGTCGCGATCTCTAAATGGAAGATTCATCCCTTCCTCTCATTGATGGGCACCTCCCTCCTGCTGGCCATCGTCGTCGGTCTGCCACTTGCCAAAATCCCAGGCATCATCGGGGCTGGCTTCTCTGGCACGTTTGCCAGCATCGGCATCGTCATCATCCTCGGCGCCCTGATTGGCCTGATCCTGGAACACACGGGGGCCGCCATCCGCTTGGCCGATGTCGTCATCCGTTGTGTCGGCGAGAAGCATCCACAGCTCGCCATGATGCTCATGGGATGGATCGTCTCCATCCCGGTCTTCTGCGACAGCGGTTTCGTCATCCTGAATCCAATCCGCAAGGCCATCTGCAAGAAGATCAAGGGAATCAGTCCTGTAGGTATGGCTGTCGCGCTCTCTGGCGGCCTCTACACGTCGCACGTCTTCATCCCGCCGACGCCAGGGCCAATTGCAGCAGCGGGCTCGCTCGGCGTCGCCGACAATCTCGCCGCCGTCATTCTCGTCGGCATCTGCGCTTCAATCCCAGCACTCTTGGCTGCCTATCTCTTCTCGCTCCACATCGCCAAGAAGAACATCTCCGTCAAGGAGACGAACGAAGAGAATGCCCTTGCCGAAAAGGACTACGATGAGCTCGTCAGAAGCTTCGGCCAGCTGCCAGGTGCGGCCGCATCCTTCGCCCCCATCGTCATCCCGATTCTCCTCATGGCCTTGGGTTCCATCGTCACGATGGCTGGGATGCAGGGCGTCATGGCAACTGGCATCAAATTTCTCGGCACTCCGATCATCGCTCTGACCGTCGGCCTCATCCTGGCAGTCTACCTGTTGGCCTCCACGGGCAAGATGAAAGATTTCTACGATGTCACAGACCAGACTATGAAGACCGTCGGCCCAATCCTCTTTATCACGGCAGCCGGCGGCGTGCTCGGCAAGGTCATCACGGCCGCAGGCTTCGTGGAATTCATGAAAGCCAATGCCGACTTTCTCGCCAGCGTCGGCATCTTCTTCCCCTTCCTGATTTCAGCCATCCTCAAGACGGCACAGGGCTCCTCGACTGTCGCGATCACGACGACTGCCGGCATCATGGGCATGTTCTCGGATTCAGCCTCCATGATGACCGCACTGGGTCTCAATACGGAAATGGCCGCTCTGCTGACCGTCATGGCCATCGGTGCTGGTGCTATGACGGTATCGCATGCCAACGACAGCTATTTCTGGGTTGTCACGAACTTCACAGGCATGGACCCGCAGGACGGCTACCGCACGCAGACCATGATGACGTTCATCGTCGGCATCGTCTCGATGGCAGCTATCTTCCTGGCCTCGCTCGTACTGCTCTGATCTCCTGCACATGACACGCAAACTCCAGAAAAATTTACCCGAAAGAAGGATCGATATGAACATCGTCATTGCAATCGACTCATTCAAAGGATGCATCTCCTCCATGGATTCCGGCAGACTCCTGCGGAAGGCCATCCTGGATGTCTATCCAGAGGATGATGTCGCGGTATTCCCCCTGGCCGATGGTGGCGAAGGAACGGTGGATGCCATGGTGCAGGGCCTGCACGGCCGCATCGTCCCCGTCACTGTGACGGGACCGCTGGGCACCAAGATTGAAAGCCGCTATGGCCTGCTGCCCGATACAAAGACGGCGGTCATCGAGATGGCGGATGCCTCGGGGCTCACACTCGTGCCACCGGAGAAGCGCAATCCACTCCACACCACGACGTACGGACTCGGTGAACTCATCCGCGCGGCCCTCGATGACGGCTGCCGCCGCTTCATCATCGGCATCGGCGGCAGTGCGACGAATGACTGCGGTCTTGGCATGCTCACGGCGCTCGGGTTCCGCTTCCAGAAGGCAGATGGAAGCCCGGCAGGCATCTTGGGCGGAAGTCTTGCCGCCGTCGCGGCAATCGATGGCACAGCTGCCGACACTCGTCTCGCAGACTGCACCTTCGAGATTGCCTGCGACGTCACGAATCCGCTCTGCGGACCTGCGGGATGCTCGCGCGTCTTCGGCCCCCAGAAGGGCGCGACGGAAACGATTGTCGCGCGCATGGATGGCGACATCCATCACTTTGCTGCGTTGGCCGAAGAAGCCTGCGGCACGGCAGGCCAAGACATGCCAGGTGCCGGTGCCGCAGGCGGTCTCGGCTTTGCCTTCCACGTCTTCCTGAACGGCAGGCTGACCCCCGGCATCGACCTCATCCTCTCTGCCATCGGCATCGATAAGGCCTTGGCCAAGGCTGACGTGCTGGTCACGGGTGAGGGACGCATGGATCAGCAGACCGCCATGGGCAAAGCGCCGGCCGGTGTGGCACAGCTTGCTAAGGCATGCCAGCCGCACTGCCTGACGTTGGCGCTCTGCGGCTCAGCCACGCCTGAAGCAGAACGCGTCAATGCGCACGGCATCGACGCGTACTTCCCCATCCTGCATGCGCCCATGACCCTCTCTGAGGCCATGGACCGCGCGACTGCCGAGCGGAATCTCCGCCAGACCATCCAGCAGGTCATGCACCTGATCCACAAGGCCGCAGAGATTTCAGCCTGACGAACTACTGTAAACCCAAAAAGCTCCCGCCCGCAAGACGTTCTTGCGGACGGGAGCTTTCTCGTTGCTCAACGCTCCTGGACGAAGTGGATGAATTCTTCCGTCGCCTGCTGGTTCGGCAGCTTGACCGTGTACATCTGGTTGCCCATCTGTGGGACCATCATCTCCGGCATGCGCTCGCACATGACCATATCCTTGCCATAGCGCTGCATGACCTCTTCATGGCTGTGCACGTAGTGGTAGCAGTCGCGGCGGCCGGCGTAGACACAGTAGCAGTGCTGGCCGGAATCCGGCAGGATGCGGCGGTCCGTCGTGACCATATCGGCCCAAATCTGGTAGACATCCGTCGAATGCGCGTAGTTCATCATGTCCGGCGTGTAGCCGCCCGCCGGGCGCATGTTGACCTCGAGGCCGACGAAATCGCCCTTCTTGCCGAGGCCTTCCTTGTCCTCGGCGAGGCAGAAGAACTCGAGATGAACGAAGCGGCTGCGCACGCCAAACGCCTTGACCGTCGCGCGGCCAGCGCGGCGCAGCGCCTCCGGCACGTCAGCTGCCGTGTAGTACGCGAGATCGAGCTGCTTGAGCACGATGTCCATGATGGATGGCGGCCAGGCCGTCGTCGACTCGAAGAGCGGCTCGGAGTGCGAGTCGAGGATGGCATCGTAGGAGAAGATCTGGCCGTTGATGAATTCCTCCATGACGTACGGCACAGACTGCGGCTTCGTCGCGTAGAAGTACGCGAGTTCATCGTCGCTGTGGAGCTTGTAGGTATCGCAGGCGCCGACGCCGTTGTCCGGCTTGACGATGACCGGGTAGCCGACCATGTGCGCGAAGTCGCGGCCTGCCTCGAACGTCGTGACCTTGTGCAGGCGCGCCGTCGGCACGCCCGCCTTGGCATAGTACGCCTTCATGGCCGACTTGTTCTTGATGCGGTCAATGTGGTCGTACTGCTCGCCCGTCGTCACATGGAAATCCGTGCGCAGGCGCGCATCCTGCTCGAGCCAGAACTCGTTATTCGACTCGATCCAGTCAATCTTACCGTATTTGAACGTGAAGAAGCCCACGGCCCGCACCATCTGCTCGTAGTCGTCGAGATGCGGCAGGTAGTAATACTCCGTCAGCGCATTCTTGAGTTCTTCTGAGAGCGCATCGTAGGGGCTGTCGCCAATACCGAGCACATTGACGCCGTTCTTCTTGAGGCGGTCACAGAAGTTCCAGTAATGTTTCGGGAAATGCGGCGAGATAAAGATGAAGTTCATTCCTACAAGATTCCTTTCTCTTTCACAGGTTCAAAGATTCTATCTTGGCATCGCTGCTGCCATCAGCCCTGCTCACCGAGGACGTACGGCAGGAAATAGCGCAGCTGCTTCTTCCACCAGCACCAGTCGTGGTCGACATCGTAGCCCCAGAAGTCCACCCAGGCATGGATGCCCTTGCCCGCGAAGATGTCGCGCATGATGGCCGTCGTGCGGCGCCCCTCGTCCTCCCAACGGCCCTGGCCGACGCAGAGCACGATCTTCTTCTGGTTGTAGAGGGCGATGTACGGATGGTCCTCTGGCAGGTTCGCGAGGAAGTCGACGGGCGAGTTCTGGTAGAGCGTCCCATCCTCCCAGCCGTCGAAGAAGAACTTCGCATCGTAGACGCCCGAGAGGGACATCATGCCCCCAAAGAGATCCGGGCGGCGGAAGAAGACGATGGCCGCGTGCAGGCCGCCGAGGCTGCAGCCGATGGCAATGGGCAGGCGGCCCGTGCCATTCTCCGTGCGGATGAACGGCAGGACTTCCTCGATGAGGTAATTGTAGTAATCCTCCTGACGCGCGGCGCGCCAGCCCTTGTCGCCCCAGACGTTCGACCAGGTCTCACGGTCCACCGTGTCGACGGCGAAGAGCTGGATCTTGCCCGCCTCGATCTCCGGCGCCACCGTGTCAATCATGCCGAAGTTCTCGAAGTTGTCGCACATCGAATCCTGCGTCGGCAGGATGAGAAGCGGCGTGCCCGTGTGGCCGTAGACGCGGATGTTCATCTCGCGCTGCAAGCGGTCGCTGTACCAGGATCTATATTCTCGCTTCATAAGTATCACGTCCTATTTTCATTTCACATTTATAGTTTCTTAGTTTAACAACATTACATAAAAAAGTCAACCTTAGAAAAAGTCCGTCCACAAGGGACGGTACTCCTTCTACAGGCATTCAACGCATCTCAGCGGCTGAAGAAGACGGTGACGAGGCGCTCGAGTGCCTGCTGGTCATCAGCACCCATCGTCTCGCGCGCCGAGTGCATCGCGAGGATGGCCGCGCCGACGTCCATCGCGCGCATCGGCATGTTGGCCGTGAGCATCGAGCCGAGCGTCGAGCCGCCGCGGATGTCCGAGCGGTTGAGGAACATCTGGTACGGGATGGCGTGCGCCTGGCAGAGCGCCTTCGTCACCGCAATGGCCTCCGCATCGCCCGCGTACGCCTGGCTGCAGGCCGCCTTGATCGTCACGCCGCCGCCGAGCCGCGGCGCATTCGTCGGGTCCGCCTTCTCTGGCGCATTGGGATGCAGCGCGTGCGCGACATCGAGCGAGAGCAGGAAGCCGCGCGCGAGGTCCGCGAAGTACGCATCCTGCCCGTAGCCGAGCGAGCTGTAGAGCCGCATGAGGATGTTCGGCAGCGCGAAGGAATCCGCGCCCTGCTTCGTGCAGCTGCCGACTTCCTCGTTGTCGAACAGCGCGATGCACTGGATGCCGTTCTGGCTTTCGCTATGCAGCAGGCCCTCGAGGCAGGCGTAGACCGATGTCATGTTGTCGAGCCGCGAGGCCGAGAGGAATTCGTTCTTTGCGCCGAAGCGGCACGGTGCATCCGTCGGATAGGCCGTGAGCTCGTACGAGAGGATGCGCCCGCGCTCGAGATGGCATTCATCCGCGAGAAAATCGAGGAACGCATCGTGCGCGCTCTTGGTGTCATCCGAGCTGGACATGCCGAGCATCGTGAAGAGCGGCAGCATGTCCTTCTGCGGGTTGAGCGTCTCCCCTTCGTTGACCTTGCGGTTCATGTGGATGGCAAGATGCGGTATCGTCAGGAGTGGCCTGCCGATGTCGACGAGGTGCACCTCCGGCGTGTACGGGTCTGTGCCCGCGAGCACGACCTTGCCCGCAAGCGACAGCGGTCGGTCGAGCCACGAGCTCCGGATCATGCCGCCGTAGACCTCGACGTTGAGCGTGCCGTATCCCTTCGCTGCGATGACCGCCGAGGGCTTGACGCGCAGGCACGGGAAGTCCGTGTGCGCCGTCGCGATGTGCAAGTGCGCGCGCGGATCCTCTCCGATGCGGAAGGCCACGAGCGTCGAGTCAAAGACGCGCACGAGATACTTTTTGCCCGGCTGCAGATGCCAGGCCTCCCGCGGGTCGAGCTCCACAAAGCCCGCCTCATGCAACAGCTCCACGCCTGCCTGTACCGCGTGGAATGGCGAGACCGCCCGCTGCAAGAATGAAAGGAAATCCAAATCAATCACTCCTCTTCTTTCATGGATATTCCTCTCCATTATAGCACCCCTGCCGCTCAGCTGGCATTACGGCAGCAAAAAGAGCAGCCGCCCAATGCCCCAGTGAGATGAGAGGAATGGGAAGCTGCTCTGCAAAGCGATATTTGCTGATTCGATTCTACTTTATTTGATGAAGCCGACCTGCTTGGCGATCTCCTCGTAGACCTTGTCCTTGCGCTCGTTGAAGATGACCTTGTTCTCCTCAAAGAGGTTGTGGCCGTGCGTGTCGATCGAGACGATCAGCGGGCCAAACTCCTTGACCTTGCAGGTCCAGAGCGTCTCCGGCATGCCGAGGTCCTTCCAGTTGGCCGAGAGGATCTTCTCGACGCAGGTGGCCGCCACGACGGCACAGCCGGCCGGGAAGACGCAGTGCAGGGCCTTGTTGTCGCGGCAGCCGCGCATCGTGCCCTCGCCCATGCCGCCCTTGCCGATGATCAGGCGGACGCCCGTCTCCTTGATGAAGGCCTCTTCGAATTTCTCCATGCGCATCGAGGTCGTCGGGCCGACCGTGACCATCTCGTAGTCATCCTCGCCGCGCGGGCGGATGATCGGGCCAGCGTGCAGGATGGCGCCGTCGCGGATGTCGACGGGGAGCTTGCGCCCTTCTTCGATGACGCGGCGATGCGCGACATCGCGGCAAGTCGTGAGCTCGCCCGTCAGGTAAATGACATCGCCAACATGGATGTCCTCGAGATCTGCTGCGCTGATTGGCGTTGTGAGTACTTTCTTAGCCATCAGAAATCCACCTCCGAATGCGAATCGATCGTGTAGTTGAGTTCCTTGTCAAAGACGATGTGCCCGCGGCGGTGCGACCAGCAGCCGACATTGACCGCGACGCCGATGACCGACGGATGGCGCGCGCTGTTTTCGATATTGACACCGAGCACGGAGTTCTTGCCGCGCAGGCCCTGTGGACCAAGGCCGATGGCGTTGATGCCGTCCTCTAAGAGCTGTTCCATTTTCGCCGCCTTCGGGTTGGGGTTGTGCGAGCCGATGCGACGCATGAGCGCTTTCTTCGACTGCAGCGCTGCAACTTCGACCGACGTGCCGATGCCGACGCCGACGAGCAGCGGCGGGCAGGCATTGAGGCCGTAGCTCGTCATGACGTCGAGCACGAACTTCGTCACGCCCTCATAGCCCTCGCCTGGCATCAGGACCTTCGCATGGCCCGGCAGCGAGCAGCCGCCGCCTGCCATGTAAGTGTAGATCTCGCAGTCGTCGCGGCCCGGTGCGATATCCCAGAAGATGGACGGGATGCCCTTGGCCACGTTCTTGCCCGTGTTGTACTCGTCGAACGTCTCGACGGCATTGTGGCGCAGCGGTGCGTCCTTTGTCGCCTGCACGACAGCTTCGCGCAGCAGGTCCGGCAGTTCCGCCATGTACGGGAACGCCGTGCCGCACTTGATGAAGAACTGCAGCGCACCCGTGTCCTGGCAGCTCGGACGGTTAAGCTTCAATGCGAGCTCCTGGTTGCGCTCCATCGTCTGGTAGATGGCCTTCGCCAAAGGTTCCTCTTCCTGTTTGGCGAGCTCCTCAATCTTTGCGCGTACATCATCCGGCAGCCGCTTGCCCGTAAAAGCCACGAAATTTGCCATGATGTCCGTCATGTGCCTTACGGCTTCTTCTCTTTGCATCGTCACCGCTCCAATCTTTCAACCGTTTTTCAACAACCTCCGCCAGAGTGACGGCATTCGTTGTCCTTGCCTTCTTAATCTTTATTATAGCCGTCTCATCTCCATAGGTCTAATACCAATATCACTATATATAACATAGGCTATATCCTATATATTGCGATACTATATTGCGATAAAAAATACCCTGTCCATCATGGAACAGGGTATCACGAGCCTTGTCATCCTCTGATAAAGCGCAGCAGGAGCCAGGCCGCCACGCCGATGCCTGCGGCCACGAAGAGGACCGGTACTGCCACGAAGATGAGGAAGGCCACGACAGCTGCGCCGCCGACGACGAGCGCCGCCTTCGTCAGCCAGCTCATCGACCCCGCCGTGCTGAACGTGTGAATGCGGATGCCGCTGCCGCGCAAGTCATCGGCACGGCCATAGCGGTCATGCGGCTCCTCAACGTGCTGCTCGCCGCTATCCTTACGCTCCTCGATTGTCACACCCTGATAATCCCGCGCTTCATCCTCCGACATCACCCGCACGCGCGGTTCTTCTGCTGACTCACCTGTCTGATTCTCACGTTCCTGCATAATGCACCTCTTTCTCTACATATTCTTGTGTCATCGATTTATCTCGTCGGTCTACAACGGCATGTCTGTTTCCTGTCATTTTCCTGTCATTCACGAAACGATTCCCCTGCCCCGATGCTATATAGATGCGATATAAACGATATATAAAAAATTCGCTAAAACCATACAGATTCCCTCCTCATCAGCTCAGATAGAGTGAGGAGACGGTACCCTCTTCCGTGAGATAGCGCGGGTCGAAGCGCGTGCAGTGGAGACGCTGGCGCAGAGCTGCGATGTGGCGGCGGATATCTTCGTGGTCGGCACCGAAGATATCGTAGAGCTCAGGGATGTTCTCGAAGTCGAGGCCGTTGATTGTGCCGTAGCAGAGCAGGCAGGCCGTCACGATGGCTGGCATCTCCTCCGGGTACGAAGCGGGATCGGCCACGGATATGTAGTCCTCGAAAAGCTTGCAGATGAGCTGGGTCGAGAAGACGCTGAAGCCCATCTTGAGCGCGACTTCACGCAGGACCTGTTCTTCTGCCTCGAAGCTCCTGCGGATGTCGAGGTTGACCGGCAGGGGCTTCGGTGCCTTGCGCAACGGCACGACGTTGAGCTGTGCAAAGTTCGCCATGATGTTGAGCGTGTGGCGAACGGCCACGGCATCGCGCTGGAAGAAGTCATCGATTGTCGCATCGGGCTTCTGACAGCGGAAGAAATCGAGCTGGCGCAGGATGATGTCTTTCATGCGGCGGCGCAGCTTGTCGCTGGCCGGCAGCGACGTCACATAGTTGAGCATCATGACACCGCGCGCATGAAGATGGCCGAAGAAGATCATGTGCTCGGCATCGGGGAACATCCAATCCGAGTCCGGCAGATCGATGCGCTCATCCGTGAAGAGGTTGCAGCAGGTCACAAAGTCATCCTGGACACCCTCGACATAGAAGACGGTGAATTTCGCCTGCAGCAGGTCGCGGATGATGTCCTGCTCCGTGATTGTCAGCCTTGCCTTCTCGTGTTGGAAGAAGTAGCGCAGGGGAATCTCGTCCGTCTCAATCATGTGGTAATCGAACAGGAAGTAATCCCAAAAACTCAGCCAGTACGCCTCCTGCTCTGCCGTCAGGCTCCCTTCCTCGGGAACATTCACATACTCCGGGCCCGAATAGAGCAGCAACGCGCGGTTCATATCACGCAGGAACGCCTTGCCGTGGAAATACGTGCCGACGCGATGCAGAAGGTCATCGAGCATCGCATTGAGCTTGTCGACATCCTCTTCCGTGACGTTCTCTTGATGATTCAGCGAGCTGTAGAACTCATCCTGCGAGCGGCGCGGCGGCATGGTGAACTTGCCATTTTCGTAGACAGAGGCGCGAGCATCCTGCAGATAGACGAGCTCATCCTCATCCTCGTACTTCGTGTGGTAGTAATCATAGAAGTCCGCCACGATATCGAAAAATGAGTTGACGTCCGCTTCGCTGAGCTCAAAATCCGCATCCGATTGCGCCAGACGGTAGAGGATTTCCTGATAGTCGTAGACCGTCAGCGAGGAGAAGGAATAGAGATGCATCTGCTCGATGTACGTGATGAGCATGCGGACAGCTGCCCAGATCCTCTGGAGCGCCCGATCATCTGCACCCTGCCAAGCGTGCTTGCGCAGGTACTTCTCCAGGAAGTCCTGGGCAAGTATCGGTTCTGCATCGACGTTGTTTTCATAGAAGTGCTCTACGAGTGCATAGACATTGTTCATGACGGTCGTCCCTCAATCTTCTTTCAATCGTTCTTCGTTCTTTCGTAATGACTTTCTCATTATACCACATTCGATTTCTGAGCACAAAAAAAGCTCCGCCTCAGCGGAGCCCTTGCTTAACCGGCAACTTCCTATCCTCCCAGTCCGT
>OIWV01002188.1_pt1 | contig 14781 bp, 10 predicted proteins | sample 1587751 | NCBI WGS metagenome assembly OIWV01 (sample SAMEA3888913, study PRJEB22519) | human gut metagenome | biome: human gut; feature: human-associated habitat; material: faeces | place: Denmark | collected 2010
AAGTTTTATAAAAAGCATCCGGTGTTGCTTGCATGGCTGATTTCTATATTTATCGGACTGGGCTATGCGCTTTTTACGATCATAGCCTCTGTTATTCATTATGAGCAAAGAGATTATGTATGGGAGATCATTAAGGCTTTTACAGAAATGTTTACTTGGGCAATTTTAATGGGAGCGGTACTGGTATTTCCTGTGGTGCTGACGATCAGCGAAGGAATCTGCCTGATCAGTGAAGCATGGGAACGTCCGGTGAAGGGAGCCTGGCTGTTTGACCAGCATGTATTTTGGCTGGGCGGATTCTATGAACTTTGTTATTTGGGGTTGATTATGGATGTGACATCCGCTGACTGGCAGACGCAGTTAAGCAATTCCAATAAACATACACCGATTTACAGCGGTTCCATGGTTACTTTTATAGTACTCCTGCTGCTGGCATTTATAGGGTATGAGATTCTGCAGAGTATTCCGCTTCGGAAGCTGCCGCCCCTTGTGACAGTCCTGTCGATTTCCGCAATGTACCTGGGATTGTTAGAACTGATTCTGTTCACAGTACAGATATTCAAGCCGACGATTTTGCTTGATGGATATTTGTTATTATTTCCACTGTGCTGTGTGCTGCTAGTTGTGCGATTGCTTCTGAAGAAAATACGGGAGTGGAATGCACTGATGCAGAATGCGGAGGCGGAACACTTTGGGACGGGGAAGATTTATCAGAATCCCATGCTGCGTTGGTGTGACAACATTTTGCGGAAGGCTGCATGGTGGCCGGTGCTGGGACTGGTATTGATGTTCCCACTGTTGGGAATCCTGATCGCAATCCTCATGCTGTTTGGACAGGCACCGGATTCTGTGATTAAAGCATTCACGGAGACCAGCGACTGGAATCTGTCACTAAGACAGGCACCGCAGAATGTCATGTATGATGAACATTATCTCTGCACGGTAGCTGCCGGCGGTCATGAAAAAGTCGTAAAGCCTATCCGCCTGGGGAGGCGGCATGGGCATGAAGTGATCGTGAACCGTCAGTTGTGCATCGCCAATGCTTTTGAACAGGTGTTGGAAGAACGGACTCCCGGCTTACACCGGGCACTGCGTCATTTTTATGATACTTACGGGTTCCCTGTGGCGAGACTGATCCACAATAAATACACGGCGGATCTGGTGTATTTTATCATGAAACCTTTAGAATGGATCTTCCTGTGTGTGCTGTACCTGACAGACGCGCATCCCGAGAACCGCATTGCCTTGCAGTATACCGGGAAAACGGCAGCGCAGGTGGAAAAATTGTATAAATAAATCGGAATTTGAGGGAGGAAACAGTATGAAAAAGATTATTGCAATGGTTCTTTGTCTTGTGTTGGTTTTTTCATTGGCTGGTTGTGGAAATAATGATCAAAGTTCAGATACGCATGATGCGAACTACGAAGAAGGTTATACGGCTGGCTACGAGGTTGGATATAATGATGGGAAGCAGCAAATGGCCGAAAACAAAAAGTACTTTGCACAGTTTTCGGGATCTTTTACAGCTTCCGTTGAACAACTCTTGCCGGATTACTTTGCGCTTCCGGGAAAAACGATTGCCGTAGTTCACTTCTTTCAGGATAAACCATTTTTACTTCGCTTTCAGGAAGATATGACCGGAAAGCTTGTTGAAGGAACGGTTTATGTGTTCGAGTTCAAGACATTTGAAGTTGAACTTCCGGCTGATGAGGAAAATCCAGATATTTCGGACTATATGTATTCCATAGATGTTACTAATTATAGAGTTGCGGAAGATAGCGAACTCGGGTTGGACAGCATAACGCCGACTGTTGAAATAATATCGAAGTAAGTAACCGGATTATTTAATAAGCAATCACCGTGGTAAATTATCATTTATAGGATTGTCTTTTAAGGGGTAATTATACTATTACACTTAAAAGACAATTCTATTTAGATATTAAAATATATTTATTGTCTAATTAGGAATTATAAGTTATACTTTGCGTATAAGTACATTTCACTTATGAAAATTTCTATGTCAGCGAAAGCTGATGTCCCATCCGATTCCCTAAATCATAGAACCAGGAAGAAGGGAAGAGGAAAACCCACACAGAAAGAAAATCAGTTGTATCAGAAAAACAGGTAAGTTATAATGTAGATATGGCGAAATCCTTTTATTTTCGGCGGTATCTATAATTACCTGACACAAAAGGAGGAAACCATTGAATACGGAATTAAAGAGTGCAGTAATGGCAACAGACAAAGACGCCCAATACGATAACAGCGCGAAACGCCTTGTAGGTTTTAACACCGAGAATCAGGAAATGAACGAAGGGCTGGTGCGTTTTGACATTGTATTCTATGTGCGGATGAAGGATGGCCTTTCGCAGATCATTATTAATGTGGAAGCACAAAAGGATGAACCCGGCGAATATGAGATCCTGAACCGGGCAGTATTCTATGTAAGCAGACTGGTTTCTTCCCAGAAGGAACGAGATTTCGAGAATTCGAGTTACGATGACATTAAAAGTGTCTATTCTATTTGGATTTGTATGAATATCATTATGATAGGTCTTGCAAAGGAACTGCCGGAACATGATGAGACCTACGAGTTACATCGTCTGTTGGGAGCATTATTGTCCAGAGAGCTTACTATAGATGAGAAGCTGGACATTATTGGAAATGAATATGATATCCCATTAGAAGAGAATTTCAGAAAGGATATGAGCACTATGTGTAATTTGAGCCAGGGAGTTAAGGAAGAAGGTATTGCAATTGGACGCAGAGAAGGGTTGGAAGAGGGACGTAGAGAGGGCCATGCAGAACTTATTACAAAAATGTATAAAAATGGTCTTTCAATAGAACAGATTGCATCTGCTACAGATAAAACAGTAGAAGAGGTAAGGGCGATTATTGAGGGAAAAGAAAAATCCCAAGAGGCCTGAGAATTATTACCGGAAAAAACGCGTGGATGTGTAATTCATGTTTATACATTTCTGCGTTTTTTATGAAATGACAATTGAATAATAAATCGGAAGAGTTGCACGTGATGCAACTATGATATTATAATATGTTAAGCTTATGCTTGTAATGGACGGGGGAAGCGTTCGGTTACAATAAAATACATAAGGAGAGATACAAAATGAGGGGAAAATTAATAGTTATCACAGGAGTTATGGCACTGGGGCTGTCTGCCTGCGGAGCACAGGGGAGTGATCCGGTGGGAGAGAGTAGTAGTTCAGAGGTTATCGGATCCGCAGAGGCTGCGGTGACGGAAGAGAGCACTTCAGAGACTGGTGGAGCCATGGAAGCGACGGCATCTACGGAGACAATTTCCGATACAGCGGCATCCACAACAGGTCCTTCCTACGAAGATGAGGATGCGTGGCTTTCCTGGGAAGACTACGGAGAATGTTCCAACACTGTAAAAGACTTCTACAATGACGATGAGAAAAAGACCTATTACTACGAAATGGATGAGTTCTATTTTTCCGATGAGAAGTATGCAAAAGTGAATGATTATCTACAGCAGATGTATGAGGAATACAGAGCGCAGTATGAGGAAGAAGGGGAGAATCACACCGGAGCGTATGAGCTGGTCGATGAAACTCTTTCCGAGGGACAGCGGTACGATGATAATTATCTGGTATTCAATGGTATTACTTTAGCGGATGACGAGTATGTCAGCCTGCATTTTAATGACACGGTTTATTATGCAGGAGCAGCGCATCCATTATCTTATTACATACCCGTGACGATCTCCGTTGCCACCGGCGAAGAAGTCACCCCGGAAGAAGTTTTGGGGAAGACCTGGGATGAGATCCGGGCAGCAGGCTCTATTGAAGAAGAAAACGAAGAAAATTTTAATGCCGATTACGGCTTTTACATCACGGAGAAGGAACTGTGCTATCTCTATCGCACTAATTTCTTTGTAGAAGAGATCCGGATTCCCCGGTAAAAGAACCGGATTGAACTGACAGGGCAGAAGAGGTATACTTATTTTCAGAAACGGACGGAGGTACCGGGATGGAAAAGTTTAACCCTTCAGAGCTTTGCGCAGATATTAAGATCTATGATTATAAGAAAAAAGTAAAATATGATGAGAAATCCCTGGTGATTTTTGAGAAAACAGGGAAAATGATAAAAGCCGGAAAAGAGTGTGAGGGCATGCTTTACACTCTTCCGGCTAATTCTATTGGCTTTTCTCCGATCGTGTTGGGAAGAGTCAGCGACTATACCTGTGCGGAAAAAATGTTAAAGCAGATGTTGTGCCGATATCTGGGCAAGCCTGTTTTTGCGGGATACGGCGAAGGGCTTATTTTTGTTCACGAGAAGCTGAACGAAGTGGAAATGAAAGCCTATTTTGATCTTCTGTATCAGGCGGGAGCAAAAAATGTGGTCTATGCAGATGAAAGCGTGAAAGGAATCCCGGAGGGAACTCCCTGGGAGGATGTGATCTGGGGAATGAAGAATACTTATAAAAATCTTCGTTTTGCCGTGGAGATTACGAAGGAACACCCCATGGATTACCTCAGATATTCACTGGCGCAGTTGGCAGAGAACTGTAAGCGGTGGGGACTGGAAGAGGAAATGTCAAAATTGTATATTTAAGGAAATAGGCTAAGGGTAAATGATTTTATTTATCCTTAGCCTAATTATTAGCTTTGTTGATAGTAATTATGCCGGTAAAGATGATCGTCTACCTGCTGCGCCAGGTGATTCATTTCTTCTTGTGCATCAGCACCCATGGCAATATTATAAAACGCATAGGAAAACTGTTTACTGAAGAAAGGATATGCGGGGGTCTGCGGTCTGGTAAAAGAGGTATTCCGTAATTGTGAAAATAAAATATTGCTGTTGCCGGAACCAGCCTGAAAGCTGTCCATTACGTCATAAATCTCTTTTAAAACAGGAATACCCGTTAACTGACTGATCTTCAACTGGTTCTGCAGACTGAAAACATAACGGATAAATTCACAACATTCCCTGGGATATTGTGTCTGTCTGGACATGCATAATCCCCAGCTTCCATGGGGAGAAGCTGCTTTTATACCATGGGGAAGAGGGATTATGCCGATATTACTATTCCTTTTTTGCGATTGAAAATAGGCACTGGGCAGTGAAAGACTCATGGCAAAGTTTTCAGGAAAATCGGCACTGAGATCCTCTACGTGGGTATAATGATATTTATGAAATAATTCGCCCAGCCAATTCATAGCAGCGACGGAAGCCGGAGAGTTAATATATCCAGAGGTTGCCGTCAGCGTATCGTTAAAAAAGCTGCCGTTGTTCTGCACGATAAATGGCAATCCGGCGTAGCTGTTCCATTCTCCGGATTTTGGAGAAAGACCGCGTCCGGAGTCCATAAGCAAAGGATAGGGAAAAGAAGTTTTGGTCTGTATTGTATGGCAGACATTCAGAAACTCATCCCAGCTCCAGGCATCTTCCGCAGAAGTCGGAATGCGGATACCAAGGGAATGGAACAACTCCTTGTTATACAGAATACATAAAGTGGATTCCGTATAACCCAGATGATATAGTTTTCCCTGATAGGTTCCCTGTGTCACAATGGGAGACAGAAAAGAGGATAGGAAAGACGAATCCATATATCCATCAAACGGCAGCAGAGAATTCATATATGCCCAATAGGGGACATCAGGACCGTCCAGGGACAGAATATCCGGTGCATTTCCACTGGTAAAGCTTTGCAACAGCGAGTCACGCAGAGGAGCCTTATCGTTGGTGAGAAAAGTCGGTGTTACAAAAAAACCGGAAGATGTCAGATTAAACTGTTCGATCAGAGAGATCCAAAAATGTTTCTCATTATCTTCCATAGGACATAAATAAATAGATAGGTTTATTTTATCTTTGGAGCGGTCTGCTACAAAAGTACCTTTTCCTTGCTGCCGTATAATATATCCTTCAGATTCCAGACATTTCAGGGCTTGTGTAATAGTGCTTTTACTTACATTTAAAGTACGCATTAATTCATTATCGGAAGGGATGAGATCGCTGGGACGATAATATCCGCTTTCGATTTTCTGGACAAATTCATTTTTTATAAGCATGTATTTTGGTGTTCTGGTGTTCATAAAATCCCCCATATTTTGAAAAGTGATTGACAATATATTTTTGTTATGCTAATATCATAGCATAAGTTATTCGAACAAACAAGATTAAATAAAAAAACTCTCTGCAAAAGCAGAGAGATAAAAAATAAAACAAGTTATTCGAACAACCGAACAACTAAAAGGAGGAGAAGATGAAAAAGACATTTTCAAAAGAGAAATTATTTGACAGAACACCGCGGGTCTTTAAGCGGGATGCAACGGAAGTTCGTTTTCTGTTGGGCGGAATCGGAACAGGTAATTTTTCTGTAAATTCAAGAGGAAAGTTCCTGGACTGGGAAATTTTTAACTGGCCTTCCAAGAATACGAAATTTCCCCTTTCCTTTTTTGCAATTCGTACGGAAAACAAAGAACTGGAAAAACCTATATCGAAAATTCTGGAATCGAGAATGGTTCCGCCATATACCAGCTCACACGGATATCTTCAGGCTGAATTAGTAAATCTGCCAAGAATGGAAGATTCGGAACTGATTTGTGAATATCCTTTTGCAAGGGTGAATTTCAAAGATTCCGAATTGCCCGTAAAAGTGTCAATGGAAGCATATACACCGTTTATTCCTTTAAATACAGATGATTCCAGTATTCCCTGTGCAATTATCCGATACACGGTGAAAAATATTGCAGACTGTCCGACCAAAGTAAGCCTGGTAGGTACGCTTCCCAATGCATCCGGGTTTGAGGGATATGATGTTATTGAGAACCTGAAGCTGGCTGACAGCGTAAAAAATGAATATCGGGAATTTGATGATGTGAAGGGCTTGTATTATTCACCCGAACATTTGAAAGAGGATCATTTACGGTATGGAAATATGGCGATTCTGACCAGTGGATCCAATGTAACCTATAAAACTCAGTGGTTTGACGGCGAATGGGTAGATGGAATACAGGATTTCTGGGATGACTTTACCAGTGATGGACTTTTGGAAAAAGAGACCGTATCTGACAGTGTGGGATGTGAATTTGCACAATTTCATAATTTCAGTTTCCTGAAAAGAAGAGAAAAGATCGGATCTATCGGAGCCTGGGAAGAACTTCAGCCGGGAGAAGAAAGGACCTTCGAATTTGTCATTACATGGTATTTTCCTAACAGAGTAAAGGCATGGATTGAGTTTGACGAGGACTACGAGAAATTCCAGCGCGGTGAATACGGAACAGTAAGAAATTACTATGCAACAAAATTCACAGATGCATGGGATGTAGCAAAATATGTATACCATAATAAGGAACGACTGGAATCAGACAGCAGAAAATTTGCCGATGCGATGTTCCATAAGACTACATTACCTTATTATGTGATTGATGCTCTGACTGCAAACATTACGAATCTTCGAAGTAATTTATGTTTCCGGCTGGAAGACGGAACTTTTGCCGGATTTGAAGGAATACGTGACTACATAGGCTGCGGTTACGGTAGTGTGCCTCATGTATGGAACTATGCACAGACGGTTGCTTTTCTGTTCCCGGATCTTGAAAAAACCATGCGTAATGTAGAATTTTTGAGAGAAACAGATGAGACAGGATGCATGTCTACACGAATGTTTTCCGTATTTGATCAGGAACGGTATGCAATGGTTCCGGCCTGTGATGGAGAACTTGGAAGTGTTGTTCGTGTCTACCGGGATTTCAAGAATCTTGGGGATGTGGAATTTTTGAAGACCATTTGGCCCAAAGTAGTGCTGGCAATGGAATATGCCCTGAAACAATGGGATCTGGATGGAGATGATGTACTGGACGGTCAGCAGAATACAACCTATGATATTGAATTCTACGGACCGAATCCCATGACGGACAGTATCTTCCTGGCAGCACTGAAATGCTGCGAAGAGATGGCAGAGATTGTAGGGGATGAAGAACATCATCAGCTATACGCAGATGCTTACGAAAAAGGAGCTGCAAGAGCCGATCAACTGATGTTTGACGGAGAATATTATATTCAGGTACAGAAGGAGATTGATAAATATAAATATCAATTCGGAAAAGGCTGCCTGTCAGATCAGCTTCTCGGACAGTTCCTGGCATATATGGCCGGAATCGGGGAAATTTTACCGAAAGAGCATGTAAAATCTGCTATGGAATCCGTATTCAAGTATAATTATAAAACGGATTTTTATCATACGGACAGTGTACATAGAGCATATGCAATCAATGAAGAGCATGGAATGGTAGTAGCTACCTGGCCGAAAGGCGGCAGACCTAAATTCCCGTTATCCTATGCCGGAGAGGTGTGGACAGGAGTAGAGTATGAAGTAGCCGTTAATCTGATTTATTCAGGTTGTGTAGAGGAAGGTCTGACGGTGGTAAAGTCAATTCGGGATCGTTATGACGGATACAAGAGGAATCCGTTCAGTGAGATTGAGTCCGGTCATCATTATTGCAGAGCAATGGCAAGCTGGGGAGTGCTGAATGCATTATTGGGACTGCAAAGTGATATGTATCGCGGAACCTTGTCATTCCATCCTGCAATAGAAGGTGAAATGTCCAGTTTCTTCATCTGTGGAAAAGCATGGGGTATTTACAGTCAGAAGGAAGAGAATGGGAAAATGTGCAAACATATTGACATCCTGTATGGGACGTTAGATGATATTCATGTACAAGAATAAGGAGGGTACAATTATGATGAAAAAGTATTGGAGAAAAATGATGGCACTTACTTGTGCGGCCGCTATGCTGTTTACAATGGCAGGATGCGGAAATGCAGAAGGAACCACAGATGGTGCAGAGACTGCGCAGAGCTCTACGACTGCAGATGGGTCCGGAGAGATCACGATCCAGTTTGCAGAGCATGTTGCTGATATTCAGGCACAGGAGCCGCATCTGCAGAAGATTATTACTGCTTTTGAAGAAAGCCATCCGGGGATTAAAATTGATATTACGGGCAAAGAAGTGTCCGAGCATAATACGCAGATGACTTTACTGGCAGGAGAAAATAAGCTTCCGGATGTATTTTGGCTGGAGCAGGCAACCGCAAAGGAGTTTGCACAGAATGGGTATTTATATGATCTGACGGATGCATTGGATCAGTATGGTATCAATGACAGCCTTCTTCCCGGACTGGTGCATTCATGTACCGTTGACGGCAAAGATGTGGGAATGCCCAGTGAAGTTATGATGGTAGGATTTTATTATAACAAAGATCTCTTCCAGCAGGCAGGAATCGAAGAAGTGCCTGTTACCTATGAAGAGTTCCTGGATGTGGTAGATAAGCTGAATGCAGCCGGAATCACACCGCTGACCGTGGGAGCGCAGGATAATTACAGTATCTGGGCATTCGAGACAATGTTGGCAAGATATGGATTTTTTGAAAAACTTGACGGTCTGAAGGATGGAAGCATTTCCTGGAATAACGAAGACTTTATTCACTATTTCGAAAAAGTAGAAGAAATGCGTGAAAAAGGAACTTTTACAAAGGACATTTCCAATATTGGATATTTTGAAGCAAAAGAGCAGTTCCTGGGTGGAAATGCAGCAATGTTCAATTCCGGAGCATGGGATATCGGTGATTTTGAGGGAAGTGATATAGCTTCTAAAATCGGATTTTTCTGGGGACCTACCTTTTCCGACAGCCAGTATGAGCAGCAGATCGGAATCAAGGCATCCGGCGGTGTTTATGTAGTATCTTCAAAGGCAGCAGAAGATCCTGCGTTGTTAGATGCAATTATGCAGTTCTGGCAGTTCTATTACGGCGAAGAGGGAACCAAGATCATTGCCGAGGATACCGCGGCATTACCGTGCTCTACATATAATGGACAGATTGATGAGAGTCAACATCCTGTACTTTCCACGATGATCACGGCATTAAATGATGACTGGAAAGCAGTAACTGAACCGTTTAATTCACTTTCGTCCAATGTGGCGTATGGATATTTTGATGCTACCTTCGGTGTTATGACCGGAGTTTACACACCGGAACAAGCAGCTGATTATGTAGAAAATTTACAAAGTGCCGAAAGATAAAACTATAAGAGCGGTGTGAAATTAAGTAATACCGCTCTTTTCTATAGAATGGAAAGGGAGAAAGCTATGTATTGGTTGAGTACAAAGAAAGCAAAAATCATTATGCTGCTTCCGACTCTTATGATTTATGCAGTATTTATTATTGTTCCTGTGTTTATCGCATGTTACTATAGCTTTACGGATTACAGTGGTCTTGGAAAAGCATCCTTTGTGGGAATAAAAAACTATGTTGCTATGTTCCATGATAAGCTATTTCTGATCGCATTGAAAAATACATTTTTAGTATTGTTATTCAGTGTGATATTCCTGATCGTTGGATCTTTTATGGCAGCATTATTGATGAACAAGAACTTTCACGGAAACGCATTTTTTAAAATGGTGATTTTTGCTCCCTATGTAATAGCACCTATTATCATAGGAATTATCTGGGGATATATCCTGAATCCTAATTATGGGCTGGTAAATAGTGTATTGCGTAAAATAGGACTGGATATGCTTGCTATTGAATGGATCGGTGGAACTAAATGGTCTCCATTGTCATTGGCGATCGTATTCACATGGCAGGTACTGGGTTTCCATGGAACTATTTTTTTATCCGGAATCAAAGCAATACCGGGAGATATTTACGAAGCCTGTGATATTGATGGAGCCAATTTGTTACAACGCTTGTTTTATGTGACAATTCCTATGCTGAAAGAGACCTTTATTATTAATATTGTTCTGGTGGTAACAGGCGTATTTAAAATATATGAACTGGTATATCAGATGACAGGCGGAGGACCTACTCATCAGTCGGAGCTGCTTACCTCATATATGTATTTTACAGTATTTACATCCAGAAGGTATGGATATGGAATGGCAATTGCGGTTGCAATTCTGTTACTTTCAATTCTGGGCTCGTTTTCCTATATTAAGATCACAACGAGGAAGCAAAGGAGTTAAACATGAGAAACAAGAGAATATCGATAAAAAAAGTCATTTTTTACATATGTCTGCTGGGATTGATTATTCTTTTGGTCATGCCAATACTGTGGGCTATGTTACTTTCATTAAAGACAAATAATGAGATTGTCAACAGTCCGCTTTCTTTGCCGCAGACAATAAACTTTGAAAATTATCAGCGTGCGATCGATACTATTGATTTTTCCAAAATGTATTTTAACACGATTTTACTGGTAGTAATATCTACTTTTTTCAGTATTTTATTTACTTTTATGAGTTCGTTCGCAATTGCCAGAATGGTTTTTCGGAACCATAAGGCATCGGAAACATTGTATCTTTTCCTGCTGATCGGGATTGGCATCCCTATTTATGTACTACTGTTTCCGGTATATCGGATTGATTCATTGATGGGAATTCTTGGAACCCGTTTGGGACTGATCCTGCCGTATGTTGCAGTGAACATCTCGTTCAATACCTTGCTGTTTACCGGATTTTTGAGAGATATCCCCGGAGAATTGGAAGAAGCAGCAATTATCGACGGCTGCAATCTATTTAAGCTGTGTACCAAAGTGGTGATTCCGGTTATGAAACCCACGTTCGTGACGATCATTATTTTTAATGCAGTTTATATTTACAATGAGTTCCCGTTTGCATCAACCTTTATTCAGGATAATGCCTTAAACACCGTGTCATTAATGACATCTATGTTTAAAGGACAATATTCCATGGATTACAGTGGGATCATTGCAGCGAGTCTGATGATCATGCTTCCTGAATTGGTATTTTATGTCATTTTGCAGAAGTATATTATAAGTGGTATGACTGCAGGAGCAGTGAAAGGATAAGAAAATGAGAGATATCGTAAGGCCATCCCTACATTTTACACCACAGAAAGGCTGGATCAATGATCCTAATGGCTTGGTGTTTTTTAAAGGACAATATCATTTATTTTATCAGTATAATCCGTACCATGATAACTGGGACAGTATGCACTGGGGGCATGCGGTAAGCCGGGACCTGATACACTGGGAAGAATTGGAACCGGCACTGGTCCCCGACATGCCCTATGATAACGATAAAAACGGCGGATGTTTTTCCGGATCGGTTGTTGTACATGATGATCAGCTATTTTTATTTTATACAGGAAGAACGGAAGATGAAACCGGTATTTTTGAGACGCAAAATCTGGCAGTGTCGAAGGATGGGATACATTTCGTAAAGGCAGAAGAAAACCCGCTGATAAAAGAAGTCCCGGAAAAGGGAGGAAGAGATTTTCGAGATCCCAAGGTGTTTTTTGCACAAGGGAAATGGAGAATGATCTGTGGAGGATCCACCGGAAGAATTGAACATCCGGACAGTTGCGGAAGAATTTATCTGTTCTCTTCTACCGATCTGTACCATTGGGCGTATAGCGGAATTTTGTACGAAGCAGAGCCCGGTGAGGGCAGAATGTTTGAATGTCCGGATGCTTTCTGCCTTGATGATGTCTGGTTTTTGACAACTTCGCCGATGTATGAAAAAGACAGTGTAACGACGCTGTATCTGTCCGGACAGGTGGATTTTGACAAATGTGAATTCCATAAAGAGATAAGAGGAACCTTGGATCTTGGAACTCATTATTATGCAGCACAGACATATCCGGTATTGCATGGGGAAATACGGTCTGTTGCCTGGCTGGGCGGCTGGCTGTGGATGCCCTGGATCCGGGATTTCGGTCCGGAGGAAGGTTATCGTGGAATATTGGATGTATCACGAGTGTGGTATTTAGATGATAACAGGCGTTTGTGCGCAAAAGTGGCTGATAAAGTGAAATCTGAGTTGAAGGTCTTCAGCAGAACATTGGAAAAACATTGGACCGGTGAAAACATACCACCGCAAAGTGAGCCGGTTATGGTAGAACTGAAGGGAAAGCTGCCGGGAGATGGAGAGTTGTTGTGTATTGATCTATATGATACAGACAGACATACAGTGACAATATGCTTTGATTCTTCAAATAAAGAAATGACCGTGAATTATAACCGGGCAGACAGAGCTTCCAGATATGGTATACGGACTGTGCCCTGTGAAATGATGGAAAAAGAAACAGATATTGATATCCTCATAGACGGAAATACATTTACATTATTGTGGGAGCATGGTTTATATCGCTATACAGGAAAATTATACCCACAAGGAAATATAGGCGTAGATATAAAATATAGGACAAAACGGCATTATGATATTACCTCTCTGGGAGAGATATTGATTGATTTTACCGGGAAAAAAGAGAGTGAAAGACAAACATTGTCTTATACACAAAATCCGGGAGGTGCACCTGCTAATGTTGTGGTTGCGGCACAACGGCTGGGTGCCCAAACAGCATTTATCGGAAAAATAGGAGAAGACTTCCTGGGTGATTTCTTAAAGGAAACCTTGGATAAATGCGGTGTCTCAACCGAAGGATTAATAAGTGATGCAGACTATTTTACAACACTTGCTTTTGTTAAACTGGCAGATAACGGAGAACGAAATTTTGCGTTTGCCAGAAAACCCGGAGCAGATATCGGTCTGAAGGCTGAGGAAATACGGAAAGATATCATCTGCCAAAGCCGTATTCTTCATGTAGGTTCTTTGTCGTTAACAGATGAACTATCCAGAAATGCAGAGTTTATTGCATTAAAAGCTGCGAAAAATAATGGAACAATTATTTCTTATGATCCGAATTACAGAGCCAGTTTATGGGATTCACAGGAAGAAGCCTGTAAATGGATGAGAAGTATTTTAGAATATGCAGATATCGTTAAAGTATCAGAAGAAGAGATTGAGCTATTAACAGGTTATACGGATGTTCGGAAAGCAGCAGAGAGCATAACAGAGTATGGCGCAAAAATAGTACTCATTACTTTAGGCGAAAAAGGATCGTTTGTATATCTGCAGGATCAGCAGGAAGCATATGTTTCAGGTTATTCCAGCAAAGTTGTGGATACCACCGGTGCCGGAGATTCTTTTATGGGAGGCTTTTTATATAAGATTTGTGAATCCGGTAAGCGTATAGAAGAATATTCTTTACAGGAAATGATAGAATGTGTCCGCTTTGGAAATGCGGTGGCTTCCCTATGTGTTGAGAGAGAAGGAGCAATACCTGCGATGCCTGTAATGGAAGAAGTAATTAAGAGGATCAATAGCTAACATAATCCGATCAATGGACAGTAAGAAGGAGCAACTCTGCAGTACCGGGAGATGCTCCTTTTTGATATAATTTATTGTCCAGGATATGCTTGCTTTTCACATAAATCATTGTCATAATAGGTGTGTTATAAAGAGATTGGAGAGATATAGAAATGTTACTGGATGTTTTAGGATTATTGTCAGCCTGTTCGTATGCTTTGGACTGTGTGGAGGCAGAGCTGGTACATGTGTCTGACAAACATGCGAAGCGTGTGGCATACATGAGTGTCTGCATGGCAGAGCAGCTGGGGATCAGCGGTGAGAGCCTGCAGGATCTGGCAGCATGTGCCCTGCTTCATGATAATGCGCTGACACAGTATATTCAGGAAGAATTACATAAGGATGTTACAAATGTTCCGCAAGCTTCTCAGGTAGGAATTCACTGTACCCTGGGTGAAAAAAATATACAGAGACTTCCCTTCCATACGGATGTGAAGAATGTAATTCTGTATCACCATGAAAATGCCAATGGGAGTGGACCGTTTGGAAAAACATGGGAAGAGGTTCCGATTTTTTCCCGAATCATTCATTTAAGCGATCTGCTGGACCGGGCATACGGTGCAAAGGG
>OIWV01002192.1_pt1 | contig 14761 bp, 10 predicted proteins | sample 1587751 | NCBI WGS metagenome assembly OIWV01 (sample SAMEA3888913, study PRJEB22519) | human gut metagenome | biome: human gut; feature: human-associated habitat; material: faeces | place: Denmark | collected 2010
CCAAAGTTTTTTCCCGTGTGGGGGCAATTTCCTCTTTAATATGAACGAGTAAATTTTTTAATATTTCTGGGTATGCCGCTTGTCCATCTATGTGCAAATCTGAAAGATGTAAAATTGTCAAGTCATTCATACGTATTTCTCCACTGCACAACTCTCATTTATCGATTTTCTGCCAGACGGTTCTACTATGTTCAACGTAAAGCCCTCTTTTCCATTTTTATTATACACTATTTTCTCCATTCAGTCAATAAAATCCCTTTTTCTCCGCCTTATTCTTGTTCAATTTGTCAACACCTCCGCTAAAAGATTATTTTTTACAATTAATTCGTTTGTACAATTCTTATTATATATATTTTCCCAACGCTCTCCGAATCACATCCTCACAGTTAAACTCTATTTTCATCGTTTGGTCGTCATACAGATAGACCATGCTCACAAAGGCTTCCACACATTCTTTTGTCAGCCCACCGATGTACGTTTTCTCACTGGCCTGCTTTGTCAGAGCGCGAATTTCTTCATCCAGTTCATCGGCACACTCCTGTTCTTTCTTTTCTGTCCGTATGCTATCCTGCAATGCAGCCAGTTTTTCCGAAAGAGCCTTTTTCTTTTCTATGTACGCATCTCGCAGCAGCACACCGTCCGCATACAATTCATATAGTTTAATCTGTTCCACCCGAATAGCTTCTGCTTGCTTTTCCAAGTCCTCAATGTCCATGCAGCGCACCGTGATGGACTGCTTTTCCTGCATCCCCTGATTCACCACGTCCAGCGCATAGAACACAGTTTTTATCGCACGAGCCGCTTTTGCGTTCACCGAATATTCTCTGTAATAGCCGCCGTAGCATTTAGAGAACTTTCCTGCCGCCCTTTTATAGCCACAGCAGAAAACCATTTCCCCATACCGCTTTTCGTGCCGAAGCTGCCGTTTGCAATTTCCACAGCAAATCTTTCCTTTTAACGCGAAATCATCACCCACCTTATACTGAATGGGAGTTACGTTACGGATTGCTTTCTGCGCCTGATAGTATCATTAAATGATCTTTCCCTTGTGTATAGATAGCAATTTATTCTCCTCTTCCATGTCAAAGTTCTCTAATTTTATATCGAAATTATTGAAATTATAAATTGGTTATGATACTTTACTTTTAAGATTAGTTATCCATTCAACATATTCAATATTCTTTACAATAGGGTTTAGCCTTCCGCTTTCTTAATATAATTGCTAGCAAAGTTGGATCTGCTGCTTTGCGTAGGACACTTTTCTTGATTATGACAATCATTTTACAAACACAACCGCAGGATGAGCCTGTTTTTCAATTCATGGACAAAAAGCGTTCTGAAGGAAAGCCCTACAAAGTTTACATGATGGCTTCGGCTAACAAGTTTTTACGTATCTACTACGCTAGAGTTAAAGCTGTAATGGATTCCGAAAATTTCAATTGACCAACCATCTTATATACCTTTCGGCAAGCTGTCACTTTTTTGAGTGCTTAACGGCTTATTTAGGTTATGCCTCTAACCGTAAATTCAATTTTTCAAAATTTTCAAAATTTTTCTCTAATCACCTCTTGACTTTTATTAGCAGGTCTAGTTGTTGTACATGCCGGGCGCACACTATAAATCCGCATTGAAGTCGCCATAATATGCGATTTCAATGCGGATTTCTGTTCTTTAATAGCCGATTCTTCTTATCTACATAATGACGTATTCGTCATGCTACAGCAAAGAGGCCACTTATTCATCACAATAAGCACTCCCCTATCAATATTAACTCTACACCTCTTTTTAGCTGTTATCTATACAGCGGTCCGTACTGCTTGCACGCAGCATAATCCGCAGCCTGCTGATCCTGTGTGCCGAAGCTGGCCCATGCGTGGGGGCGATAAACCTTCTCGGCAGGGACATTGTGCATCGTGACCGGGATGCGCAGCATGCTGGCCAGCGTAATGAGGTCAGCACCCACATGGCCGTAAACAGTCACTCCATGGTTGGCACCCCAGTTTGCCATAACGCTGTACACATCGGTGAACGCTCCCTGTCCGGTCAGGCGCGGGCAGAACCATGTGGTCGGCCAGGTCGGGTCGGTACGTTTGTCGATGGTGTTGTGAATCTCGTCGGGCAGATCAGCCGTCCAACCCTCGGCAATTTGCAGGACGGGTCCAATGCCCTCCACAATGTTGAAGCGCAGCATCGTAACAGGCATCTCTGCCTTGCAACGGAAGTGGCTGGAATATCCGCCGCCGCGGAAGTACTCATAGTCCGCACGGCACCAATCGGTGGCGTTCAGGCACGCCTTGATGTCCGCATCGTTCATCTCCCAGAACGGTTTCATCACATGATTGCCCTTGGCATCCACACAGGCACCGGAACCATCCAGGGCTGTCGCGCCGGAATTGATGAGGTGAATAAAGCCGTTGGCGGCAACGCCGTCAGGCTTCTGCCCGGTCACACGCTCGCAGGCTTCCGGGCTCCAGTAGGTGCGCACGTCATGGAAGCACGGCGCAGAGCCGGAAACAAGGCTGCCCAGCATCATGGCAATGCCGTTGCAGGTATCATTCTCGGTAGCAAACGGGGTCGGGGCCTTCGGGCCGTTCCAGTCAAAGGTGGAAGCCATAATAGCTTCGGTGAAGTCAGCGTTCGGCAGCCAGTCCGTCCACTGCCGCTGGCCCTGGAAGCCGCCGACCACAGCGTTGCGACCGAGCGCTTCTTCATGCCAGCCCATCTCGTCCAAGCGCGGATTGCCGTATAGAATGTCACGGATGATCAGGGTCATCTTGACGATAAACTCCCAATCCTTGTCGGCCGGAACGATCTTCGACTTCGTGATGACAGGCGGCAGGTTCTTACCGAGGTTCTTATCAAAGCCCTCTTTGCAATTCTCACGCACCCATGCCAGCGCCTTTTCATATTCGTCGTGGTCATAGATACCGATGGAAATGCGGCGCAGGATCTCGACCTCGTCCACCCACTCGGCGCGGATGCCGAAATACTTTTGCAGAACACCTGCATCGCAGAAGCTGCCCGCAATGCCCATCGTCACAGCGCCGATATTGACGTAGGCTTTGTTCTTCATCCAGCCTGCGGCAACAGCACCACGGGCAAAGCGCAGGATTTTCTCGGCCACGTCATCGGGAATCGTATCATCGTTGGCTTCCTGCACGTCATGGCCATAAATGGAGAAAGCAGGCAGACCGCGCTGGGCGTGTGCTGCCAGAACCGCAGCCAGATACACCGCGCCGGGGCGCTCGGTGCCATTGAAGCCCCAGACTGCCTTAATGGTGTTGGGGTCCATGTCGAACGTCTCAGTACCATAGCACCAACAGGGGGTCACGGACAGTGTGGCCGTAACATTCTGGGTAGAGAACTGCTCTGCCACGCGGGCCGCCTCGGCACCAGCGCCAATCGTCGTACAGCCGATCACGCACTGCACCGGCGTACCATCGGGGTACTTGAGGTTCTCCGAAATCAGTTTGGCGGCATTTTCTGCCATGCGCATCGTCTGATTTTCCAGGCTTTCACGGACACCGCCCCAGCGTCCATCGATGACAGGGCGGATACCAATTTTAGGATACAGCATAGTTGCACCTTCCTTATTATAGCAGGGTTTTGAAACGATCATAAGCGGCGTTCCATTCCGCATAGTTCTGTGTGCTTGGGGTATATGTTTTAATGACCTCTGTCTCCGCAATCAGCCGGCGTCCTTGTGTGATGGAGTCCAGCAACCCCAAGGCTTTCAACTGAATCATAATGTTGCCGAGCGCCGTAGCTTCCACCGGGGCTGCCTTTACTGTAAGGCCGCAGCAGTCTGCCGTCATCTGGCAAAGCAGACGGTCTTTTGTGCCGCCGCCCAAAACGTGCAGGGTCGTAAATGCTCGACCTGTTACAGCGGAGAGCTGCTCTATCGCATAGCGATATTTCAGAGCAAGGCTCTCATAAATGCAGCGCATTACGGCTCCCACCGTTTCCGGGACGGGCTGGCCGGTTTTGCGGCAAAATTCCTGTATTCTGCCCGGCAGGTCGCCGGGGGCAACAAATTCCGGGGCATCCGGGTCAATAAAACTGCGCAGCGGTTCGGCGGCAAGTGCCTGTTGCTCCAGCTCCGCGAAAGAATATGCCTGTCCACGGCGCTTGTACTCACGGCGGCTTTCCTGAATCAGCCAAAGACCGATGATATTTTTCAGATAATTGATTTTCCCGTTTGCACCGAGTTCATTGGATAGCCCGCTTTGGCAGCTGTCCGCCGTCAGAATCGGGGCGTCCAATTCCGTTCCCAGCAGGCTCCATGTGCCACAGGAGAGAAATGCCGTATGTTCGGCATCCTCCTCGGCACACGGCATAGCGGCCGAGGCGCATTGTGTATCATGCCCTGCCACCGCAATGATTTTCGCACCGTTTGCAAGTGTGCCTGTCACCGTGCCGCTGGCAACAAGGGGCGCGAAGCGGTTTTCCGGCAAGCCGTAGGCGGCCAGCACTTCTCTGCTCCACTGCCCTGTGCGGGGGTCCAGCATCTGGCTGGTGGACGCAATGCTGCGTTCGCAGACCGGCTCGGCTCCCAACAGAGCTGCGAACAGATCCGGCATAAAAAGGACCTGCTCAGCCTTTTGCAGCAGTTCCGGTTCCTGCTCACGCAGAGCCAGCAGCTGGAACAAGGTATTGATTGCCATGATTTGGTTGCCGGTATGGGCATACAATTCTTCTGCAGGCATACGGGCAGCGGCCTGTTCCGGTTTGCCATTCGTTCGGGCATCGCGGTAATGAACAGGGTTTGCCAGCAGATGGCCGTCCGCATCCAGTAAGCCGAAATCCACACCCCATGTATCAAATCCTAAGCTGTCAAATGTACCCGCCTTTTGAATGGCTGTGTGGATCTCCTTCAGCAGTGTTTCCACATCCCAGAATAGATGACCGCCCTTTTCGATGGGGACATTTTCAAAACGATGGATTTCCTCGTAGGTGAGGTTTTGGCCATCGTACACGGCCCGAATTGCACGTCCACTGGAAGCGCCAAAGTCGAAGGCCAGCACAGTTGCTGTGTTACTCATTGCACCACGCCCTTCTTCAAAAGTACATTGGCATAGATTGCGCTTTCCCCGGTGGCGATAATCGCATAGGCATGGCGGGCGCGCTCATAAAACGCAAAGCGCTCCACCATTTCAATTTTAGCCGGGTCATTGCCGCTCTCGTTCAACTTCTGTTTATAGCTATCCCAGATAGTCGGCTTGCACGGATCGCCATCAACCACTTTCATCAGCGCGACAGGCTTTTCCACATACTGATCCAACGGCAGAAATTGCAAGATGGCCTCCAGCAGTTCTACGATTCCGTGCCCGTCTGCACGAATCACAATGGCATCTTTGCCGATGCTTTCAGCCGGGAAATTTCCGTCTGCGAGAATGATTTCGTCGCCATGTCCCATCTCGCAGAGGACTTTCAGAAGTTCCGGGCTAAGGATAGGCGGAATGTTCTTCAGCATACGGGGTCTCCTTATTTGTCCGTCGGCTCACCTTTTTCGCGTCGCTCAAATTTGCGATAGCCGGGGTGTTTGCCGGTAATTTTGTAGTAGGAGCGGAGATTGATGAGCTTATCAATATTCTTGCGGTCAATATCGTAGCTGCCGCCGAGAATGATTGCGTTGATCGTGATTTTTGCCCACAGTTCCAGACTCTCCATGCGGTAATAGGCGGTGATGACATCGCTGCCCACCGTCAGCGCGCCGTGGTTTTCCAGCAACATAACATCGTGGTCGTTGAGATACGGCTCGATTGCGTCCGGCACCTCCGTCGTGCTGGGGGTTCCATACGGAGTCAGCGGCACAGCGCCGATGGCTGCCACATCCTCAATCATGTTGTACATATCCATCGGGCGATGTGCCACGGCAAAGCCGGTGGCTGCCGGCGGATGGGCATGGACAACAGCATTTACATCGGCGCGCTTTTCGTAGCAGCGCAGGTGCATCTTGATTTCGCTGGACGGGCGCAGGCCCTCTGCCCCTTCCAGCACATTGCCCTTTGCATCAATACGCAGCAGCTTGTCCGGCGTGATGAAGCTCTTGCTCATGCCCGTAGGCGTTGCAAGGAAAGTTCCGTCCTCCAACCGAACCGAGACATTACCATCATTGGCAGCGACCCAGCCAAGCTGCCACATTTTATGGCAGACATCGCAGATTTGGTCTTTGATTTCTTCGATTTGCACAGTTTGTACCTCCTAAAGTGGATTTTGTCCTTTACTTGTATTATACTGTTGCAATTTGCCCTCGTCTTTGCGTATAATGATATTGTATTGGACGATATTGATATTTTAGGAGATGCCTGCCATGAAGTTTCTGGCTTCCCATGAAAGCAGTACGCGCGGCACTTTTGACTTTCCCATTGAGCTTTATTATGTAGATAAAATGCACCCGCGCTATGAAATGCCGTTTCACTGGCACATGGAATTTGAACTTATGCTGGTTCTGAGCGGGGAGTTTTCTCTGCTGATTGATGGACGCTCTTACCTTTTACACAAGGGAGATGCCGCCATCATTTCAGCCGGGGCCGTTCACGGCGGAACCCCCAACGACTGCGTTTACGAGTGTGTTGTCTTTGATATGAACCGCTTCCTCGGCAGCGGCTCCGTATGTCAGGCAAAATACAATGCGCTTTTTGAACGCGGCGCACAAATCGAGCCGTATCAACCGGCCGGCTCCGTAACCTGCCAACTGATTGACCGGCTCTTTGAGGCAATGGAAAAGGAGCCGGAGGGATATGAATTTGTGACGATTGGTCTGATGTGGCAGCTGTTCGGTCAAATCCTTTTGCAGCATTCGTACACAGTATCCTCTCCCGGAAATAAACGAAATGATCGCAGCACAGCCCAAATGAAAGCGGCCTTAGAGCGCATCCGAAAGAATTACGCCAGCCGCATCACCTTGGAAGATCTTGCTTCCACAGCAGAAATGACCCCTGAACACTTTTGCAGGGTCTTTCACAGCATAACCGGACGCTCCCCTATTGACTACCTGAATTACTACCGGGTAGAATGTGCCGCCGAACTGTTATGCTCCACCGAGGACCCCATCACAGAGATTGCTTATAGCTGCGGCTTTAGTGATTCCAGCTACTTTAACCGGATGTTCCGCCGCTATAAGGCTGAAGCTCCGGGCAAATATCGAAAACTGCATAGCATATAAAATCGCGCCGACAGTGGATTTTTTGGTCAATAATTTACATTCTTTCATCAATATATTCCGTTTTCAAAAGTCAGCGAATGTTTAATAATAGAAATAGAAATCTAAATAGGATGGGCGTGAAAAAATGACATATAAAAAGTTTATGAGTCTCTTTTTAATTGCCGGAAGTATCGCCAGCACACTCTGTAGCTGCGCTGCAACGGATTCTTCTGCTGTGGTCGGGTATATCGATGAGCACCCCATCACTATGGAAGAGTTCAATTACTTCTTATCCCAGCAAAAAAGCTCCGTATGCCAAAGCTATTCTCAGCTTTACGGAATCACATCTTTTGACTCCGCCTTTTGGAATAATGAATATGGTGATTCTACTCCGCTGGATTCCGCAAGGGCCTCTGCCAAAGAAGCCTGTCTGGAAGCATACGCCACACAAATGCTTGCCGAGAAGACAACTTCTGCTGAGTTCTTGTCGTTTTCCCAACTAAAAGAAAATGCAGAAAATTTCAACACTGCAAGAAAAGAAAGCACGTCAAACGGTGGTATTGTCTACGGCCCTATAGAGTATTCCTTTGATTCTTACTATCACCGTTATCTTTCACAGCTTGAAAACGATATAAAGGAATACTGGATTTCTACCAATGCTGTAAGCGATGCAGACATTGACGCTTTCTACTCTGAAAATCAAAATCTGTTCTCCCTGAATGGTGACGCAGATGTTTCTGCTATTTATTTGTCATATATCCCATCCGACCTCTCTGCTGACAACATCTTTTTGGGCCTTGAGGAAGGTGTTTCTTTAGAGGATATCCAAACACAATACCCTTACGTCACAGACTGGCACACCTATTCTTTTACAAACGAAACCGAAAAGTCCGATCTCTTATCCCATGCAGACATCGTTTCACAGGCATCCAGCATGAATACTGGAGATGTATCAGAGCCGTTTTTAGATGGGACTTATCCGTGCATTATTAAAGTCACAAGAAAGGAGGACGCAACCGTTATCCCACTCGCAGAGGTTCGTAATCGTATCACAGATTACTTATTAAACTCACGGATAAGCACAGAAACCGAACTGATTCAAAACCGTCTGGTATTTACCGAAACTGATGCCTTTCAAAATACATCAATCGAATAGGAGACTCAACCATGAAGAGAAAATTTTCCCTGGTCATGAGTGCAGCTATGATTTTAAGCCTCATTGCTCCTATGACCAACGCCTTGGCTGAAGACATTCAAACTCCAGAAACAGCCTCTACCGAAACCATTGTCGCAGAAGCTGCTGCGTCCGGTGGAACCACCTACTATGTAGATTCTACAATCGGTGATGACTCCAATTCGGGAACCTCGCCCGAAACACCTTGGAAAACCCTCGACAAAGTGACCGCCACAACCTTCTTGCCTGGTGATACCATTCTCCTGAAATCCGGCTCCATTTGGAATGGCGAATGGTTATGGCCAAAAGGCTCAGGAACCGCAGATGCGCCTATCAAGATCGATAAATACGGCGGTGATGCACTGCCTGTCATCAATGGCATGGGCATCGATCGTGGTATGAACTACTCTGGCGCTGTTCACCTACGCAACCAAGAATATTGGGAAATTCGCAATCTTGAAGTCACAAACGATGATGACTTCGATGTTGATATCGACCTTTCCCGCCCGCAGGGTGACAACAGTTGGTCGAGTCAGGCCGAAACACGGAATGGCATTTTGATTATCGCCGATGGAGATCTTCTCAACGATGGTGACGATGGCATTTTCGATCACATTTACATCGAGAACTGCTATGTACATGACGTAGATGGCCCCAACGATTGGAATGACACTTTTACTGGCGGAATCATCTACAATGTCGTTGGCACGAAAATTCGTCCTAACACCTCTTTCCGCGATATTCGGATTGCCTACAACACAATCCGCAAAGTTGATTTGCTTGGCATTACCGGCTTTGTACAGATGGCAAAAAGCGGTTATCAGGACGATGTTGACACATACAATCTTTGGATGGAAGACATCTATATCGGCCATAACTATATCGAAGATGTTGCTCAGGGCGGCATCGATTTGTGTGATGCCCGAAATGCCGTCGTTGAATATAATGTTGTTGATGGCTTCCTAAAGCGGTATCCCAATTTCCGTCCTACTGTTGCTCTGTACCCTTGGAAATGTGAGAACTCCGTCTTGCAGTACAATGAAGTTTATAATGGGCCTTCGACGAACGCGGACGGCAGCCCCTATGATATGGATTCTGCACTAAAAAATGTTGTCTACCAGTTCAACTATTCGCACAACAATCCCTGTGGCTGGATGTTGTACATGGGGCGCAATACCAATGATATAATCCGCTACAACATCAGCGATGACGGTGGCGACTTTATCATCAAGTATTTCCTTACTGCTAATGCAACTCCTGCCTACTTTGTCAACAACGTAATCATGTATGATGGTGCCAGAACCACTTTCATGCACCGTGATCCTTTCAAATCGCAGACTTATTTCTACAACAATGTTTTCTACAATAAGAGTACCACCACCACAACAACATGGCACGATACCAAACGCTATCTCGGGAATCTCGGTTCTGTCACATTCAGCCATAACTGTTTCTACGAAGCCAGTGGTATCCATTCCCAGTATGAACCATCCGACGACTATAAAGTCACCGAGAATCCTGATATGGTAAATCCCGGACAGACTCCTCAGCAGAACAGCGATGGCATTCTGAGTGGTGCTACAGTTTGGGATGGCTACAAGCTCAATGCAAGTTCTCCGCTGATCGATGCAGGCATCTATGTTCCCCAGATGGGAACCACTGATTTCTATGGCACTCAGCTGTATTGGGGTAATGCTCCTGACATCGGTGTTCACGAGTACCAGCAGGGCGAATATAATGATCCCGCCAATTTTGCATTAGGCAAAACTGTAACCTCTAACACTTCCCATGAATCCTTGACTCCTGATTTAATGGTTGACGGCATCTACTCTCAGAGTTCTCGCTGGGCTGCCGCCAACTCGGATCTTCCCATCTGGCTGGATATTGATTTTGGCGAGGATACTACCTTTAATAAGGTTGTCCTTACTGAAAACATTGTATCCGGGTGGGCCTCTCCCCGAATTGCCTCCTTCAACTTGCAGATCCCTACATCTGATGGTTATCAAACAATTTACACCTATGATGGCGAAATCGGTGAAGGGAAAGATTTCACGTTCGACGCTGTGACCGCATCCCACCTTAGAATGGAAATTACCAGCCTCCGCGCTGACACAAGCACGCATGGCCGTGGCGCAACTGATCCCAGTATCGTCGAATTTGAGGTATACAAAGTTCCCGTAGTTCGTGAGCCACAGAATCTGCTTTTGAATAAATCCGTTTCTGCCAGTTCTTCGCATTTCTCCTGCCCCGCATCCAAAGTAAATGACGGCGATGCCTCTCAGGGTTCCCGCTGGGCTGCTGCCAACTCGGATCTTCCTGCATGGCTGGAATTCGATCTTGGCTCTGAGCAGACCTTTAACAGCGTAACCATCACAGAAAATATTGTTCCAAATTGGGCATCCGAACGAATTACCGGCTTAGAGTTCCAAGCATGGAATGGTACGGAATACACTACAATCAGTACCTATAGCGGCACGATTGGCACATCTAAAACCATTTCCCTGCCAGAAACGACTAGTTCCAAATTCAAGGTCTTGATTACTGGATTGCAGGAAGACACTACGAAAAACAGCAAAGGTCAAACCGATCCTAGCATCCAAGAAATCGAACTTTACTACCGCTAATATAACAGAGCCGCTTCAAGCGTATTGCATAAGTGCAACGCTTGAAGCGGCTCTATTTTTATTCTTTAGAATAAGCAACTCCCGCGCTTGTCAGGCGCGGGAGTTAAGGAAGGAGAAAACACGATTTTGCATGATGCACTCTACTGCAAAACGCAAACCGCAAAATGAAAAAGCAGATTAGCGGTATCAGCAGTATTTTTCAATTACTTTTTGCATGGCATCCCAGTTCCGTTCCATATCGGCAGTCAACTTGAACTGGGTGCGGGCGCGGTTGAGGTTTTGGGTTTCGTAGTTAATGTGGAAGTAGTGGTCTCCCTCAAGATAATCAGCGAGGAAACGCATACCGCACTCCATCGTCATCAACTTGGCGCCCCAAGGCAGGGTCTGCTTTTCCAGCGGGGTGAACGCTTCTCCTGCTGCCTGCAAGAAGCCCTTGGTGTAAATTTCAAACAGTTCCATGCTGAAATTGACTTTCGAGAGGTCAGCTTCGTCCTCGGCGCAGTGGTTGGCACCGAAGCGGATTGAATCCCCAAAATCATTGGCAGCAAGCCCCGGCATGACCGTGTCAAGGTCGATGACGCAAAGACCCTCGCCGGTCGTTTTGTCGAACAGAATGTTGTTCAGCTTGGTGTCGTTGTGGGTGACGCGCAGCGGCAGCTTACCCGCCGCCAGCAGATCCACCATAACGTGATACTCTGCTTCGCGGGCGCGGACAAACTCAATTTCGCGCTGCACCTGTGCGGCACGACCCATGCGGTCTTCGGCCACGGCGCGCTGGAAGTCAGCGAAACGCTTGGGCGTATCGTGGAAGTGCGGGATCGTCTCATGCAGGGTGTGTGCCGGATATTCAGCCAACTGATGCTGGAAATTGCCAAATGCAACAGCGCTCTGGTAAAAATCCTCAGCCGACTGCACCTGCTGCAAACAGACAGTGTTCTCTACAAATTCATAGATACGCCAGCAGCTACCATCAGCAGCCTGATAATAGGGCTTTTCCTCTTTGGTAGGCACCACATGGAGCGTAGCACGCGCCGGGTCAGCCCCGCGCTGCTTAGCCTTTTCGCGCAAAAAATCTGTAACGCCGCAGATGTTTTCCATCAAACCAGCCGGGTCTTTGAATGTATCGGTATTGATTTTTTGCAGGATGTAGCGTTTTGCCCCCTGCCCCGACGTTACCGTGATGGCATACGTCTGGTTAATATGTCCTTCGCCATAAGGAACCGGCTCTGACACTGAGCCATTCCATTTCCATGCAGTTAAAATATCATTCATTTGTATATACATCCTCTCAGGTTTCATTTATATCGCGATGCCGTACAGCGCGATACCAGCTACGGCGGCACTCGCCATGACCTTAATGGGACTGGGCTTCCACTTGCGCAGAATGACAAAGTCCACGAGAAAAATTGCCAGTGCGGTCAAATCCATGCTGCCCAAATCTGCCGGGAACATGCGCTGGCCGTACAAGGCCATGCACAGCAAGGAGATACCGGCGGAGGCAATCATCGCAATGACGGCATCCTCTTTATATAATATGGTAGACAGTATCTTCATCGGTCACGGCGTTGGGACGATGGCTATTTCGGGATTGGCGTTGACTTTCCCGTTGATGAATCTGGCTGCGGCGTTCGGCTCGCTGGTGGGTGTGGGAGCCTCTACACTGATTTCCGTCAAGCTGGGGCAGAGGGATTATGACACGGCACAGCGTGTGCTGGGCAATGTCTTTGTGCTGAACATGGTGCTGGGAGTGGCCTTTACCATCATTGTCATGCTCTTTCTCGACCCGATTCTCTATTTCTTCGGAGGCAGTGACCAGACGGTGGGCTACGCCAGGGATTATATGCAGATTATCCTTTTGGGAAATGCCGTTACGCACCTCTATCTGGGGCTGAATGCAGTGCTACGCTCTTCAGGGCATCCGCAGAAGGCGATGTATGCCACCATAGCCACGGTGGTTATCAATACCATACTCGACCCGGTGTTTATCTATGGTTTCGGCTGGGGCATACGTGGCGCTGCCGTCGCTACCATTGTGGCGCAAGTCATCTCTTTGACGTGGCAGTTCAAGCTTTTCAGCAATAAGGACGAGCTGTTGCATTTCCACCGGGGGATATTCCGTCTGAAACGTAAGATTGTATTCGATTCGCTTGCTATCGGCATGTCTCCTTTCCTGATGAACCTGGCAGCCTGCTTCATCGTTATCATTATCAATCAGGGGTTGAAGAAGTATGGCGGCGACTTGGCTATCGGGGCTTTCGGCATCGTGAACCGTCTGGTTTTCATTGTAGTGATGATTGTGATGGGGCTGAATCAGGGAATGCAGCCTATTGCCGGATATAACTTTGGGGCGAAGCTGTACGGACGGGTGAACAAGGTGCTGAGACTGACGATAATCTATGCCACGGTAGTGACCACTTTCGGCTTTCTGGTCGGTATGCTGGTGCCGGACCTGGTGGTGGGCATCTTTACATCGGATGCGGAACTGACAGAGCTTTCGGTCACGGGACTGCGTATTACGGTAATGTTCTTCCCGATTATTGGTTTCCAGATGGTGACTTCCAACTTTTTCCAGAGCATAGGCATGGCAGGCAAAGCGATATTCCTTTCCCTCACCCGGCAGATGCTGATCCTGCTTCCTTGCCTGCTTGTCCTGCCGCAGTTTTTCGGAGTGGCAGGAGTGTGGTACAGCATGCCGGTATCCGATTTGCTTGCAAGTTTGATAGCATTGGTGATGTTGGTTTGTCAATTCCGCAAATTCAGAACCTCTCCCTTGTAGGGATGGGTCGGGGGAGAGGCTTTGAATTTTTCTTCCTACTTTCTGCAGATATTCCGTAAGAATATTTATATTTGCTATCTGCAAACCAATAGATGAACAAGCGTATGGGCAATAATTTTATAATCAATATAGGCCGTCAACTGGGCAGTGGCGGACGGGAGATAGGCGAGAAACTGGCTGCCCGTCTGGGTATTGACTTTTATGATAAGGAACTGATTAGGTTGGCTTCTGAAGAGAGTGGACTGTGTTGTGAGTTTTTTGAGAAAGCTGATGAGAAAGCTTCACAAGGTATTATTGGAGGGCTCTTCGGCATGCGTTTCCCTTTTGTCAGTGACGGGGCTATCCCAGCCACGAATTGCTTGAGTAATGATGCTCTGTTCAAAGTGCAGAGTGACGTGATACGCAGATTGGCAGAGGAGAAGTCCTGCTTGTTTGTGGGGCGTTGTGCCGATTACATCCTGCGAGAACATCCACGCTGTGTCAATGTCTTCATTTCCTGCTCCAATGAGGAGCGCATCAAGCGTATTTGCCGAATGTATTCCATTTCTGAGCGTGAAGCGGAGGAGATGATGAACAAAGCGGACAAGAAGCGTGCCGAATACTATAACTACTACAGCTACAAAAAATGGGGAGCTGCCGAAACATACCACTTGTGTATCGATTCTTCCGTATTGGGTATTGAAGCTACGGTGGACTTTATAGAAGAGTTCGTCAAGAAGAAGCTGAAACTTTAAGGAATTAAAATTAAAGGCTGCGCAATGTTGGTTTAACCCAACTACGCAGCCTTTAATTTTAATTCCTTAATTCCTCCTACATCATTGTCAGCAATATCATCTGTCCCGCCAGAATACGCAGGAACATTGTCAATGGATATACCGTGGAGTAACCTACTGCCGGAGCATCATTGCCTGATGTCTGATTGGCGTATGCCAATGCGGGAGGGTCTGTGTTGCTACCTGCTATCAAACCCATCAGGGTGAAGTAGTTCACTTTGCAGTAGAAACGGGCTATCATACCGATTATCAACAAGGGGATAACAG
>OIWV01002197.1_pt1 | contig 14739 bp, 9 predicted proteins | sample 1587751 | NCBI WGS metagenome assembly OIWV01 (sample SAMEA3888913, study PRJEB22519) | human gut metagenome | biome: human gut; feature: human-associated habitat; material: faeces | place: Denmark | collected 2010
CATACCGTTCATGGTAGCGCCCACGCTGACCTTATCAAAGAAGATATGGGCACCGTTCAGTTCCTTGGCACGCACAGTGATCATGCCGTAGTCCACGCTGTCCTCTGCACCCAGTGCGCTGAACACCTTGAGGTGCTGGTCGATAGGGCGGGGGCCCAGATTGCAGCCGCCGGGCATGGCCACCTGTGCCTTGCCAAAGCGGGAGAGCAGTGCACCCAGGAAGTAGTAGCTGGCACGCATCTGGCGGGACAGATCGTCCGGGACGTTGGTGCTGTTCAGGTGGGTGGTGTCGATCTCGTAGGTATTGCGGTTCAGCATCTTGATGCTGGCACCCAGGGTGCTCAGGATCTTCAGGCTGACTGCCACATCACTGATGTCCGGCAGGTTTTCGATCACACAGACATCTGCCGCCAGAATGGTGGCAGGCAGAATGCCCACAGCCGCATTTTTTGCACCGGAAATGGTAACTTCGCCATGCAGGGGCTTGCCGCCCGTAATAACAAACTTTTCCAATTTTATAATCTCCTTGTCGCAGGCCCGCCAGCGGCAGGGCCACTCAGGGTTCTTGCTTGATCTCTCCGCGCACCGCTGGGCACACACCCTCACGATACAACTATCTTATTATACACAACTTCGGGCAAAAAGCAAAGCCCCCTTTTCCCCTGCCGGATTATTTTCTGTTTTGCCCAGAATCTGCGGAGATATTCGACATTTTTGTTTCTTATTTCAAAAATTTTACAATCAGCGCCCCTTACCAAACACAATCCTCACTGCAGGTCTCCTTGATCCAGCCCAGCTGATAGGCCTTGACCAGCTGCTTCAGGTCGTGTACCCGCTCCCGCAGGTTCTCGCCCTCGTCCGTCTCTTCCACCAGAATGCGGTGGTTCTCCGTTTCCAGAATGTTCTTCTGCGACACGATGTCAATGTTTTCGTTCACGGCCTTTTCGGCACTGACAAAGGGCTGATGGGTCCGCAGGGACATGGTGCGGCTGGAGTACACCAGCGTATACCCTGCAATGCCGGTCTTTTCATGGTAGGCGCGGCAGAACCCGCCGTCAATGACGACCAGACGGCCCCCGCCCTTGATGGGGCTCTCTCCGCTCTTCTCCCGCACCGGCACATGGCCGTTGACGATGTGGCTGGTGCCGGGCAGACCGAATTCCGCCAGGATACGGCGGCAGGCGGCCTCTTCATTGTACCATGTATAATAGGGGTCCTTGACTTCCTCATGGGTGGCGGGGTCGGCAATATACAGCCGCTCAAAGGTGGTCATGGCGCTGCGGCCGAACAACGGCGACAGCTTGCCGCACCACAGATACCACAAAAAGTCCTGACCGCTCCGCCGGGCCGCGCTGCCCTCGGGGGCAAAGTAGCCGCGGCGTGCCCGCTCGTCACAGTAGTCCATCAAGCCGCGGCCCGAGTAGTTGTGTCCCTCGAACCGCTCCACGGCAAAGCTGCCGTTTTTGGTCATGGGCACCACACCGTGGTAGAGCAGGTTGCCGTTCTCGATGTGGTAAACGCTGCCCTTGGCATACAAAAATTCCACATGCTGCTGCAAACGCTCGCTCTGCCGGAAGGATTCCACCAGCTTGCGGAGCACCAGCCGCTCATCATCATTCAGGGCGGCGGGGTCTGCCGGGTCAACGGTGGGGAAGCTGGTGTCCCGCAGGGGGTATGCCTGCCCGTTCAGGGTCACTGTTCCCTTTTTCCAATCGATGTGCCGCAGGAAATCCCGACCCTGCATCTTGAAATCCGGGTTGCGGTCGATGACCTTGCACTCCATCTTGAGCATCAGAATGGTCACAGCCTTGTGCATCACGGCACAGCGGTGGAGCATGCCCTCGGTGTAAGGGCCGCGCGCCGCGTCGGTGTGGGGCATCCAGAGGGTCAGGTCGTCATTTCCGTAGAACTGTTCGGCCATCCGCTGCAGATGCCGCAGGTTGATGCCGTAGCAGTCTTCAAGCATGGCATGGTTGTGGTAGGCAAGTGTCGTTTTGAGCACAGTGCAGACGCAGATGGGACTTCCGGCGGCGGCACCCATCCAGACCACGTCATGGTTGCCCCACTGGATATCCACATGGTGGTGGCGCATGAGCCGGTCCAGTATGATATCAGGCCGGGGGCCGCGGTCAAACAGGTCCCCCACGATGTGCAGCTTGTCCACAGCCAGCCGCTTGATGAGCTCACACAGCCGAACAATGAACCGGTCGGCGCGGCCATTTTCGATGATGCTGCCCACGATCTGCCCATAATAAAGGTCCTTGTCGTGGTCCTCAAAGTGGGCATGGAGCAGCTCATCCAGAATATACCCGCAGCTGGACGGCAGGCAGGAACGCACATGCTGCCGGGTATGCTTGGAGGACACCAACCGGCAGATATCAATGAGCTGAAGCAGGGTCTCCGTGTACCAGTGGTCAAGCGCTTCCTCATCCGCGCACTCGGCTTTGAGCTGGGGCAGCTTCTCGTTGGGGTAATAGATGAGCGTTGCCAGCTCGGCACGGGTCTGCTCCGGCACACTCTCCCCCAGCACGATATCCACCTTTTCCCGGATGACACCCGAAGCCGAGTTCAGGATGTGGACAAAGGCCTCGTTTTCACCGTGCAGGTCACTCATAAAATGTTCGGTGCCCTTGGGCAGCTTGAGCAGGGCCTGGGTGCTGATGATCTCACTGGCGGCGGCCGCCTGCGAGGGGTAATCCCGTGCCAGCAGGGAGAGATATTTCAAATGATCCCGGATCTCCTCGTTTTCGGTGCGCATGACATCCTCCGTCTGATATGTAGTATTTTTGCATGATATATAATATTCTATCATAGTATACCACATTCCATGTCATAAATGGTATAATAAACGAAAGGAATTCTGTCAAATCTTTTGCAAAGGACTTGGATATTATGCCCAAAACCATTTCTGTTGCCGTGCCGGAAGCCTGTACTCTCTGCCCCAGGCAGTGCAAAGCCGACCGGGCCGCCGGTCAGACGGGCTTCTGCGGGGCGGGCCGCACCCTGAAAGCGGCCCGCGCTGCCCTGCACTTCTGGGAGGAGCCCTGCATCAGCGGCACCCGGGGCAGCGGCACAGTGTTTTTCTCCGGCTGCACCCTCAAGTGCTGCTTCTGCCAGAACTACCCCATCAGCGCCGAGGGACTGGGCAGAGAGATCACGGTAGAGCGCCTGGCCGAGATCTTTCTGGACCTGCAGGCGCAGGGAGCCCACAACATCAACCTTGTCACGCCTGGGCAGTGGCGGCCCTGGATCATCGCCGCCCTCGACCTGGCCCGGGCGCAGGGGCTGCATCTGCCCATCGTCTGCAACACCGGCGGATACGAGACCGTGGAGAGCGTGCACGCCTGGCGCGGTTTCATCGACATCTGGCTGGCCGACCTGAAATATGTTTCTCCTGCCCTTTCGGCAGAGCTTTCCGCCGCGCCGGACTATTTTGCACAGGCCAGGCCCGCCATTGAAGCCATGATGGCTCAGGCCGGGCACCCTGTTTTTGACAGCGAGGGCATCCTGCAGCGGGGCGTGATCCTGCGCCACCTTGCTCTGCCCGGCCATGTGGACGACAGCTTTGCCGTGCTCGATCAGATGGCGGCTTGGAACAAGGCCGACCCCGGGTGCTTCCTGCCCAGCGTGATGAGCCAGTACACCCCCTTCTATCAGGCGGCAGACCACGGTATCGGGCGGCGCATCACCACCTACGAATACCGCCGGGTGGTCAACTACGCCATGGATCTGGGCCTCAGCTCTGGCTATATGCAGCAGAAGAGCAGTGCAAAGGAAGAGTATACGCCCAGCTTTGACTTGACGGGGGTGTGAACCCCACCGTCATCCCTGCGGGATGCCAAGGGCCCCACTATTAGGGGGGCTGTCACCGCAGGTGACTGAGGGGTTCTTTCGTCAAAACAACCAAAATTTCTTTTTCTTTTTCTCTCGGCCGAAACAGCATTTGCTTGCTATCCGGTGCGCTGTGCGGTATAATGGATACAACAATGTGTTCTCACATGAAATGGATCCCAGAAACGACTTTTTAGGAGGAGCGTTATGGAACACTACAATCCCATCCTCGGCAGCGAGCCCAACGGCCAGAAATTTATCACCTGCGGCGAGATCATGCTCCGTCTGACCCCGCCGAACTACGAAAAGATCCGCATGGCATCCAGCTTTGAAGCCAGCTACGGCGGCAGCGAGGCCAACATTGCACTGGCCCTGGCCAACCTGGGTGTGGACAGCACCTTCTTCAGCGTAGTGCCTAACAACAGCCTGGGCAAGAGCGCGGTGCGCTGGCTGCGCTCCAACGATGTGCATTGCACCCCCATGATCCTGACCGAGCCCAACGAGACCCCCTCCAACCGGCTGGGTACTTATTATCTGGAGACCGGATACGGCATCCGCGCTTCCAAGGTCATCTACGACCGCAAGCACAGTGCCATTACCGAGTATGACTTCTCTCAGGTCGATCTGGACGCTCTGCTGGACGGCTACGACTGGCTGCACCTGAGCGGCATTACCCCGGCACTGGGCCCCAACTGCCGCGGCCTCATCATCGATATGCTCAAGGTGGCCAAAAAGAAGGGCCTGACCGTCAGCTTTGACGGCAACTTCCGCTCTACCCTGTGGAGCTGGGAGGAAGCCCGCGATTTCTGCACCGAGTGCCTGCCTTACGTTGACGTTCTGCTGGGCATTGAGCCCTACCACCTGTGGAAGGACGACAACGATCACAGCAAGGGCGACTGGAAGGACGGCGTGCCCCTGCAGCCCAGCTATGAGCAGCAGGACGAGATCTTCCAGCATTTCATTGCCCGCTATCCCAACCTCAAGTGCATTGCCCGCCATGTGCGCTATGCCCACAGCGGCAGCGAGAACAGCCTCAAGGCCTTTATGTGGTACGACGGCCACACCTTTGAGAGCAAGCTCTACACCTTTAACATTCTGGATCGCGTGGGCGGCGGCGATGCCTTTGCCAGCGGCCTGATCTACGCCATGCTCCACAACTACCGCGCCATGGACATGATCAACTTTGCCGTGGCAAGCAGCGCCATCAAGCACACCATCCACGGCGATGCCAACATCACCGATGATGTCAGCTCCATCCGCAACCTGATGAACATGAACTACGACATCAAGCGGTAACATTCCTTTATACGCAAAGATCCCCTCCGGTACGCGCACACCGGAGGGGATCTTCTTATTATGCTTCAATCTTACAGAAACACATCCAGCATCTTTTCCAGCGGGGTGCGGGTGTCAAGCTCCAACCCGGCTTTCTGTTTCAGCATCAGGATGCGGCGGACGCTCTCGTTGAGGCGTTCCTCGCTGATGGTTCCATTCTGCACAGCCTCCAGTACACCGTCAAAGGCTTCCGGCAGGTCAGGCGGCATCAGCAGAAGATCTGCCCCGGCGTTCAGCGCCGCTACAGCCGCTTCTGCTGCAGAATAGTGGTCACGAATGGCTTGCATGGACAGCGAATCGGTGCAGATGACCCCTGTAAAGCCCAGCTCCCCCCGCAGACGCTCGGTCAGCATAGTGTAGGAGAGCGACGCAGGCAGGCCGTCCTGCGTTGCATTGGGAGTGGTGATGTGGGCGGTCATTACTACGTCGGCCCCAGCTGCGATTCCAGCCGCAAAAGGCTTCAGCTCCGTCTCCCGCATCTCTGCCCAAGTCTTGGTGCTGCTGGCCGTGCCGTAGTGGCTGTCCTCTGCGGTATCTCCGTGGCCCGGGAAATGCTTGAGTGTGCAGAGTATGCCCGCATCGTGAAACCCTTGTACAGCGGAGGCCACCATCTGTGCCGCCACTGCCGGATCCGACGAAAATGCTCGGTTCCCGATCACGGTATTGGCTGGATTGGTGTTCACATCTGCCACTGGAGCAAAGTCAAGATTCAGGCCGTAGGTTTTGAGGTAGCCTCCGATGATCTGCCCCATGGCACGGGCATTGGCCGGGTTCCCTGTTGTACCTACTGCCTGGGTACTCTGGTATTGGGGCAGATCAAAGCCGGAAGCATTGGCCAACCGGGCCACGCTGCCGCCCTCCTCGTCCACTGCGGTCAACAGACCGGTCCCGGATGCTGCCTGAAAATCTGCCAGAAGCTTTTTCAACTGCTCCGGGCTTTTCACATTCTGCCGAAACACCACAATGCCGCCCACCGGATACTTTTTCAGCCCCTGCCGTTCTGCCAAGGTCAGCCTTGTGCTATCAGACTGTCCACTGGGGTCCAGTGCCTCGACCCGCACCACGAACAGTTGCCCCACCTTTTCCCGCAGAGACATGGCAGCAAGCCGTTCCTCTACCGGGTCAATCTGGGCTGCTGCCGAGGCCGTTCCCGTCAGCAGCAGAGCCGCAGACAACAGCACAGCAGCTGCCCGCCGGATGATTTTTCGCACGAGAGACACCTCCTCTTTCTCTCAGTGTAGCACACCCTGCAAAGGTGCACAAGATGCAAAGATCCCCTCCGGTACGCGCACACCGGAGGGGATTTTCCATATCAGAAATGCATCAGGAAAGGATCATGCGGTCGTTGGCGAACTCGCCGCCGGACGCGATCTGGAACTTGGCCAGCAGGTCGGAGACGTGCAGGTTCTTCTTCTCTTCCCCGGAGACATCATAGATGATGTGGCCCTCGTGCATCATGATCAGGCGGTTGCCGTACTTGATGGCATCCTTCATGTTGTGGGTGATCATCATGGTGGTCAGGTGGTTCTCCTCCACGATCTTGGCCGAGAGGGTCAGCACCTTGAGCGCCGTCTTGGGGTCCAGAGCGGCGGTGTGCTCATCCAGCAGCAGGAGCTTGGGCTTGTTCATGGTAGCCATAAGCAGGGTCAGTGCCTGGCGCTGACCGCCGGACAGCAGGCCCACGCGGGCGGTCAGGCGATCCTCCAGGCCCAGATCCAGGCTCTTGAGCAGTTCACGGTAGCGCTCCCGTTCGGCCTTGGTGATACCGATTCTCAGGCCGCGGCGCTTACCGCGCCGGGCGGCCAGGGCAAGGTTCTCCTCGATCTGCATGGTGGCGGCGGTGCCGGTCATGGGGTCCTGGAACACGCGGCCGATGTAGGCGGCGCGCTGGTGCTCCCCCAGTTTGGTCACGTCGGTGCCGTCAATGATGATCTTGCCGCTGTCCACAGGCCACACACCGGCCACAGCGTTCAGCATGGTGGATTTGCCCGCGCCGTTGCCGCCGATGACGGTGACAAAATCACCTTCGTTCAATTTCAGGTTCAGACCGTTCAGGGCCGTTTTCTCGTTGACGGTACCGGCGTTGAAGGTCTTGGAAACATTCTGGATCTCAAGCATTTTTTGCATCCTCCTTCTGTGCCTTCTTTGCCGCGGGCTTTGCGAAGTACTTGCTCTTCCAATAGGGCACGGCCAGGAACACCGCCACCACGGAGGCGCTCAGCAGCTTGAGCAGGTTTGCATCAAAGCCGAGGGTCAGCACCAGCTGGATAACGATGTAGTAGATGATGGCACCCAGCGAGACGGACACCAGCTTGAGGGCAAAGTTGTGGAAGATGCGGCTGAACAGGGCCTCGCCGATGATGACAGCGGCCAGACCGATGACGATGGCACCACGGCCCATGCTGACATCGGCAAAGCCCTGATACTGGCTCAGCAGTGCGCCGGACAGGGCCACCAGACCGTTGGAAACAGCCAGACCCAGCACCACATTGAAGCTGGTGTTGATGCCCTGGGCGCGGCTCATGGCGGGGTTGGAACCGGTGGCGCGGATACCGCAGCCCAGCTCGGTGCCAAAGAACCAGTACAGCACGCCGATGACCACGGCGCTGACCAGAATGACCATGATGATGGGGTTGTGCAGGGCAAGCTCCTTGACCCAACGCAGGGAGATCAGCAGGTCGTACTTATCCACATTGATGGACTGGTTGGCCTTGCCCATGATCTTCAGGTTGATGGAGTAGAGGGCCAGCTGGGTCAGAATGCCAGCCAGAATAGCCGGGATGCCCATAAAGGTGTGGAGCAGACCGGTGACAAGGCCGGTGGCCAGACCGGCCAGCAGGGCGATGAAGAGCGCTGCCCAGACGTTCATGCCGGAGAGCAGGCACATAACGCAGACCGCGCCGCCGGTGCCAAAGGAACCGTCTACGGTCAGGTCAGCCACATCCAGGATGCGGTAGGTCAGATACACACCAATGGCCATGATGCCCCAGATGAGGCCCTGCGCACAGGCACCGGGCAAGGCACCGGGCAGGTTGGCAAGTCTTGCAAGAATATCCAAAACGTTTTCCTCCTGTAACTACACTTTTTTCTGATACGGGAAAGCGGAGAAGAGCAAAAATTCGCTCCTCTCCGCTAATTTTATTGTAAAGTCTCTTCGTTACTGCAGCGTGAACTCTGCGCCCCTATCAGGGGAGCTTTCTGCAAAACAGACTGAGCGCCTGTTATTCCTCAATGGCCTCGTAACCCTCGGGAACGGTCATGCCCAGGTCATCGCAGATGGTCTTGTTGTACTTCTTGGTCACGTTGGTGTACTCAACGGGCATGGTGGAGATATCGGCCTCACCGGTCAGGACCTTGGCAGCCATCTCACCGGTGGTGTAGCCCAGATCGTAGTAGCTGATGGACAGGGTCGCCACGCCGCAGCCGGAGCAGATGCCCTCCTCACCGGCGAACACGGGTTTCTTGGCCGGGCGGCAGATGCCGTCGATGATGCCGGTGTTGGCAGCGCAGGTGTTGTCGGTGGGGACATACACTGCGTCGTTCTCGTCGGCAGCCTTCTGGCAGACAGAAGCCAGATCGTTGGAATCAGAGAAAGCGTACTGGGTGGCGGTAATGCCCTTGGCCTCCAGGTACTTCTGGACCTCGTCTACCTGATACTGGCTGTTTGCCTCGGCAGAGCAGTAGAGCAGGCCCACCTTGGTGGCCTCGGGCAGCCACTCGGTGATCATATCCGCCTGCTGATCCAGCGGAGCCAGATCAGAGGTGCCGGAAACATTGCCGCCCACGGTGCCATCGAAATCGGTCAGGCCCAGAGCAACACCGTACTCGGTGACGGAGGTGCCCAGAATGGGGATGCTGTCGGTGGCAGCCTGTGCGGCCTGCAGGGCGGGGGTAGCGTTTGCCATGATCAGGTCAACGCCTGCGGAAACAAAGCCGTTGGCGATGGTGGCGCAGGTTGCGGAATCGTTCTGGGCGTTCTGGAAGTCGAAGGTGACATTCTCGCCGAACTGTGCGGTCAGAGCATCCTCAAAACCCTGGGTGGCAGCGTCCAGAGCGGCGTGCTCCACCAGCTGGCAGATGCCAACGGTATACTTCTGGCCGTCAGCCGCTGCGGAAGAAGCCGCAGCAGAGGAAGCGGTGGAAGAAGCAGCCGTGGAGCTGGAGGAACCGCCGCAGGCAGTCAGGGCAGCAGCTGCGCCGCAGACAGCGGCGGCAGACAGGAACGAACGACGAGAAATTTTACGCATGATATTACTCCCTCAATTCTACTTTCGCGGCAACAGGACACCGCATGAAAGTCAGTATTCAAGCGGTCTATCGCATCGCGCTTCCGCTTTACACTCGTGAAGTATATCACACTTTCCGCTCTAAAACAACCGGGAAACAGCCTGAATTATCAATCAAAGTAATTTTATCTATCACTTTTTTCGATGGTTCTGTGCCGCATCTGCATCCCTTCGAGCTTTTTCAGCTCACCGTCCAGCCAGAGCAGATTTTCTTCCAGCTGGGGGCGGTACTCTTTTGCAAAGTCGTACCGGTAATACAGCGCCTGCCACAGCTTTTCCTGCATCCGCCGGGCAAACACCGGCTCAAACAGAGCGTCCAGCCGCTCCACGGTATCCTCCAACTCCATGCACACCTGCGCCCAGCGCACATCGGTGGCCTCCCGGGCGGGCACATCGTAACGGGCCAGATAATCCCCCACCCTTGCCGCAATGACCTGCCCGCCGCACTGGGTGGGCTGCAAAAAGTAGGATACCTGACCGTCCTTCGTGATCTCCTGCGCCAGCGGGTAAAGGGCGCAGACCAGCGGCTCGGCATCGTGGATGGTGCAGTGGTTCCCGGTGAGGAAGGGGCAGTTGCCGCGCTCCTCCTTCAGCGGGGCCAGCCGCAGCACCGGCAGACGGCTGACCCGCCCGATGCTTCCCCGACAGAACGCCCGGGCCACGGTGCGGGGCGGCAGGCGCAGGCGGGCCGCGATGCGCCACAGGTCAAAGCCCGACAGCACGATATCCTCCCGCCCCCGGCAGCAGCCGCCGCAGCCCGCGCAGGCAAACGAAAACGCCTCGTCCCGGGCAAGCAGGGGCGCGGTACGGGTAAAATCGGTGCGGCCGCAGAGATCGACCTGTGAATCCTTGAGCATGATGGTTCTCCTGTTCTGTGAATGGTTTTGTTCCATTGTACCACAAAGCCGGGCACAGAAAAAGGGAGCGCATCCGCTCCCCTGTTCAGGACCCCCGGCTCACACGGCGGTAGACCGTTACGGCATCCTCGATGTGGTAGGGCGCGGTGCTGTGGTTTCCCACCGCCCCGGCCGTGACCAGAATGTATTCCCTGCCCTTCACCTCGGCCAGACTGGCAAGGCAGAGCCCTGCTTCCCCGGTGTAACCGGTCTTACCGCCCAGGATCCGGCCACTGTGCAGCTCTGTGCCGTCCAGCTGGCTCAGCAGGGTGCTGTGCATCGTGAACCCCTGCGGGTGGCAGTTGGTGGCCGGAACGGTATACCGCTCCGTGGTAAACAGCTTGCGGAAGGTCTCGTTCTGTAGGGCTGCTTCTGTCAGCCGGGCCATATCCCGCACGGTGGAAACATGTTCTGGGTCGTGCAGGCCGGTGGGGTTGCAGAAATGTGTGCCGGTCATCCCAAGCTCTGCCGCTTTCTGGTTCATCCGGGCCACAAAAGCTTCCTCGCTGCCGCTCACCTCCCGGGCCAGCGCTTCGCAGCACTCGGCCCCCGAGGGCAGCATGGCCCCGTACAGCAGATCCCGCACCGTGACCGTTTCCCCGGCCTGAAACCCCGCCAGCGAGGCATTCTGGGCCTGCAGAGCCGGAAAGATCTCCTCGGGCAGGGTCACGGGCGTGTCGAGGTCCGGGTTTGCTTCTATGGCCAACAGAGCCGTCATCATCTTGGTCATGGAAGCCGGATAGATCGTGCTGTCGGCATCCTTTTCGGCCAGCACCTCTCCGCTGTCGGCCCGCAGTAAAATGGCATGGGGACTGTTCAGCCCATCCAGCGTGACCCGCCGGGGCCACAACAGCAGAAGCAGGGTCGCCAGCACCAGCAGCCAGAACAGCCGCCGGAAGGCTCTGCGCCGGCGCTTCCGACGGCGCGGTGAAGTTTTCATTCTCGTTCTCATCCTTTTTTGCAAAATCAAAAGCGCTTTCATCCCCTAATACGAGACAAGAGCGCCTTTTTCTGCAAAAAGTGGGGCCGCCCCACAAAAATTTGTGCAGCGGCCCCAAGCCAGTTCAATATTTTACCTTTTTACGTCATTTACAGAAGCGTGTTCAGTGCTGTGCCTTATGGAACATGCTCTTACGTTTACGCTCCAGCAGATAACCGGCAGCCAGCAGAACACCGCCTGCACGCACCAGAACGTCTGCCATCCAGTTGGTGGTACCGGTCTGGATCAGCTTGCCGCTCTCCGGGCGGGCATCCTGTACCGGCGGGTTCACGGGGGTCTCCGGGGCGGGCGTGGTCTTAGCGACTGCCTGCTCCACGGCGGGAGTGGTGGGCCGTGCATCCTGCACTGCCGGGGTAGTCGGCGTAGTGGGAGCCGGAGGAGTCGGATCGAAATCCTCAGGCGTTTCCGGTTTCGGGTTCGTGGGGATCACAGGGTCGGTCACTTCCCGCAGAGCGCCGTAAATGGTCACGGTGTACCGTGCGGAGTCGGTGCCATCGATGTTCTCGCCGGTGACCTTCACGTTGGAATCCGGGCCAAAGGCATCCAGCACGCCCGCTGCTGCGGTGGTGTTGGGGTTGTTCTGGCTCTCATAGCCCCAGACGATGGTATAGGTCTTGCCCTCATACTCGTACTCGGTGCCATAGACCATATCATAGGCGCTGGGTACACCCTCTGCCTGTTTTTCGTAGTTGCCCCAGATGAGCTTGGTATTGCCCTCTGCATCGGTGGTCTTGGTGAAGTTCAGGCTCTTACCGTTCACCACCATATCCCGCAGAATAACGACCTGATCGCCATTCTCAGCGGTCTGGTAGGCAGTGTCGAAATTGTATCCGGCCTGCTTCAGCTCTTCCAGCACCTTGCCGATGATCTCCGGGTCGTGGGAACCGTCCACATCCAGCATATAGTTCAATGCGGCGGCGGGCACCCACACGGAGAGATACTGCTTCCCGGTCTCCTTGTTCAGGTCAGAGAGGTAGGTATAGGTCTGGCCTTTATAGGAAAGTGCATCGAAGTTTGCGTGGGTATCATCCTTGGTCAGCAGGAAATTGGTCAGCTTGTCGCCCTGCTCGTTCACCGGCCACAGGGTGTTGTCGGCCTTGTAATCATAGGTCAGCGTGCCGCCGGTAACGATGAGCTTCTGGCCCTTGTCACTCTTAGTGCCTACGATAGAGTTTACATCCACATGGGAGCCGTTCTTGATGGTAGTGGTGGAGTTGCTGCCCAGAGAATAGATACCTTTGAGGAAATTGCCCTCAGTGATAAGGGTGCCGTTATCCATGGTAAGAGTTGCACCGTTACCGAGAACAATAGCACTTGCACCTGTTGTAGCCTGCGAAAGGTGCAACTTGCTATTTTGATCAACCAGAATACTGCTTGGATTCTTGCTTAGGTTAACACGTAGAGCATGAGCCTTGCCCTTCATTTGCAGATTATATTCGCTCTCTCCGGTAACATGCAGTTTGGTCGCACCACTCTGACCGCCAACAAACATCATACCAACACTGCCTATGGAGGTAACCTTGCTCTTGTCGCTGATTTCTACTTCATCAAAACCAGCGTAGATGCCAGTGGGAGCTTCCAATTTGACCTCGCTCTTGTTGGTAACGGTCAGTTTTCCCTTTCCGTTACTCTCGGGGCCGTAGATGGCAGTACCATTCTGAGCACTGACGCTTCCGGTGGAGTTGTCGAATGTGATGTTGGTGCCGCCACCGGGAGCAACGGAGATACCCATGCCATTGCCGCTGATATTCACCTGGGAATTATCGAAGGTGATGTCCCCGGCACCGCCCTCATAGTCGATGCCACGGCCATTGCTGTCGATGTTCAGCGTGCTGTCTTCTACGGTCAGGCTGGAACCGGTTCCGCCATAGATTGCAGAGCTCTGTGTTCCCTTGATCTCCAATGTGCTGTCACCTGTTACCGTGATGTCATCGGCACTGTCAATGCCATAACCATTGTTGCCGTAGACTAAACCTTCCTGATCATTATCGATCTTGTAAGCACCGCTGCCCACCGTGTCAATGGTCAGGCTGGATTTGTCCTCTACGGTCAAATCGCCCCGCTGTACGATACCGCGTCCACCCTGCGTACTGGAACCTGCTTCTGTGTGCTTGATATCCACATCGGCGTTGTCCGTCAAGGTCACATCAGAACCGTTAGAGATCACCATTCCGGTAGAAGTATGATCAATGTTCAGAGAGCCTTGGTCGCTGGTCTCGTCTCCTTTGATGGTCAGGGACGCACCCTTGCCACTGCTGTCATCACCTGCGTTTTCGCCGCCCACGCGGATGCCTTCCACATTGCGGTTGGGGCTGCTCTTGCCCTCTTTTTTCGCGGCTTCTGCTTCCTGGGCGGCATCCTCCAAGGCTTCCTTGCCATCAATGGTGTTTTCGCCCTTTAATGTAACTTCCACCTTGGAGTGATCCCGTGCAACAATGCCTGCGGTGTTATCTTTTTCGGTCAGATTGATGTTGGTATTATCCAGCGTCAGGTCAACGTTGGCTCCTTTATTTTCATCCTTGCCTTCCAGATTTACGCCAATATCGATACCATGGCCGCCGGTGGTCAGGTTGGAATCCTTGACTGTCAGGTCAACATCTGCACCTTCACCAATGGTGACAGTGGATTTACCTGTTTCGCTGGTATCTGCATTCACGCTGTCAACCACGATTTTTACATCGTTGCCTTCGGTGCCATCAGTCTTTTCCGTCTTTTTGACATCTTCCATAACGGTGATGGTGTTTCCAGTTGTGGTCTCAGACGTGGAACTGTTCTCTGTGTTGTTGCCAGAAGCATCGGTGGATTGTGTGGCATTATCCGTAGGTGTGGGTGCCTCTGTGCCATTGTCGGAGTTATCAGTGGATGGCGGGTCTACTTCTGGCGCATTGCCGTCCTTAACGTAGATCGTACCTTTATCCGCTTCATCCTCATTGACGTAGGTGCGGTTCTCATTGCCTTTATCCTCGCCCTGATAACTGAATGCACCGCGAGTCTCATCCTGGTCAACAGTTACACTGCCATCGCCCAGATAATACGTCACCGCAGAAGCACTGGGGCCAACCGTGCTCACTGCAACCGCAGTGGCCAGCGACATTGCTGCCAACTTGAATTTCTTGTTTGTCATTTTTCTTCTGCTCCTTTCCAGTTCATGCTCACATGATCGAAAAGTGGTGGTCAAACAGCAGGCCGATCCTTTGTCAACTGTTTTTTGCATGGGAACGCGTTTCTCCCAAAAGCGTTTCCAGCCTTATGATAGCACACCGTACGAAAAAATCAGGCAGAAATAGAAACCTTTGGCAATTTCTTTGCCAGTGAAAGAAAGTACTATGCAAAAACAACAAACCCCCAAGGAATTTCTTCCTCAGGGGTTTCATGTAAGTCGGCGACTACC
>OIWV01002215.1_pt1 | contig 14649 bp, 12 predicted proteins | sample 1587751 | NCBI WGS metagenome assembly OIWV01 (sample SAMEA3888913, study PRJEB22519) | human gut metagenome | biome: human gut; feature: human-associated habitat; material: faeces | place: Denmark | collected 2010
GCTGGATGTGATTGCGGGAGGAGTTTCTCAACCGACAGAAGTAATAGAACAGTTGACGTATCTGATGTTTGCAAAGCAGATTGATGAAAGAGAAGCAGATATTGAAATGGCGGAATTGCTTTCGGGAGAAAAACAGAGTCATATTTTCGGAGAATCAAGAGAAGAACAGGCTCTTCGCTGGAGAAACTTTAAAGGAATGGAAGCTCGTGCGCTTCACAAGCATTTCGTTGATAGAGTATTTATTTTTTTGATCAATCTGAATTCAAATGAAAATTCAGCTTTTTCAAGATATTTAACAGCTTTATCTAGGAAGCCATTTCTCTTCATGCTTCCGCCACCTACACAGACAATAGCTTTCTTACCTTCTAAGTTCTTAAGGTTTTCTAAGGCACCTTTGCCATGATATAAATCTCTTGGTAATGTAAAACGTGTCATAACTCAAAATCCTCCATATACTATGTATTTTGTTGAATGTCCCCGCAGGACTTTGTTAATTTTTCAACAATCTTGAGTTTATTATAGTATTATCTGCTGTGAATTGCAAGTGTTTTTTTTGAATTTTTTGTATGTTTTACATAAATTTTTCAATACTTTTATAAAACAGATTTTACAGCCGCTACAACATTTTCCGTTGTAAATCCGAATTTTTCAAACAGTGATGCCGCAGGACCGGATGCGCCAAAGCCTGTCATGGAAACAACTTTGCCGTCTAAGCCCACGTAACGGTACCAGCCGAAGTCTGAAAGCGCTTCGACCGCAACTCTCTTCCGGCATGCCTTCGGAAGAACGGATTCCTTGTATTCTGCTGTCTGTTCTTCAAATGCTTCCATACTCGGCATACTGACAACACGCACGTCCACGCCGTCTTTTGCAAGTTCTGCCTTTGCATTAACTGCCAGTTCTACTTCCGAACCACTGGCAATAATGATGGCATCCGGCACTTCCTTCTTAGAATCCTCTAAGATATAGCCACCCTTTAATGCTTCCTTTGAAGAACCCTGCATCTGTGAAAGATTCTGTCTTGTCAGCACAAGTGCTGTCGGCTGGTCTTTTGAAGTAACTGCACGGTACCATGCCGCTGCGGTTTCTGTTCTGTCACACGGTCTGTATACACAGAAATTTGGCAGGGAGCGGAATGCCGCAAGCTGTTCAACCGGTTCGTGTGTCGGTCCGTCTTCTCCGACACCGATGCTATCATGTGTAAAGATAAATGTCAGCGGCAGATTCATTAATGCGGACAGTCTTGCCATTGGCTTTGTATAATCACTGAATACAAAGAATGTCGCTACAAATGCCTTTAATCCGCCATGCAGTGCAAGTCCGTTGCCGATTGCCGCCATCGCCTGTTCCCTGACACCGAAATGCAGATTGGTGCCTGCATAATTGTCTTTTGAAAAATCACCGGCATCCTTCATGTTTGTCTTATTGGACGGTGCAAGGTCGGCTGAACCGCCAATCAGGTTTGGCATGAGCTGTTTAATTTCATTTAAAATGCTGCCGGATGTGCTTCTGGTCGCTTCCGGTTTTTCTGCTTTCTTCCAGTAATCTTCTGAATCAAACAGCTTTGATAAATCATATCCGTTGTAATAAGCATCCCATTTTTCTGCCATATCCGGATATTCTTTTCTGTACTTTTCAAATAATACATTCCATTCATCTTCAACTGCTGCTTTCTTCCTGGCAGCTTCGTTGAAATGATCATATACTTCCTGCGGAACAGTAAATGCTTCCTTGCAAGGCCACTCTAAATATTCCTTTAAAGCCGCAACATTTTCTTCACCGAGCGGTTCACCGTGTGCGCTTGCCTTACCCTGCTTTGCAGGACAGCCATAGCCGATCACCGTATTGACCTTAATCATTGTCGGACGGGTTGTATCTGCTTTTGCCGCTTCAATCGCTGCAGCAATTTCTGCAAGATTGTTGCCGTCTTTAACTTCAAGTGTCTGGAAGCCGAATGCTTCAAAACGCTTTGTTACGTCTTCCGTAAATGCAATATCGGTGCTTCCTTCAATAGAAATGTTGTTGGAATCATAAAATACAATCAGCTTATGCAGTCCTAATGTTCCTGCGAGTGAAAATGCTTCTGATGAAATACCTTCCATCATACAGCCGTCACCGCCAAGTACATAAGTATAGTGGTCTACAATATCGTAACCGTCTTTGTTAAATACAGCGGCAAGATGTGCTTCTGCCATTGCCATACCGACTGCCATTGCCATACCCTGTCCAAGCGGGCCTGTCGTTGCTTCAATACCAACGGTATGACCGTATTCCGGATGTCCCGGTGTCAATGAACCCAGCTGTCTGAAATTCTTTAAGTCTTCCATAGAAAGATTTCCGTAGCCAAACAAATGTAATAAAGAATATAACAGCATCGAGCCGTGTCCTCCTGAGAGTACAAAACGATCTCTGTTTGCCCATTCCGGGTCTGCCGGATTGTGGTTCATATGGTTTGTCCATAATTCATATGCCATCGGTGCTGCGCCAAGCGGCAGTCCCGGATGTCCTGATTTTGCTTTCTGAATCGCTTCTGCTGATAACACACGGATTGTATTTACTGACAGTTCCTCTATGTTCTTCATAATGATTCATTTCCTCCATTTCTTATTGTGCTGCCTGTACCGGCATTTTTATTTTTTTTATCAATCTTTAAAATCTGCTTCAACAAGGATGGTAACATCTCCGTTTTCGCCGCGTTTTCTCTTTAAACCGCCAAAGAATCTTTTTGAGCCGCGTTTTTCTGCTTTTACAATTGCGTGATTGATAATTTCCTTAATATCATCCATACGGATATTATCTACATTATTACGTAATTTATCAATCTTTAAATAAAGTTCCAGCAGCGCATCATCACTGACTTCATACTGGCGTTTTCTTGCAAATTTTCTTGCCATTTCAACCAGTTCATTGACCGTGTATTGTTTTAACACGATGCGATGATTAAACTTCTGTGTCATTTCCGGATTGAAATTGAGCAGTACATTCATTTCTGCATCCGAATCCTCCAGAATAACAATCATACGTTCCGTATCCTGTTCCAGACATTCCAGCATTTCACTCATACGCTTCGGCTGGATTGCCCCCGCACCTTCAACAATCAGTGCGGTGCCTTTTAACTTATTCATCGCCTTTGCCAGTCCACGGTTATTGATACTGTCACCGGTCGTCTTTGCAATCTTACGTGTGTGTTCCGGATACAGGTAATTCACCGCACGCACAATGGCTCTTGCAAGATCAGACTTATCTGAGCTTGAATTACCGGAAATGATAATATTGCCGATCTGCGACGTTGAAATCGCCATTTCCTGTTCAAGGCTTTCAAAATATGCTGCCAGCTGGCTTTCCAGTCCCGGCATTTCACGGTATTTTCTGAAAATCTTTGCAAGTTCTCCGCTTAACTTCTTTTCTTCATCAATTTCCGTGCCTTCGCCCATGCCGGTGTAAACTTTCTCCTGCTGTACGGCACTGGCAAGCTTTGCACTGCTGATTGCTTCCAGCGGATTCATATCGGAAAGGTGGTCTTCCATCGGCGGAAGCTGCTGTGTATTTAATGAAACTTCCTCACTGACAGCCGCCCGCTGTCTTTGCGCCGCTTCCTGCTCTGCCGCACGCTGTGCCTGTTCTCTTTGTGCTGCTTCTTCCGCCAACCGCTGGGCTTCTGCCTGCTGCGCTGCTTCCTGTTCGGCTATACGCTGTGCTTCGGCTTTCTTTGCAGCTTCCCGCTTGGCTTCTTCAGCTGCACGCTGTGCTTCGGCTAACCGTCTGGCTTCTGCCTCGGCTCTTGCTTTCTGGGCTTCTTCCATGCGCCTCTGAATCTGTACTTCGGCCTCCGCTTTTCTTCTTGCTTCTTCCTCTGCCTGCTGACGACGGACATCCTGTGCTGCTGCTTCTTCTAAGTGTACGGTTGCTTTTCCGGTACGGATTGCAAGATCGGTCTTTGCTGCCTGTAACATCACCTGTGCGTGTGCATGGCGGCTTGCTTCTTTTTCATCAAAGGCTTTGCCTGCTGCCTGTGCCGCTGCTTTCTGCTCAACCATAATGCGCTCGTATGCCGCACTCTTTTCGTCCTTCTCATCTAACATCTTTTCCAGCTCTGTCTTTGAGAATTCCCTTGTATTCTGCTTTCCGTATTTTTCTTCACGGACCGCTTCTAACCAGTCTGCAAGGCTTAACTGACCTTCAATCTGTTCATCTTCCTGACTTTCACCGGCCGTTTCTTCCTGCTTCGCCGGCTGAGGACGCAGTGCCTCTGCCTCTGCTTTTTCTTCCTCCATGAATTCACTTAAATTTTTAGCGAGTGCCGCCTGTAAATTTTGTGTATCATACGGATTGTTATATGCCGGAATGTCCACTTTAATCTCTACTTCATCTGCCGGTTCTTTGACCGTATTTACAGCCTTCTGCCGGAATGAATCCTCTTTACCTGATAAATCGCCGCAGCTGTCTTCCAGTTTCTTCTTTGCATCTTCTATCAGTTCACGTAAAGATGAGGATGCCTTGTCAATACTTTCAGACAAATCCACCGTTGTATCAGCTTCCTTTTTTTCTGCTTTTGGTGCGGTATCCGTCACTGTCTTTTCTTTTACAAATTCTTCCGCTGAAAATACCGGTTCTTCCGGTGTTTTTTCTGTATCCTGCGCACCGGTATTCTCATATGTATCGGAATCATCGGATTCGTCATCATCTTCATAGCCTATTTCGCGCATATCTTCTTCTGACTGCGCCCGCGAATGAAATGCCTTCTTAAAGAAAGATTTAATGCCACGGGTACTTTCATCGTCTTCCGGCAGAATAATATCATCGTCCGCATCACTTTCTGCTTCTTCCACCGCTTCTTCAATTTCATCGCTCTGGATTGCCGCAAGCTGCTTTTGTTCCTCAAACATGATTTCTCTGGTTGCTTCTATATCCTGCTTCTGATTCTTAATATCCTTTAAGATTTTTTTCTGTGTATTGGTCAGTTCAACGCCAAATTCCTGCTTTAACTGAATCGCCTTCTCCACATACTGTCCGTCCTGAAACCACAGTACAATATCATCACAGGTCTTGATACATTCTTCTTTTCTGCCTGTTTTGGCATATAACTTTGCCAGTTCAAACATATACTTTTCATCAATTTCATGCTCTTTGTAGTCCTCTAAGATTTCTACAAGTTCATTATCCGAGGCATTCTGTGCCTTTCTTAAATCAAAATACAAAAGAAAACGATTGACATCATGCGGTGACATCTTTTCATATTCTTCATAAAGTTCCTCTGCCGTTTCAAAATCTTCCAGCTTAATGAGCAGCTCCGCCAGCTTATAAACCAGCTTTCTGCCGCCTAAATTTCTGTTGTATGCAAGAATTGCCATATCTCTTGCTTCCAGATAATCCCCTGCCGCTTCCTGTACGTTAATAACAGTTGCCAGCGTGGACCAGTCCTTCACCTTCTGCCAGTTCATTTCCTTGGCAATCGCTGCCGCCTCCTGAAATGACTTCTTGGCAGCAAGCTTTTTAATTTGATCTACTTTTATATTAAATTCATACTTATCCAAAACAAACGCCACCTTTACTGTATATATCAAATAAATGATTTAAACATATTCTATTCAAGTTTATCACAGCGCAGTATTCTTGTAAACTCTTTTAAAAAGAAATGCCAACGTTGAGGCGTTTTTTGCCTATAGCGCCTATATAAAGTCGAATACTGCCTGCTCATAATCCATGCGCGTATATTCAAGTTCCTCATTTTTTGTACGACTGTAGTAATCGACAACAACCGTCTGCTGCCGGTTATGTACAAGCTTCTGTCCTAAAATGTAATTGACATCAAATCTTCCCGTAATCGCCGGGGTTGCACCTCGTGCCGGAACAATGAGCTGCACGTGGTTAGTCTTTAACAGCTTAAAAATCGGCTCCCAGATATAAATATCCTTTGCCGCACCGAACGGATTATCAATAAAAATGGTCTTGCCCAGTACACCCGCACTGTCTGCCGGCGCATTGATACTTGAAATATAATGAATTACCGCAATTAAAAACTGAATATAAATACCCTGTGACTGTCCGGTTGAACCCACTGCTTCTTCATACCGCAGATACCGGCTCTGGTCTTTCATGCGCTCTCTTTTATAAAGACTTACGCGGATGGCGTTCATATCGGTTACAATCACGGCAAAAAGGCGTTTCCAGCTTAACCGGTTGCGGATATATTTTAACCGCTCCTGTGTATTGTCAAAGCTTTCCGCCATCAGGACCGTTTCGTCAATGTATGCCGCCATTCTTTCCTTATAATCGGATTCCTTGGCATACGGTACGGACAGCCCGATAATAGAAATAACCTCATTATCCATCGTAATGCTTGAAAGCTTTGGCAGGCGGTCAAGTTCCGTCTTGATATTACAGCAAATCTGGACACACCGGTTCTCAAAGTTATCCTTGATACGCTCCATATCGGAAATCATTTTCAAGGCGGAGGAAATCGTCCGCAAATCCCTTGCTACCGGCTGCTGGCGAAGGATCAGGGACAGACAACGGGACTCAATGGCACGTTCCATGTCATTTACATTCCGGTCTCCTTTAATAACATCCTCTGCCATGGTATAATTCTGGTCTTCAAATGCCACGAAAGTCTGCTCAATGGCTTTTATCGCGGAAGGCTCCAAATCAATAAACCGAGCGGCTGGAAGATAATGATACGAAGTGCCTTCATCGCGCATCGCCCTGATTGGAATCAAGAATTCGTTTTCGTCCAAATCGGTCAGCACTCCGCAGGAACCGGCTGAAATAATTTTTTTGCATCCGCAGGAGATCAAAAAATCCAGAAGCTGTGCAGCCGCAGCAGCTCCCAGCGGTGCCTGACACAGGCAAAATTCCAGCCCATTTTGCTGGACGATATAAACAGGATAGCTTTTTGTAATGGTTTCAAAGTGTTCGGCAATGACTGCATCCATTTCAAATGCGTAATCATCAATCACATCACCCAGAAAACCAAACACACATTTTTCCGGAAGGACGAGCTGCTCTGCGCCATGATTGGGCCTGATGACCTCAATCGAATCAAAATCGTATTCAAGAATGGGAAGATCATGTTTTTGTATCATGGAGAATTTCCTCTTCCTGCAAATTGCTGCACAAAATAAAAATACCCGAACCCTTTTTCGTAAAGAATCGGGTTCGGGTACAAACTGTATGGTGGAGAATTAGGGACTCGAACCCCAGACCCCCTGCGTGTGATGCAGGTGCTCTAACCAGCTGAGCTAATCCTCCGAATCGGAACAAGAGAATTATACCACAACCGAAGTGGATTGGCAAGCCCTAATTTTGATTTTTTCGCAATTTTTTCCCACTGCGGGGCAGTTGCTCTTTTGCGCAAAATGGTGTATACTGAAATTGCGCATTCCAGCGCAAAAAGAGAGGTTTTTTCAATGCTGACACTTCGTGGGATCATTACCATTCTGGTGCTGGCAGGGCTGTTTGCCCTGGCAGTGGTCTGGATCTCCAAGCAGGGCGGCTGGAAAGGCGAAGGCTGCGGTGGCAACTGCGCCTCCTGCCACCAGCACTGCGATACTCCGGAAAAGAAAACGCACTGACTGCAATGCCCCCGGATGGCTGTCCGGGGGCATTTTGCGTCACAGGGCACCGTAGCGGGCGGCAAAAACGGCTACAGTGCTCAGCAGATCGAGCTGGGCTTTCTGGTAGGTGGTGCGCCCGATGCAGAGCCGCTCCAGCACGTCCTCCTCCTTGCGGCGCTCCAGGTAGCGCAGCTGGAGCAGGCCTGCACGGATGGGGTCGGCGGTGCGGTAATACTCCTGCGTCTGCTGGATGGCCCGGGCCCAGCCCCAATTGGCCGGGCTGCGGGCCCACTGGCGGGTACCGTAGTTCTGCAGGGCCTCCCGGGTCTTTCTGCGCTGTTCAGCGGTCATCACGCCGCCCCCTTTCTTTGGCACATCCGGGTGCCCGGGCCAAAGAAGCAGGCATCCCGCTGTTCCATGGTCAGCCCCAGCATGGCAGAAAGACGGTCGGCTTCGCTGACTTTGAAATCGCTCTCGTCGTTCAGCTTCTGATGCAGGGCGCTGCTGCTGATGCCCAGCACCCGTGCCACATGGCCCAGCTTGAGGCCCTGGCTTTCAATGTAGGCGCGGATCTGTGTGGTATTTGTCATCAAAGGTTCTCCTTTCATCTGGATCTCTGCGTGTCGTTTCACAATCTTTGGTTGTATTATAGTTCGATGTTGATTTTTTGTCAACTATTTTACCAAAATCGCGCGAAAATCGTTGATTTTTAAGAACTTTTCTGATATACTCACGGCAGAACATTCTTTTTCAGGAAAAGCGAGGTCGCTGCCATGTCAGAACTTTCCCGTCGTATCTTACAGCGTCGGCTCGAGCTGGGGCTCTCTCAGGAAGAGCTTGCCCAGCGGATGGGCTACCGCTCCAAATCCTCCATCACCAAGCTGGAAAAAGGGGTCAACGACATCCCGCAGTCCAAGGTGGAGGAGTTTGCCGCTGCATTGGAGACCACCCCCGCATGGCTGATGGGGCTGGAAAACACTGCGTTTGTCCCGCCGGGGTTTGAGCCCCTGCCCGAAATGGTACGGGTGCCGCTGGTGGGCAGCATCGCCTGCGGCACCCCCATCACCGCCGAACAGAACATCGAATGCTACATCGGCGTTCCTGCCGCATGGCACGCCGACTTTGCCCTGACCTGCCACGGCAGCAGCATGGCCCCCACCATCTGCGATGGCGACATCGTCTGCATCCGCTGCCAGCCCGAGGTGGAGCAGGGCGAGATCGCCGCCGTGCGGATCGGCGACGAGGCCACCTTAAAGCATTTCCACCGGCAGGGCGACACCGTTATGCTTCTGGCCGACAACGCCGCCGTCTGCCCGCCCATGATCTATGCCGGGCCACAGTTGAACGAGATCCAGATCGAGGGCAGAGCCGTGGGCTTCTGCAGAGGTTTATAATATGAGCAACGAAACCATGACCCTGAAGGTCATCGCACACATCCACACCGCCTTCCCCACCAAGTTCGGCATCCCCCGACAGAGCGGGCTGGTGGACGGCCTGCAGGGCGAGATCATCTTCACCCCGGAATACCGCAACGCCGATGCCCTGCGCGGACTGGAGGATTTCAGCCACATCTGGCTGGTGTGGCAATTCTCCGGCGCGGTGCGGGAGAGCTGGTCTCCCACCGTCCGGCCCCCGCGCCTGGGCGGCAACACCCGGATGGGCGTGTTTGCCACCCGCTCCCCCTTCCGGCCCAATCCGCTGGGCCTTTCCAGCGTCAGGCTGGAGGCCATCGAGCACCGCCCCGAGGTGGGCCCGGTGCTCATCGTGCGGGGCGCAGACCTGATGGACGGCACCCCCATCTACGACATCAAGCCCTACATCCCCTACGCCGACTGTCACCCGGATGCAGCGGCAGGCTTCACGGCACAGACCCAGACGCACAGGCTGCAGGTCGAATGCCCGCCGGAGCTGTGGGAAACCGTACCCGCCGCCGAGCGGGACGGCCTGCAGGGCGTGCTGGAAAACGACCCCCGCCCCTCCTACCAGCACGACCCGGAGCGGGTATACGGAATGGAATTTTCTGGATTGGAAGTCCATTTTGTCGTAGATGGTGCTGTTCTGACCGTGACCGGCATCACCCGCCGCTGAGAGGTGCTGCCGTGGAACTGCGTACCATCAACACCTTTTTGCATATTGCGGAGCTGCACAGCTTTTCCCGTGCGGCACGGGAGCTGGGGTATTCCCAGTCGGCAGTCTCCGCGCAGGTGGCCCAGCTGGAAGCCGAATTGGAAACGCCGCTCTTCGACCGGGTGGGCAAAACGGTCCGCCTGACCGATGCCGGGCAGACCTTTCTGACCTATGCCCGCTCCCTGCTGGCCACAGCCGAGCAGGCCAAAGCGGCCCTGCAGCCTGCCCGGCAGGTCAGCGGCACCCTGCGGGTGGCACTGGCGGATTCGGTCTGCAGCACCTTTCTGCCCGACCTGCTGCAGCGGTATCACGCCCTCTGCCCGCAGGTAGAGCTGGTACTCCGCACCGCCACCGACGATGAGATGCTCCAGATGCTGGGCTCCAATCAGATCGACCTGGCTTACACGCTGGACAAGCCGCTGCTGCAGCCCAGCTTTGTGCTGGCCGTGGATGAGCCGGAGCCAATCTGCGTGGTGGCCCCCGCCGGGCACCCATTGGCCGGGCAGGCGGAAGTCACACTTCAGGAACTGGCCGGGCAGGAGTTCCTGCTGACTGAGCGGGGCATGAGCTACCGTGATGCCCTCGACCAGTGCATGGCAGCGCAGGGACTGGCCATCAAGCCCTTTCTCGAGCTGGGCAGTGCTTCCCTGCTCTGCCAGATGGTCGAGCACGGCATGGGGCTCTCCTTCCTGCCTGAGTACATCGTACAGAATGCCCTTGCCGCCGGAACGCTGGCCCGCCTGAATGTCCCCGCCTGCCGCGTGGAGATGCGGCGGCAGCTGTTCTACCACAAGGATAAATGGCTCACCCCCCAGATGAAGGCATTCATCACGCTGGTGCAGAGATAAAGCGATAAAAAAACAAGCCTTTCCGCTGGTGTCGCACTGTGAGGTGCACCACACGGAAAGGCTTGTTTTTTACATTATTTTTTTAACAGGTCGGAAAGGCACTGCACCGTCCGGCCATGGTAGCCGGTGACGGTCTCGGCGTGGAGCAGGCTGCTCAGGACGCTTTCCTCCACACACTCGGCCACCGCCCGGAACAGCGGGTTGATGGCATCATCATGGAGCATCTCCATGGGCAGGAGGGCCTTTTCCGAGTAATGCGGCATCCGGTTGGCCGTGGTAAAGGCCAGAACGATCTCCCCCGAACCGTTGCCGCAGGCACTGCCGGTGCGGGAAAGTCCCACCAGCGCCCGGTGGCAGAGCCGCCGCAGCTGGCGCTCGCTCAGGGGGATATCTGTTGCCAGCACCGTGATGATGGAGCCCTTGTCCTCATGGGGCGGGATGCGGGCTTCCAACAGCTCGTGGATGGGTGTGCCCGCCACGATGAGGTCATCGAAGGTGGCGTGATTGGAGAGCACCAGTGCCCCGATGGTGTAGGACTTACCGTCCAGCTCCACCAGCCGGGAGGCAGAACCGATGCCGCCTTTCAGCCCGTGGCAGCGCATTCCGCGTCCGGCACCCACTGCACCCTCGGCGAAATCGGCTTTACAGTCTGCCAGAGCGGCAGCCACATGCGCCTCGGTGACATGCAGGCCCCGGATATCGTTCAGGCCGCAGTCGTTGCACTCGCAGACGACCGGGTTCACACTGCCGGTGGTCTCGCAGATATCGGGGTTGCGCTCCAGCATATATTTGACCAGCGCCGTTTCCACGGTGCCCACACTCAGGGTGTTGGTAAACAGGATGGGGGTCTCCAGCGTGCCCAGCTCATCGATCTGGACAAGGCCGGTGGTCTTGCCGAAGCCGTTGATGACATGGCAGGCCGCCAGCACTTTGTCATGGAACACATCCCCGGGGTGAGGCAGCAGCGCGGTCACACCGGTCTGGATGTCGCCATCCGCCAGTGTGCAATGGCCCACCGTCACGCCCGGCACATCACTGATCTTATTGCGCTCCCCGTGGGGCAGATGCCCCACCCGGAAACCCCATTCATTCTTATCGATTCCCATAAATACCTCTCCGTTATTGCTTTCCAATACTGCCCCTCCTGATAGGAGAGGCAGAAAAACAGTCGTGCGTAAACCTGGCATCCCCATGGAGGAACTGCCGCAGGCGGCTGAGCGAGTTCACCCCTCAGAGTGCTTCACGCGCTGCATCTCTCCCAGATCATAGGGGGTGTTCTGGTAGACGTAGTAGTTCAGCCAGTTTTCATACAGCAGATGGGCGTGCGCGCGCCAGCGGAAGAGCGGCGGCTGGCTGGGGTCATCGTTGGGGTAGTAGTTTTTGGGCACTGCAATGGGCAGACCCTTGGCAACATCCCGCTTATACTCCGCATCCAGCGTGTATTTGTCGTACTCCGGGTGGCCGATGACAAAGATCTGACGGCCGTTCTCGGTGCTCATCAGGAAAGGCCCTGCCTCATCGCTCTCGGCAAGGATGCGCAGCGCACTGCAGTGGTCGATATCCTCCCGGCTCATGGCGGTGTGGCGGCTGTGGGGGGCATAGAACACCTCATCAAAGCCGCGCACCAGCGGGTTGGAGGGCCGGATGACCCGGTGCTCGAACACGCCGAACATCTTGGCAGGCAGCAGCTCCTTGCGGATGCCGTAGTGGTAGTACAGGCCCGCCTGAGCACCCCAGCAGACATGCAGGGTGGAATAGACGTTCGTCTCGCTGAAATCCATGATCTCGCACAGCTCCGGCCAGTAATCCACCTGCTCAAAGTCCATGGTCTCCACCGGAGCGCCGGTGATGATCATGCCGTCGTAGCGGTTATGCTTCACCTCGTCAAAGGTCTTATAAAAGGCCTCCAGATGGGCCGCGGAGACATGCGTTGCCTCATGGCTCACCGTCTGCAGCAGGGTCATGTGTACCTGCAGCGGCGTGTTGGCCAGCAGCCGGGCGATCTGGGTCTCGGTGGCGATCTTGGTGGGCATCAGGTTCAGGATCAGGATCTCCAGCGGGCGGATGTGCTGGGCAAGGGCGCGCTCACGATGCATGACGAAGATATTTTCGTTGTAGAGGGCATCGTAAGCAGGCAGGGTCTTGGGGATGATCAGCGGCATAGTTCGTACTCCTAACGATTTAGAATAGCCTCCGCTGGCGCTCTGGCTGTTTCAGCGGAATATTTATTTTTATTGCAGGAACGGAAAGCCTGCGGGCTTTCCGTTCCTGCCTTTTTCACGGGAGAGGTCGTGGCGGGGAACAGCATCTCTACCCGCAGGGCCATCCGAAAACGTTTCACGGGTGGGGCTGTAATGAGAAACAGCAGCTCCACCCATGAAAAACTCCGGCGTACCCTTCATCGAGAAAAAACGACCATGCAGCTGACCGGACAGGATCAGATCTTATCCAGTGCCTGTGCGATGTCGGCAATGAGGTCCTCGCTGCTTTCCAGGCCGCAGCTCATGCGCACCAGCTCAGCGGGTACACCGGCGGCCTTCAGCTGCTCGTCGTTCATCTGACGGTGGGTGCTGGAAGCGGGGTTCAGGCAGCAGGTGCGGGCATCGGCCACATGGGTCTCGATGGCGGCCAGCTTCAGTTCCTTCATAAAGGTGCTGGCTGCCTCACGGCCGCCGGCCAGGCCAAAGCTGACCACGCCGCAGCTGCCGTTCGGCAGGTACTTTTCGGCCAGTGCATGGTAGGGGCTGGATTCCAGACCGCAGTAGTTGACGTAAGCCACCTTCGGGTGAGCTTCCAAGAACTTTGCCACGGCCATGCCGTTCTCGCAGTGGCGCTGCATGCGCACATGCAGGCTCTCCAGACCCAGGTTCAGCATGTAGGCGTTCATGGGGGACTGCATGGAACCAAAGTCGCGCATCAGCTGGGCCGTTGCCTTGGTGATGAAGGCACCCTCCTTGCCAAAACGCTCGGCGTAGGTGATGCCGTGGTAGCTGTCATCCGGGGTGCACAGGCCGGGGAACTTGTCGGCGTGGGCCATCCAGTCGAACTTGCCGCTGTCCACGATGGCACCGCCCAGTACGGCGCCATGGCCGTCCATGTACTTGGTGGTGGAGTGGGTCACGATGTCGGCACCCCACTCGAAGGGGCGGCAGTTGACCGGGGTGGGGAAGGTGTTGTCCACGATGAGCGGCACGCCGTGGGCGTGGGCTGCCTGCGCAAACTTTTCAATGTCCAGCACGGTCAGGGCGGGGTTGGCGATGGTCTCGCCGAACACGACCTTGGTGTTGGGGCGGAACGCGGCCTGAATCTCGTCTTCGGAGGCTTCCGGCGACACGAAAGTCACTTCAATGCCAAGCCGCTTGAGCGTCACGGCGAACAGGTTCAGCGAGCCGCCGTAGATGGCGGAGGAACTGACGATATGATCCCCGGCGGCGGCAAGGGTCAGGATGGAAAACGTGGTCGCGGCCTGCCCGGAAGCGGTGCACAACGCCCCTACCCCGCCTTCCAGCGTGGCGATCTTCTGCTCGACGGCGTCCACGGTGGGATTGCCGAGACGGGTATAGAAGAACCCGGCTTCCTCAAGGTCGAACAGCTTGCTGACCTGCTCGGTGGACTCGTATTTGAACGTCGTGCTCTGACAGATGGGCAAGGTCTGCGGCTCGCCGTTTTTCGGGGAATACCCGGCATACAGGCATTGCGTTTCGATTTCCATTGTTCTCTCCGTTCAAGATGTTTCCCTCCGCAACCTGCGGACGGGGGCGCTTCGCATTCCCGGCGGCGTTTCCCGTGGGCATCCGTCCTTTCCGGACGGCGGGGCATCTCCGCCAAGGGGCCGTAAATGAAGCGTGTTGCCGCGTGAAGTGGAGGCTATATCACTATACCTTGATATGTCAATTTAAAAACCGCCTCTTCCGCCCGGATTCGACAATGCGGGCCGGGCGGAGTATGCTTTGCTCGCTTTTTGTGCGGGATTTCCTTCTGTTGCGCCCCCCTTCCCCGCACAGCCCAAAGAGATCGGAGAAAGACGTGGATCAGAAACGAAACCGCAAGACGCCAAGCTGGTGCGGAAGCCGCAAACGCAAGGCCGCACGCACGCCATACGACGCCCGGATCACCGAATA
>OIWV01002216.1_pt1 | contig 14648 bp, 10 predicted proteins | sample 1587751 | NCBI WGS metagenome assembly OIWV01 (sample SAMEA3888913, study PRJEB22519) | human gut metagenome | biome: human gut; feature: human-associated habitat; material: faeces | place: Denmark | collected 2010
TTGCGCCCTGATTGATGAGGGGCTGCACGTCGCTCTTGGCGAAAACGCCGCAGCGCGCCGCGATGTCGTCCAATCCCTGTGCGATCTCCTCCCGGCTGAAGTTCGCATGGGCAAGCGCTTCGTCACTCAAGAGATTCAGGCGCGAATAGAAGTCCAACGCAGCGCGCAGCCGGACGGATGAGGCGTCAAAGCCGTCAAAGAGAGCATCCTCCGCGGCGTTGATCTCGCTCGAAGCCAGCAGGCGTAAGATCCGCGCGTACCAAACGTCATCGTCTGAATAGCCGGTCTCCTGCTCGGGGAATTCGTAGACCACTTTTTCTTTTCGGAAGAAAATGCGCGCCAGTGCTTGCGTCAGCATCTCGATCTGTCGCAAAATGGTGTCCTGCTGGTACATGAAGGCCATTCCTCCTTTTTTATCAACAGTATAACAGAAAGGCGCCTGGGGGAGAAGCGAGGTTTTTCATTGCGTGCAAGGGTGTGTTTATGGTATGATAAAAAGAGATTGCATCGTGTTTTGAAAGGAAGAGATGAAAGCATGAAACTGGTTTTTGCTTCGGATATACACGGTTCGGCCTATTATGCGCGGATGCTGCCGGAGATTGACCGGCGAGAAGCGCCTGAGCGCATCGTGCTGCTGGGCGATTTGCTCTACCACGGCCCGCGCAACGATCTGCCCGCGGAATACAATCCCAAGGAAGTCATTTCGATCCTCAACGGCATGAAGGAGCGCTTCCTCTGCGTGCGCGGCAACTGCGATGCGGAGGTCGATCAGATGGTGCTGGAGTTTCCGATCCTGTCGGATTCGATGGTGCTGTTCTTAAACGGACGCATGGCGTTTGTTACCCATGGCCATCTGTTCAATACACAGAACCCGCCGCCGCTCAATCGCGGCGATTTGCTCATCCATGGGCACACCCATGTGCAGGCCTTTACGCCCTTTGGCAACGACAATCTCTATATCAATCCCGGCTCGACCTCCATCCCAAAGGAGAACAACGAGCACAGCTATATGACCTATGAGGACGGGCTGTTCACCATCAAAACCATGAACGGACGGGAGATTTGCAGCCGTAGAATCTGACAGACACGGGCGGCGGAAAGGGAGGAGGCGGCGCGATGTACAAGCTGATGCTGGTAGACGACGAAGACGAGGTGCGCGAGGGCATCGAGGCGACCGTGGACTTTGAAAGCTGCGGCTTTACGCTGTGCGCGCAGGCAACCGGCGCCATCGACGCCATCGAAAAGGCGGGGCAGTTTCAACCGGATGTGGTGTTCACCGACGTGCATATGCCCTATATGGATGGTATGGAAATGATCTCCCGCCTGCAGGAGATGTATCCCACCATGAAATACATCGTGCTGTCCGGTTACGACGATTTTATCTATGTCAAGCAGGCGCTGCAGCGCCAGGTGCTGGATTATCTGCTCAAACCGCTTTCGGCGCAGGGCATTATGAAGGTGCTGCGCCGCGTCAAGGAGCAGTTGGACGAGCAGGCGCGCCAGCGCGTGGACCTGGAGCACCTGCGGGAAAAAGCCGCACAGGACGCTCAGCTGGCCCGCCGCGCCGCCATATTGGAATATATCATGGGCGCTTCCAGCGGGGACACCCACGCACTGTGCGCGCGGCCTCAGCTGGCGGAGGACCTGCTTGAATTTCCGCTGTGCGTATCGGTGCTCTCGCTGGAGCGTAGCGAGGAAAACCTCGAAGTGCTGCGCCGTGATTTTGACAGCCAGCCCGCCCTGCTCGACGCCTCAGTGCAGGAGGTGCTCGACGAAGTGCTCAAGCGGCACAGCGGAGAGTATGTTTCCTACCGCGGGCAGTTCATTCTGCTGCTGCCGGGCCGGCAGGACGCGGCGCTGTCGGTCTGCGACGACGCAATCCAGTCTCTGCGGCACTATCTCCACCTGACGGCGACGGCGGGAATTTCCGCAGAGATCACCGGGTATATGAACCTGGGTGAAGGATATCAGAACGCGTTGGCGGCGCTGGATAAACGGCTCATCGGCGGACAGGGGCGCGTCTATGCTGCGAAGAAGACTGATGCCGAAGCGCAGGTGATGGATGCGGAGCTGGGCGAGTGTATTCGCCGCGTCACGGCGTTGTGCCGCAGTGGGCAGAAGGAGGAGATCACCGCCTTTTATGCCGAGTTGGCGCAGCGCATTGCGCACGACGAAATCGGCCCGACCTCCCGCCAAATGATGATGATCCAGCTGCTTTCGGCGATCCTGGATGCGGCGGGGAGGTCCGGCGTGGACATTACGCAGGCGTTTTCCGCTTTCCGGGCGGAGTTGGTGTTCCAACCGGCGGAGCTTTCTGCCGGAATGGATCAGCTCTGCGCCTTGACGCTGTTTGTTGCGGACAGCGTCCGTCAAGAGGTTGCCACCAGTGGATCGGAGATGATCGCGCGGGCGGTGCAGTACGTCCGGCAGAACTACCCGGACAAGGAGCTGTCGCTCGAATCGCTCTGCCAGACCTTCGGCGTGAGCCAGACGCAGTTTTCGCTGCTGTTTAAGCGCGAAACCGGCACCAGCTTTTTGCAGTATCTGCTTGATTTGCGCATCGAAAAGGCGCAGTCGCTTCTGGCGGAAAGCAACCAGAAAATCTATCAGGTTGCCGAAGAGACCGGCTTTGGCGACGCGAGCTATTTCAGCTATTGCTTTAAGCAGCGCTGCGGCCTGTCGCCTAAGGAGTTCCGCATACAGAGGGGGACAACCGGATGAAATGGCGCCCTTCCATCCGGCTGGTGATGCCGCTGTGCATGGTAGGCGTGGCGCTGATGGTGATGGTGATAGTCTGCGTGATTTATTCCACCACCGCCACGACCATGTTCAGCCAGTTGGGCATGAGCAATACCTTGCAGGCGATGGATCAAGTATCCAAACGTCTGTCGGACTCGATTGGGCAGGTCGAGGATGTGTTGCGCGAGGTCGCCGACGGGATGGAGGATCGCGGCAGCGCGGACAGCCGGCAATTCGACAGCAGTCTACGCTTGTCCGCCGGTGCGATGGAGAATCTTTCGGCGCTGCTGCTGCTCGATGAATATGGCAATCCCGTGCTCGGTTTGCCCAGCGCAGAGAGCAAGAAGACTTGTCGCCTGACCTCAATGGACTGGTTCAATCAGGCGCGCACAGCGGGTTTGGGGGAGACGGTGTTTTCCCGGCCGCATGTGCAGAACCTTTATCCGGGCGAATATCCCTGGGTGGTGTCGGTCACGCGCAAGGTGCGCTATTGGCAGGACGATCTTCCCCATACCGGCAGTTCAGGATGCACTGCTCCTGGCAAACATCTGCCGCAGCGTGACGCTGGGGGATAACGGTTATCTCTATATATTGGATGATAGCGGAAACATCATCTATCATCCTGAACAGAAGCTGATGTCGCTGGAGTTGATCTCCGAGGAAAACATCTTAAGCGAGGATACGCAGAGCGAGGACCAGAGCATGGTGCTGGCCCAAACCATCGAGGGCACGAATTGGAAGCTGACCGCCTCCGTCACATCTGATGACGTAGCGAAATATTCGACCGCATTCATCTCCCGCGTGACCTGGGTGGTCATCGCGCTGATGGCGGGCGTGCTGCTGGTGGCGCTGTGGCTGTCGATGCGCATCGTGCAGCCGCTGACGGATATTCAGGTGAGCATGCAGCGCATCGAGCGCAATCTGGATGACAACCGCATGAGTCTGCCCGAAGAGGGCTTTGCCGAATACGCTTCGCTGGCGCATTCCTATAACGTCATGCTGCGCAGAATCCGGGGACTCATGCAGGAGACGGTGGATCGTCAGGAGCAGTTGCGGCGCATGGAGATCGGCGCGCTTCAGGAGCAGATCAATCCCCATTTTCTCTACAACACGCTCGATTCCATCGTTCGAGTGATGGAAACGGGCCGCACGCCGGAGGCCATCGAGATGGTGCAGGCGTTGGCCAAGCTGTTCCGCCTTTCCATCAACAACGGCGATTATTTCCTGACCGTGGAGCAGGAGATGGATTATGCCCGCAACTATCTCACCATTCAACAGGTGCGGTATAAGAAGAGATTCAAATACGAGCTCTATATGGACGAGAGCATCAAGGACCTGCCCTGCCCCAAGATCATCTTGCAGCCGCTGATCGAAAATTCCCTAAAGCACGGCATGAGCGATATGCCGGGCTGCACGCTGATCGTGCGCGCGCGGCAGGAAGGATATAACATTGTGCTGTCTGTTGAGGATGACGGTTTGGGCATTCCGCCGGAGAAACTCAAAAAATTGCAGGAGATGCTGCGTGACGACAGCAACATCATGGTCAAAAAATCCCGCTACGGGATCGGTTTGCGCAACACCAACCGGCGCATCAAGCTCCTTTACGGGAGCGATTATGGGCTGACCATCGAAAGCGAGGTGGAAGAGAGGACATGCGTCACCATCACATTCCCCAAGCATCGGCCCTGATGCTGGTGGTGCTGCTGCTCTTCCTTCCCCTGAGTGGATGCAATCGAAAAGAGCAGACGGCAAGGGTCGCGTTGATCCTTTCCGAAGGCGAAGGGCATTATTGGGAAAACATCGCGGAGGGTGCGCAGACCGCCGCCCAGCGGATGAACGTGCAGCTGGAGATCTATCGCCCGGATCGTGAAAGCGGCGTGCTGGCGGAGGATCTGCCAGAAAAAGCGCTGGAGGACGGGATGAACGTGATCATCGCTGCGACGCAGGGCGAGAGGAAGATCACCGCCGCGCTGGAGGAAACCGGGCTGCCCGTCGTGGCGGTGGGTACGGAGCTGGTGCTGCAGGAAAGAATCTCCACTGTGCTCAACGACGATGTGAAAATGGGCGATAACATGGCAAGGGCTCTGGGCAACCGCTTGCAGGAGGGAGATACCGTGCTGTTGCTGACGGACAGTGCAGAAAGTCTCTCCGGCGAAACGGAGCTGCGCCAACGGCTGGAGCAGATGGGCGTAACGGTGCAGGGACGCATCTTTTGCGGCGACAGCCGCGATTGGGCCTACCGGCAGACTCTTCAGCAGCTCTATCTCCTGCCGGATCTGGATGCGATCGTCGTGTTTTCAGCAAAAGCTACGGTGGGCGTGGCGGCAGCGGTGAAATATTTAAGGCGTGATGTTGCCATCGTGGGGACGGACGTTGTGACGGAACTGATCGAGTGCATTGAGGATGGCACGGTTAGCGCGACCATCGTCCGCAACTCCTTTGGGATGGGATATCTCGGCGTTGAATATGCCGCTGAGGCGTTGCGGGGCAATGCGGTGCCGGATGAACGCACGCTTGCCAGCGTGGTGGTCACGCGGGACAATCTGTTCACGGCGGAAATTGAAAAAATCGTTTTTCCATATGAATAAAAAAAGAGAAAGAAGGAATCGACCATGGCTCAACAGACCAATCCGGCGCTCAATTCACTCATCATTTATGAACTGAGCGTAATGAATCTGACGGAAAAACACAACTTTGACGGGGTGATCGACGAACTCGACCGCATCCGCGATCTGGGTGTGGATGTGGTGTGGCTCATGCCCATCCATCCCCGCGGAGAAAAGATGAAGTTCGGCGAGTGCGGCTCTCCCTATTCCGTGCGGGATTTCCGCGCGATCAACCCTGCTTACGGCGACTTCGATTCCTTTGGGCGGCTGGTGAAGGAGGTTCATGCTCGCGGCATGAAGGTCATGCTCGACATCGTCTATAACCACACCTCGCAGGATTCCGTGCTGGTGGAAAACCATCCGGATTATTTCTATCAGGATGCGGACGGCAAGCCCATGTACCGCTTCTGGAACGACGTTTACGATCTGGATTATTCCAACGAAGCGCTTTGCGATTACATGGTCGAAACCGCACTGATGTGGGCAAAGCTTGGCGTGGACGGCTACCGCTGCGACGTGGCCCCGATGGTGCCTCTGAATTTCTGGAGCCGTGCGCGTGCGGAGATGGACAAGATCAATCCCGATTTCATCTGGCTGGCGGAAACCCATCATTATCCCTTCCTGACCAGGATGCGCGACCGCGGCTGGAATCTGCACAGCGACGCGGAGATGTATCAGGCGTTTGACATCACCTATGACTACGACGTGCACTATTTCTATGAGGATTATCTCAAGGGAAAGGGCACACTCAAGGAGTATGTGGACGGCCTGAATCGTCAAAAGGCCATGTATCCCATGAACTACATCAAGATGCGCTTCCTCGAAAATCACGATCAGGTGCGCGTCTGCTCACTGGTGCACACGGACGAACAGCTCCGGATGTGGACGGCGTTCTCCTATTTCCTCAAGGGGCCGGCGCTGATCTATGCGGGGCAGGAGTTCAAGGTGGCCAAGCGCACCGACATGACGAGCAGAGTCGTCTTTGAGCGGCAGGAAGCGCCCTGGCTGGCGGAGCTGCTGCGCGCGCTGCGTCCCATCAAGAAGATGCCCATCGAAACGAGCGGCGCGTTCTTCCTCGACGAACCCAAGCAGGATAGCATCCTGACCGGGCATTATGAAATGGGCGACGAACAGCTCTACGGCGTGTTCAACTTCCACCTGGTCACGGGCGAGGCCGACCTGCCCCTGCCGGACGGTGAGTACGAGAACCTGCTGGGCGGCAGCGTCACGGTCAAAAACGGCCGCATCCCCGCGCCGATGACCCCGGTGCTCGTCCATGTCACAAACCACAATCTGGAGCAGAAGTCCTTCAAGGAGCACGAGGGCTAAAAACAAAAAAGGGAAGCATTCGGAGATTTCCGAATGCTTCTTCCTTTTGGTTGCTGTTTGCAGGCCGAGGTTGTCCATTGCGTGCTCGGCGAATCCGGCTTCTCCGCCGTAACGGTTCAGCCCATCGTCCACGCCGTAGAGCACGCGCTTCAAATCCTCGCGGTAGAATTCGTCCATGTTCCGGGAGAGCGCTGTCAGGCGGCTGTAAACGGCGTTATCCACCTTCGTGTTCGTTTCGTACTCGATCTGCGGGAATGTGGGAGTCCACGCATCGGCAGAGTATACCGTGTTCTTCCTGCTTGCCTTCGGGTCAATGGTCGATTTGTCGAAAATCAAGGAGATGTCGCCAAAGTTGCTGTGCTCCACGTCAGACCGCGTGACCGCAATGCTGGGCATGGGCGCGCCGCCCAGCGCGAGGAACTTCTTCAGCTTCTCTTCCGTCAGGTTGTGGATGGCGAGCAGCGTGCCCTTTTTTTCCACAGGATCTTTCGCGGAAAACTTGACAACGTCAGATGCTTCTGTATTGACACCGGCAATACGTTGCAATATACTGTTAATAGGTGGAGTCCCCGCGCCGGTACCTACCTGCGAGCTTGCAGGCAGCCCGGTCCAGAACGCGGGTGCTCCATCTTTTTTTATGCCCCAAACTTCATGAGCATAAAATCGATCACTTTCCGACGATTTCAACACAACCACGCCCATGTAGTATCGATCATCGCGAATATCCACAGGCGCAGCAATCAAAACCGTATCATAACCGCGTTGCTTCCAGTTAAACTGTATGTCAACGACTTTGCCATTTTTTATTACCGCTGGAACAGCCTTGAAAGACGCCGCTTTTTCCGGCCCAAGGCCATGTCCTATATCGCTCTTAATCCCCGACTTATTGAGCCAAACAGTGCCAATTTCAGGGTTTTCAACTTTATTCCCAATCGAGGCAAAATACTCAGTCACTGCTTTTACCAGTTCACCCTTTACGCCCATTCTGAACTCATTGCCATTCAGCGTGTCTACGGATTTCATTTGTGAAACAGAATTAATATTTTCACCTGTGTCAATATCTGCTACAGCATCAGGATCAAGGCGCGAATACATGGTAAAATCTTCCTGCGACCAATTTTCAGTTTCACTTGCCACCCTGTCGAACACCTCTGCGATGGCGCGCACATTCTCTGGCGTGAGCGCAGCGTCCTGACTCCAGCTCGCGCTCTGGGTGAGCTGCTTGAAGGTCTCCGCCAGTTCCTTGAAGAACTTGCGGATCTGCTCAAACAGGCTGTGCTCGTTGTTGTACAGATTGCGCACGAACTCCTCGTCCGTCAGCACCGACGCTGCGGAGTTCGCCACGACTTCCTCACGCGCCACGTCCTCGGAGTAGCCGAACGTGTCCATCTGGTATTTGACCAGATCGTCCACATTCTGCCCATGCACAATGTTAGCACTCTTTGCTGATGAGTGCTAAATTTTGCTTGACATCCATTCTGCAGGTGCTATAATATAATCCGTAGCGAGATTTATATAACTGCGCTGACGGAGGTAATTGCAATGAGCATGGAAAAAGGTCAGTTATCCATTCATACGGAAAACTTTTTGCCCATCATCAAGAAATGGTTGTATTCCGATCGGGATATTTTTATAAGAGAGTTGATTTCCAACTGCTGCGATGCGGTGGCCAAGCGCCGCATGGTGGGGCAGATTCCGGACGATTATCAGCCGCGCGTCACCGTGCGCGTGGATAAGGAGCACCGCATTTTGTCCTTTACCGATAACGGCGTCGGCATGACGGCGGAGGAAGTGCGTAAGTATATCAACCAGGTCGCTTTCTCCGGCGCGAACGACTTCATGGAGAAATACAAGGACAGCGGTGAGCAGATCATCGGTCACTTTGGTTTGGGATTCTATTCTGCCTTCATGGTGGCGGATAAGGTCCGCATCGATACGCTGAGCTGTCTGCCCGATGCCAAGGCGGTCTGCTGGGAATCCGACGGCAGCGTCGAATACACGATGGAGGAAACCGAGCGCGAAGAGGTCGGCACCACCGTCACCCTGTACCTCAACAACGAGTCCGACGAGTTCCTGGATGGCAATACGGTCAAATCAACCATCCGCAAGTATTGCTCCTTCATGCCCACGCCCATCTACTGCGAGGTGGCCGAGGACGAGAAAAAGCATGAGCACGATCACGAGGACGGCTGTGAATGCGGCCACGACCACGAGCATGAGGAAAACTGCGAATGCGGCCACGACCATGAGCATGAACACGAGGAAGAAGTTCCCGAAATGCTCAATACGCCCAATCCGCTCTATATGCGCGCGCCGAAGGACTGTACGGACGAGGACTATAAGAAGTTCTACCGCGACACCTTCCATGAGTGGGACGAGCCGCTGTTCTGGATTCACCTCAACGCGGATTATCCGTTCAACCTGCACGGCATTTTGTACTTCCCGCGCCTGAAGAACGAGATTACGAATGAGGGCCAGGTCAAGCTCTACTCCAATCAGGTGTTCATTGCCGATAACATCAAGGAGATCATCCCGGAGTTCCTGCTGCTGCTCAAGGGCGTCGTCGATTGCCCCGACCTGCCGCTGAACGTCTCCCGTTCGTTCCTGCAGAACGACGGCTACGTTCGCAAGCTTTCCGACTACATCACCCGCAAGGTCGCCGATCGCCTGACCGGCATGTTCAAGAACGAGCGCGAGCAGTATGAGTCCTACTGGAAGGACATTCATCCTTTTATTAAGTATGGCTGCATGCGCGACAACAAGTTCTACGACCGCATGAAGGACGCGATTGTCTACAAGACCAGCAAGGGCGAATACGAGACCCTGGCTGAATACCTGGACAAGGCAAAGGACACGCATGAGAACAAGGTGTTCTATGCCGAGGACGAGAACCGTCAGGCCAACACCGTTGGTCTTTACGAGGAACGCGGCATCGAGGTCGTGGTGATGGGTACGCCCATCGACATCGGCTTTATGCAGTTGATCGAGAGCAAGAACGAAAACGTTCACTTCACCCGCGTGGATGCGGATATTGCCGATGCGCTGCGCGACAGCGATGCCGCCATCGACGCGGACCTGACCAAGAAGCTGGAAGAGATGTTCAAGTGGGCAGTGGACGACATCAACCTCAAGATCCGCATCGAGCCGCTGAAGAACGAGGAGACGCCCGCCGTGCTGCTGTTGGACGAGAACATGCGCCGCTACCAGGAGGCCATGCGCCTGTGGGGCAGCGACGGCATGCCGCAGTTCCCGCTGGAGCGCACGCTGGTGCTTAACTCGCAGCATCCGCTGGTGCAGAACCTGGCCAACCGTCCGCAGGACGACACCGCTAAGGATATCTGCCTGCAACTGACCGATCTGGCCGAAATGGCGCAGCAGTCCCTGCCAGCGGAGCGCATGAACGCTTTTATTTCCCGCTCCCTGCGCCTGATGACCGAGCTTGCCACCGAGGAAAAGCCCGAAAACAAGGATGAACTTCCTGTCGAGGAAACGCCTGCGACCGAGCCGGAGCTTCCCGTGGAGGAAAAGCCTGAAGAGGACAAGTAATTCCTGAATCATAAAAAAGAGCTTCCCGTTTTCAACGGGAAGCTCTTTTTGAAGCGCTCAGAACATTAGTCTGGGAAACAATACTAACTATGGCTGTTTACATAGTTCTGAATTCCCTGAGACACTAATTCAGAGTTTGAACCGCCAAATCCACCATTGAACGACTTTTCATCCCAACGAGTTGTTTTTTCAGTGGTATTATAGGATTTCCAATAGGTTATATCGCGATAACTTGTTAGCTGAATAGAACCATTAACACGCACACGATAGGTATAGTTAAAGGTATATGTTTCGACGCGGAGGGCTTGACGATAAGCAAGATATTCTGATGAAGTAAAGACAAGCATAGTGAGAAGAGCACCTGCAATTGATGCGCAAGCAGAAGCACTGATTATTGCTGCTATTGCAGCCATTGTTTGATAAACATCAAATGTCCAATATGCAGTTTCACCATCATATGTCTTAGTATATTTGCGGTATAGATAACCAATAATACCTGGATGTACAGTTAACTCGTCAGTACCAATGAGATAATAACCGTCTCCATAGGGAGAAGAGGACAATCCTGAATTTTCGACAGGTTCATTCCATAAGGAGGAGCGAGTTGAAAACGGAATAACCAGATTAAGTGAATTGGTACTTTGTGCTTTGTGTTGGGTTATTCCTGTAAAGCCCATTTCTTTACTAAAACTTGTATTTTGATTATTGAAACTATTACTTTCGTTTGGCAGATCGCAGATTTCACTTTCTACAGTCATGGTTTGCTTATTAGCAACAGCTTGCTGAATTAGCAAACCATCTTTGTACACCTCTGCCTGTGATTCGATTAAGCTTTGATAAATAAGCACATCGAGTCTATTTCCTTCTGGGGTATAAAGGACAAAGTGCTCGGTAGGTGAGAGAGAAGACAATTCAGTATTAGTAGCGTGTACTGATGGCAAGAGAGAAAGGAATAGTAAGAGAAAGAACGAGAGAAATAACCTTTTTCATGCAATAACTTCCTTGTATTTATACTCATTGCGCGCTTAATGAGCATAATTCACTTGGACCGCACATCTCTGATAAAAAGAAGAACGAGCAGAACGACAAACAAAAGTGTTATTCCAAATGAAATCCAAACAGGTTTGAAAGCTGGAGGATAAAAAAACCCATACCGGGAAAAAATCGAAATTGCGATGGAGATCGTGGATAGAAGAGAGATTCCGATAACAATAAAAAGATCGTGTATAAAATGATTGTTTTGCATGATATAATCTTTCTAAAGAATATTAATATTTTATTTGTCACTTACAATATGAATCGTTTTATTTGACTTGTCAATAGGAGAATGATAAAAATCAGGCTAATAGGAATTGCAGTTCTGCGGGCGACGAGGCGATGGTCTGCGCACCGTGCTGAAGCAAAATCTCGCGGCTGCGGAACCCCCAATCCACCGCGATACAGGGGAGGCCGGCGTTGCGCGCCGTTTCTACATCAACTTCGGAATCACCGATGTAGACTGCGTCGGCAGGGGCAGCGGAAAGCGTGCGCAGCACTTCCAGCACCGCGTCGGGCGCAGGCTTGCGGCGCACGCCGGGGCGCTCCCCCACAACGGCGTCGAACAGGCCGGGGAAATAGTGCGCGATCAACTCCTGTACGGCGGAATCGGCCTTGTTGGAGATCACCGCGGTGCGCGCACCCGAGGCTCGCAGCGCGCGAAGCAGTTCCGGTATGCCGTCGTAGGGAAGAGTGCGGTCGGCGCAGTGCTCGGCGTAGTCCGTGCGGAAATCGTCAAACACGCGGTCGGTCAGCGTAAGGGGCGTGTTTGACGGCACGGCGCGCTCGATCAGCAGTCGGATGCCGTTGCCGACAAAGCGGCGCACTTCCTCTGTACTGCGCGTCGGCAGACCGTTTTTTGTAAGCGCACGGTTGGTGCTGGCCGCTAAATCGTCCAAAGTGTTCAGAATCGTGCCGTCCAGATCAAACAGAATCACAGAATAGCGCATCATGATTCAAACCTGCCTTGAAACAAAATGAAATACGGATCCGTCGTCGTGCAGCAGATGCGGAATCAGCTCCTGCGGATAGACCGCTGCGCCCTGCGCAAGCTCATCCAGCGGAACCCAGCAGAAGTCCAGATCGATTCGTTCCCCACCCAGATCATCCCAGCCATGGAATACGCCGTCCAGCGGGATGCTGTCATCCGTCAGCGCTACCTGATAATATAGGCAGAGTTGGTGGCACGGCTTATTGCCCCACGGGAAGAAGATTTCACCGATTGCCAGAAGGCGGCCGACTTCGATGGAAGCGTGCAGTTCTTCCATGTATTCCCGCTTCAGCGTCTCTTCGGTGGTTTCCATCGCGGCAACATGACCGCCGATGATGGCGTAATCGTCATCCTTTGGCCTTTGGAGAAGGATTTTTCCATCGCGGATCAGAACGCCGCCCACACGGTAGGAGAACACGAAGTCATCCTGCTTGAACAAAATGTCCATGGTAAAAGCTCCTTCTTTTGAAGAGAAATGGGGGATTAATCGAACAGCGCGCGGATATCCTTGGCGGAAAGGGCACTGGGCAGCACCTCGCCGGGCGTGACGACCAGATCGATCAGCTCTTTTTTGCGGGTTTGCAGCTCAGATACCTTTTCCTCAATGGTGTCGTGCGCGATGAGCTTGATGACGTGCACGGCGCGGGTCTGGCCGATGCGGTGCGCGCGGTCGGTCGCCTGATCCTCTACCGCAGGGTTCCACCAGGGGTCATAATGAATGACGGTATCCGCAGCGGTCAGGTTCAGACCGTACCCGCCTGCACGCAGCGAGATCAGGAACACCGGGATGCTGCCTTTATTGAAGGTTTCGGTCAGCGCCATGCGCTCCTGCGGCGGCGTGCTGCCGTCCAGATAGAGCGATTCGATGCCGCTTTCGCTCAGGTGATCGCGGATAATGCCCAGCATCGAAGTGAATTGTGAGAAAATCAGGATGCGATGCCCGCTTTCCACCTGTTCGCCCACCAGTTCCATCAGCAGCTCCAACTTGCCGCTGCCGCCCTCGTAACCCTCCAGAAACAGCGCCGGATGGCAGCAGATCTGGCGCAGACGGGTGATGGCCGCCAGCATCCGGAAATGCGCTTTGTCCCAGCCTTCGTTGCGCACGGTATCGTCCAGTTCCTTTTTGACCTGCGCCAGCGTCGCCAGATAGACGGTTTTCTGCTCGGGCGTGAGTTCCGCCACGATGCGGTGCTCGATTTTTTCCGGCAGTTCGGAGAGCACTTCGCGCTTGAGTCGGCGCATCAGGAAGGGACGGATCTTGCGCGCCAACAGGTCGCTGTCCGCGCCGTCGCCGTAGCGCTGCATGAAGTCCGCCTGATCCATCAGGTATCCCGGCAGCACAAAGTCGAAGATCGACCAGAGTTCGCCGGGGTGATTTTCCATCGGCGTGCCGGTCAGCGCGAAGCGGGACTGGGCCTGAATGCGCTTGACCGCGCCCGCGCCCACCGACGCGGCATTTTTGATCTGCTGCGCCTCGTCCAGTATGCAGAAGCGGAAGCTGATCTGCTCCAGCCATTCGATGTCGCGGCGAATCTGCGCATAAGAGGCGATGAGCACGTCCACCTTTTCAATATCTTCTGCCTGCTTGCGTCGATCGTCCTTGCCGCCGGAAAGCACCACGGTGCGCATGTGCGGCGTGAACTTCTGAATTTCCGCCTGCCAGTTGTAGACCAGCGAGGTCGGCGCGACCACAAGGCTCGGCATGCAGCCCTGCGTCTCATATCCCCATTGAATCAGCGCCAGCACCTGGATGGTCTTGCCCAGACCCATGTCGTCCGCCAGAACGCCGCCCATGCCCAGCCGAGCCAGCGTCTTGAGCCAGGCAAAGCCGCGCTGCTGATAGGGGCGCAGACCCTTGATGGGCGCTTCGCCCTCGTCCGGGTGACGGATCGCTTCGGCCAGCGCCGTGACGGAGGCGTCCTGCTCGATGTCCAGCTTGGAGGCTGCCATCAGCTGGGAGAGGTAGACCGCGCGGCAGCGCATCATGTCTACCACGCCGCCCTTGATCTCGCCTACCTCGTCCAGATAACCCGCCAGCTCCGACCAGCCGTCGTCCGGCAGCAGCGACAGGAAAGAGCCGTCCGTCAGGCGCACGAACTTCTTCTTTTCGCGCAGCGCCTGCAATACGCCGTCGTATTCCTGCGGGTCCACACCGTCGAGCATGAGCTCGAACTGCAAAAGATTTCCGCCCGGCGACATCCGCAGCTTGCCGCGGGGACGCGAGCGCCGCGGGCGCATCCGCAGCAGACTTTCGGAACAATAGACCTCCGCTGTCGATTGCAGCAGCGGCACGCCTTCCTGAAGAAAATTATAGATGGCGTCGCTGCCTGTCAGGTAGGCTTCGGATAGGCGTACTTTGAAGCCGTGAAGAATTTCTCGCAGCCGGTTCTGGCGTATGCTCC
>OIWV01002220.1_pt1 | contig 14626 bp, 9 predicted proteins | sample 1587751 | NCBI WGS metagenome assembly OIWV01 (sample SAMEA3888913, study PRJEB22519) | human gut metagenome | biome: human gut; feature: human-associated habitat; material: faeces | place: Denmark | collected 2010
CGAAGGCGTGGGTATGGCAAGGATGCCATACCCTCCTAAGAAGCTTCTGTGAATTCCCTGAATTCTGTGGGAGTTCTTTGTATAAGTCCCATCTGTGAAAATCAGTGGAATCTGTGGGAGGATTGGGTATGGCAAGGATGCCATACCCTCCTAAGAAGCTTCTGTGAATTCCGTGAATTCTGTGGGAGAACCGCTTACTTCAGGTCGCCCACCTTATACAGGTACTCCGCAATCTGCACCGCGTTGAGCGCAGCACCCTTGCGGATCTGGTCGCCCGAGAGCCAGAACGTGAGTCCGCAGTCGTCGGCGAGATCCTTGCGCACGCGTCCTACGAACACATCGTCCATGCCGGCTGTCTCCAGCGGCATCGGGTAGACGAGGTTCTGCGGATCGTCCTTCAGTGTGCATCCAGGAGCCGCAGCGATTGCCTTCTGAGCCTCCTCGACGCTGATGGGGCGTTCGGTCTCAATCCATACCGACTCGGAGTGAGAGCGGAGCGAGCTGACGCGCACGCACATCGCAGAGCAGCGCACGTCGCTGTGCATGATCTTGCGTGTTTCGTTGAACATCTTCATCTCCTCCTTGGTGTATCCGTTGTCGGTGAAGACATCAATCTGCGGGATGACGTTATACGCCAACTGGTGCGGGAATTTCTCCACCTTCACCGGCTCGTTGTTCACCAGCTCGCGATACTGCTCCTGCAGCTCTGCCATGGCAGCTGCGCCTGCGCCCGATGCGCTTTGGTAGCTGGCGATGTGTATGCGCTTGATGTGGCTGAGCTGCTCCAGCGGCTTCAGCACTACCACCATCATAATAGTGGTGCAGTTAGGGTTGGCGATGATACCACGCGGACGCTTCAGAGCATCCTCGGCATTGCACTCCGGCACTACCAATGGTACATCGTCGCACATGCGGAACGCCGACGAGTTGTCGATCATCACTGCGCCGTACTTAGTGATAGTCTCGGCATACTCCTTAGAGGTGCCACCACCAGCCGATGTGAACGCAACGTCGATGTCCTTGAAATCGTCGTTGTGCTGCAAGAGCTTCACCTCATACTCCTTACCTTTGAACGTGTATTTCTTTCCAGCCGAACGCTCAGAACCAAACAACAATAAATTGTCAATGGGGAACTCTCTCTCGGCGAGGATGCGCAGAAACTCCTGTCCTACGGCGCCACTCGCACCAACAATAGCTACATTCATTTTCTCTTATTTTTGTTTTTATTTATATGTATTTGCTTACTAATTGCCTAATGTTCGTGCAAAGTTACAACTTTTCTGTCATCTAATGACTGGTTTACGTCTTTTTCTACTACTCTACACTATTCATAACCAGCGTTAGGCGTAATAATTTTATGAAATCTGACTTAAAGAATACAAAATCGGCAAAACGGAATAATATCGGTATGGAAATAATGACTACCTTTGCGGATGACAAAATAACTTTGCATACGAATCTTAATTACGAAACATAATGGCTAACGAAATGACAGAACTGAAGATTGACATGGGACTTATCGCTAATTGTGGCAATGCCGACTACATAGATGGCGACATGGTTGTGCTCGACGGCATCGACAAGGTGCTGCAGGTAGACGGCACGTTCAAGTTTGATATGATTATGATGGTCTACTGCACTAAGGGACGTATACAATTTGAAACCAGCTCCAACGCATATACCGCAAAGGCGGGCGACGTGATTATCTGTCTGCCCAGCAGCACATGGGAAAACGTGATGGTATCGCCCGACTACGACTCGAAAAGTGTCGGCGTGTCGAGCAAGGCAGCCCAAGCCAGTGTGCAGGTGAACCGCGACTATCTTAATCTGCTCGGTTACGTATCGCACAACCCCGTGATCCACCTCAACGAGGAACGCCAGCAGATGTTCTTGAAGTACTACGCCATCATTGCACACAAGATAAAGAATCCGCATGGTTTCTATCATAAGGAGATTATGCACTGCTTGCTGCAAAGTTCCATCTACGAGCTGTTCGCCATCATCACGCCCTACGTGGAGTATAGCATCGAAGGGGGCAATCTCAAGCAGGCCAACTTGCTCTTCCAGCGCTTCATCGAGATGCTGTCGGCGAACAACGGCAGGATGCAGCCCGTGAAGAAATATGCGCAGGAGATGTGCATCACGCCGAAGTATCTCTCGAACATCACGAAACAGGTGACGGGGCGCACGGCGCTCGACTGGATACACAGCTACACGGTGAAGGCGATAGAGAAGTATCTGCGCCGCTCCAACCTCTCCATAAAAGAGATATCGGAGCTGTTGGGCTTCCCCAACCTCTCGTTCTTCGGCAAGTTCACGAAGAGCTACCTCGGCATGTCGCCAACGCAATACCGCAAGGAGCAGAGCATGAGGAAGTAAGTATAGGGGGTGCACTTAAGGGGGGGTGCAGTTGTCTCAACTGCACCAACCAAGTAGAATGTTCTGTTGGTGCACCCCCTATAAATTATCTGCGCGAGCCAAAACCGCCGCTTCTTGACGAGCCCGACGGCTTGAACGTTGAGCGTGGGGCTGACGAGCCCGACGAGTTGTCGCGACGCGAGCCGAAGCTGCTGCCAGAAAAGCCTCTATTGCTCTCGGGCTGACGCACCGTTGTGCGCGTGCTACTCTCACGACTGCCAAAGCCAGATCCACGGCTTGAACCGAAGCCTGACGAACTGCGGCTTGAGCCAAAGCCCGACGAGCTGCGGCTTGAACCAAATCCCGACGAGCTGCGCGAGCCGAAACCGCTTCCGCTGTTGTCGCGGCGCGAGCCGAACCCACTGTTACCTCTACTCTCCACCTGGCGGTTGCCACGCGAGCCGAACGACTGGCGGTTGCCACGTCCGTAGTCGCCGCGCTTGAAGCCGTCGCGCATACCGAAGTGGGCATCGCCACCACGGCGCGAACCGAATGTTCTGCCGCTGTACCACGAGCTGCCGTTGTTCTGACGCCACGAGTGGCCACCACGATAGCTCACGTACACCGTCGGACGATGGAAGTAGAAGTAGTCGCGGTGCGGATAGCGAGCGTATATAGCGAAGTGCCAAACGCCTGCACTGAAGTAGAGCGGACGATAGAAGTAGGCTGCCTCGCAGAACATACGGTACTGCCAGTCGAGGAGCACATAACTGAAGTCGATGTTACGCCAACGCCAGTAGTCGCCGTAGAGTTCGTCGTCGGAGTTGACACTGAGCAGATAGTCGAGGTTTATCTCGTAAGCCGCATCATACTGGTCGTCGGTGAGGTTCAGCTCGTAAGCCATCTTATCGGTGAGGAACAACGCCTGTTCGCGTGCCTGACTGTAACTCATTGCGCCGGCTGCTACCGCGAAGCCAAGCACCATTACTATTGTTGCGAATAACCGTTTCATAATATATCTGTTTTTAAAAGTTATACGTATTCTCTGGGGGTGCCTCTAAGGGGGTGCACTTGTCATCCTCAGGGGGTGCACTTGTCTCAAGTGCACCAACAAAGTAGAATGTGCTCAGGGGGGCACTTGTCATTCTCAGGGGGTGCACTTGTCTCAAGTGCACCAACCAAGTAGAATGCTCAGGGGTGCACTTCTTGCTCTGTTGGTGCAGTTGAGACAACTGCACCCCCTTGAGGTTTCCTTTCGCTTGCAAAGTTATGCTTTTGTTACTGCAAGCCAAAAGGATTTTCCCTAATCGGTAATGGGAAATTCCCTAATTAGCACAACTTTTACCATCGTGCTCCGTCCGCCATCCAATCAGATTCCGTCCGCCACCCAATCAGATTCCGTCCGCCATCCAATCAGATTCCGTACGCTGTCCGATGACTTAACCACCACCGCAACACCACACAACTACCACCGCAAAACAACCGTTTCATAACATTTAACTCCTTAAACGCTACGTAATTAATCAAAAAAGCGTAACTTTGCAACTAAAATTATAATAAAACACATATAAAAATGGCACAAGAAGACGTTTTCAAGAAAATCGTGAGTCACTGTAAGGAGTACGGTTTCGTATTCCCAAGTAGCGAGATTTATGACGGACTGGCTGCAGTGTACGACTACGGACAGAACGGTGTAGAACTGAAGAACAACATCAAACAATACTGGTGGAAGAGCATGGTGCTGCTCCACGACAACATCGTGGGCATCGACTCTGCCATCTTCATGCACCCTACTATCTGGAAGGCAAGCGGACACGTAGACGCATTCAACGACCCGCTCATCGACAACCGCGACTCAAAGAAGCGCTATCGTGCCGACGTTCTCATCGAGGACCAGATTGCGAAGTACGACGAGAAAATTGAGAAGGAGATTGCCAAGGCACGCAAGCGCTTCGGTGAGAGCTTCGACGAGGCACAGTTCCGCGCTACCAACGCTCGCGTAATCGAGCACCAGCAGAAGCGCGACGCTCTCCACGCACGCTATACAGAGGCTATGCAGGGACCTGACCTCGCCGAGCTGAAGCAGATCATCATAGACGAGGAGATCGTAGACCCGATCAGCGGCACAAAGAACTGGACCGACGTGCGCCAGTTCAACCTCATGTTCTCTACAGAGATGGGCTCCGTAGCCGACGGTTCCAACAAGGTGTACCTCCGTCCGGAGACAGCACAGGGCATCTTCGTCAACTACCTCAACGTACAGAAGACGGGCCGCATGAAGATTCCGTTCGGCATCGCACAGATCGGTAAGGCGTTCCGCAACGAGATCGTGGCACGCCAGTTCATCTTCCGTATGCGCGAGTTCGAGCAGATGGAGATGCAGTTCTTCGTGCAGCCGGGCACCGAGCTCGAGTATTTCCAGAAGTGGAAGGAGCTGCGCATGAAGTGGCACCAGGCTCTTGGCTTCGGCGCCGAGAACTACCGCTTCCACGACCACGAGAAGCTGGCTCACTACGCCAATGCCGCTACCGACATCGAGTTCCACATGCCGTTCGGCTTCAAGGAGGTAGAGGGCATACACAGCCGCACCAACTTCGACCTCTCGCAGCACGAGAAGTTCTCGGGCCGCTCAATCAAGTACTTCGACCCGCAGACCAAGGAGTCGTACACTCCGTATGTCATCGAGACATCTATCGGCGTAGACCGCATGTTCCTCAGCGTGATGTGCCACTCTTATAAAGAGGAGCAGCTCGAAAACGGCGAGACACGCGTCGTACTCATGCTCCCGCCCGCACTCGCGCCGACCAAGCTCGCCGTGCTGCCACTCGTTAAGAAGGACGGACTGCCCGAGAAGGCTCGCGAGATTGTGAACAACCTGAAGTTCCACTTCAACACAAGCTACGACGAGAAGGACACCATCGGCAAGCGCTACCGCCGTCAGGACGCAGTGGGCACACCGTTCTGCGTGACCGTCGACTACGACACACTGCAGGACAACACTGTGACACTCCGCTTCCGCGACACAATGGAGCAGGAACGCGTGAGCATCGACCAACTCCTCAGCATCATCGAGGACAAGGTGAGCATCACAAGCCTGCTCAAGAAATTGCAGTAAAAACATACTAAATGAAGAAATACTATTTATTCATACTCCTCGCCATGACGACCGTCTTCGCAGCAAGCCTGTCGTCGTGCAGCGAGACCGACAACGAGAAGGAGGAGTTCCCCAACTGGCGAAAGACCAACGAGGCATACTACGACAAGAAGTATGCCGAGGTGATGCAGCTGGTGGCGGGTGGTGCTGCCGACTGGAAGGTGCTGCGCTCATGGAGCCTCAACGACCAGGTGGCTACGCATAGCTACGACTTCGTGCTTGCCAACGTGCTCAACGCTGGCACGGGCTCGGGCTGCCCGTTCTTCACCGACTCGGTGAAGGTGCATTACAGCGGCCGTCTGCTGCCATCCACAAGCTACGCCGAGGGCTATGTCTTCGACAAGTCGTGGCAGGGCGAGTACAACCTCAGCACGATGAAGCCACGCACCTTCGCCGTGAGTGGCGTGGTGAAAGGCTTCGCCACAGCACTGCAGAACATGCACATCGGCGACAGATGGCTCGTATACATGCCCCATCAGTTGGCATACGGCTCGTCAGCCACGCCGGGCGCAGCCTACTCCACACTCATCTTCGACGTAACACTCGTAGGCTACTTCCGCAAAACATCCGCTGCAGCTGCTCCGGCTAAGGACGGCACAGCACAACAGCAGACCACCGGCTACTGGGTTTATGAGTAATAATAGGAGGGTATGGCATCCTTGCCATACCCACGCAACCACAGACCAATAGGAGGGTATGGCATCCTTGCCATACCCACGCAACCACAAACCAATAGGAGGGTATGGCATTCTTGCCATACCCACGCAACCATAAACCAATAGGAGGGTATGGCATTCTTGCCATACCCTTTTTATATTATTTAAACATTATTTTAATACAAATACAAAACATTAGATGTAATTTTGCATTCAAAGAAACAACATCCCTTATCTCAACTACAACGCTCGTAATTTTAACGACATAACAACAAGCCTATAACATTAAAAATTACATAGTATGACTAAACATTTACGATTTTTTATGCTCACGCTGCTCACGATTGTGTGTACGGTGGGGGGGTATGCTCAAGAAAAAGTCATTTTAGATTTTTCTAAAGCAGATTGGGGGTTCCCAACAACAACAAATAACAACAAAACATCTTACACCTGTAATGATGGATATACAATTACATTTGGAGCCAATTCTGGACACCTAAAACAAGGAAATGGTATTCTCATGGGTAAGGAAGGAGCCACTTTATCCTTACCCGCCTTTAACTTCGATGTAGAAAAAATTATTATAAAAAAAATACAGGTTCTACATCTGGTAAGGTAACGTTCAACATTTTTGTTGATAATACAGCCGTTAGCACACAAGCAAAAGGTTGTAAAGAAGACCAAACGTTTATTATTAAAGACGAATTTCAAAAAGCTGGCAACATCTATACAATTAAAGTAACTAATGCTAATAATCTACAAACCTCAGCAATTGAAATTTATAAAAAAGCAGCTACCACCCCTGCCACCACTACCACCTTTGGTGCCTACTCCGGCAAGACATTCACATTCACCAATGGCAAGCTTGAGGGTTTTACCACGCCTACAGCTACTGCCACAAAGAGCGACGACAACACCGACTTGTCTAACCTTATTGAATATACAAGCTCTGACGCAGACATCGTAGCCGTTGACTCTAAAACCGGCGAACTGAAATTCACCAACACCAAGTTTGGCGAGGCTACCATCACAGCCACCCTACCTAAAACAGACACCTACCAAACATCTACCGACTCATACGGTGTCGAAAACAAAGACAACCACATCGCTACTTCTCTGTCCTTTAATGGAACCGACGTCACTCTTACCGAAGGCAAGACCGACGCTGGCGCAGACTTCACGGGCTACACCGCTACCGAAGCTAACAACATTGCCGGCACTATCACATACGCAGCATCGGGCGACGCAGTGGCTACTGTCGACCCAACAACGGGCGCAGTAACCATCAACGCCACAACATACGGCACAACGACCATTACCGCTACATTCACACCTGCAGACCCAACACAATACTCTGGCTCTACTGCTACATATAAGATTACGAACAAGAAGGGAAAGACCTACTACACTACTCTTGCAGCAATGAAGGAGGCAGTGCCTACAACAGCAACGAGTAGCGCCCCTGCAACACTCTCGCTTAATCTTACTGACGCTATCGTTACGTCTGCAACAGACATGAAAGCAGCTATACAGGACGCAACAGCAGGAACTTTAGTGTATGGCAACAACGCATTAGGTCTTGTTAAAGGCAAGAAGTACACTGGTAAGGTAGACGTTAAGGCTTGCTGGTTCAACGGATATGTAGAGATTGTGGGATGGACACCTTCTGCCGATATTGTTGTGGAAGACGCTGCGGAACTTCCGCTTGAGACAATAACATTAGCTCAATTCAAAGCCGACCCTGACAAGTACGAGTTTAAGCGTGTGAAGGTATCAAAAGTTACCACTACTTCCGCATACTCAACATCGAAAAAGGCTACCATCACACAAGATGGTACTGACGCAACTTTGTATGGAGAGGATACAGGACTGAGCGTGTCAATAAACACTATCTACGACCTCATCGGATGTGCATACCATCACAAGACAAGCTATTTAGACGAGTATCGCATTGGCATCTTCGCACAAGAGGATATCACAGAGATTGTGAAAGAAACTCCTGCCCTCTCATTCGCCGAGGCAACTGTAACAAAGGAGTTAACAGCGGGCACTATTGACCTTCAGACCATCACCAAGCCTGAAGACCTTGACCCATCTGCTATCACATACGCAAGCTCTGACAACGAGACAGCAGAGGTGTATGAAGGTCAGATACTTATGTACAAGACTGGTGAAGTGACAATCACCGCCACATCGGCTGCTACAGACAAGTATGCTGCAGGCACTGCGTCTTACAAACTCGTGATTGAAGACAATCGCGCAACTGATACCGCCTTCAAGTTCGCCGAAGGCAACTACAAAGTTGATATAGCAGAAACATCAATGGCAGAGTTCAATGCAAAGAATGTACTGCAGAACCCGAACAACCTCAAAGTAACCTACACTATATCTCCTAAAGACGAAAATGTTGAGATAGATGAATCAACTGGCGACATTATTATTTCTAAGCGTGGCATATACACCATCACCGCTACTGGTGATGCTACCAATACATATAAGAAGGCAACAGCTACATGCACGCTGAAAATATTCGATAGTACAAAGCAGGATGAAACATTCACATTTATCGCTGGTCTGAATAAGGGAACACAAACAGAAAATAGCCACGAAGACCAAATAGTGCAGGATGTAGTAACAATACATGGTACGAATGCAGCATTCGCAGCAATAACTGACACTGAATATACTTACAGATTGTATCAGAACAGTTCCACAACAATCTCTACCAAGGTTGGTAAAATCACGAAGATTGAGTTTATTGGCAGCAATAATTCTACAAGTAGTAATTCGTTGAAGAACCTGATTTCCATGACGGACAATAACTACACTTGTACAGATCATAACTATGGTGTTTGGGAGGGTTCTGCTAAGGAGGTTGAGTTCAAGGCTAGTGCTCAAGTTCGCGCCATACAAATCATCGTCACAATACTTATCCCTAAGGAATACACTCTCGACGAGACAAAGACAGACAACGTCATCGAGGACTGTGCATACGCCAACGTCACGCTGCAGCGCACGCTCGAAGCAAGCCACTGGAACTCATTCTGCGTGCCGTTCGCACTCGATAAAGACCAGGTGACACAGTACTTTGGCGAGGGCACACAGCTCCGCACGTACGAAGACAGATGCGAGAACAATATTGTGTACTTTGCAACTGTAGAGAACATAGAGGCTGGCAAGCCGTACATCATGAAACCAGGCAACGCCGTTGTGAAGAACCCGACATTCGAGGGAGTAAGCATGGTGGCAACAGGACTCGACGATAACGGCAACCCGCAGGCTGTAGGCGATGCAAGCACAGTGCAGATGAAGGGTATCTACAACCACGTAACACTAGTGCAGGACAAGACGAACATACACATCGGTGCCGGCAACAAGTTCTACTACCCGGCTGATGCGGAAGCTTGCCAGATGAACGGCTTGCGTGCATACTTCATCGTGCCGGAGGGCACAGACATCAAGAAGCTGCGTGCCAACCTCGACGGAGCGACAACATCGCTCGGCGAAATATTCGACACTGAGGAAAGCAACACGCCGGTGTACAACCTGCAGGGACAGTGCGTAGGCAACTCACTCAGCACACTGAAGAGCGGCATCTATGTCCAGAACGGCAAGAAGGTCGTAGTAAAGTAAATATAACATCTTAAACATTAAGATATAAAAAACATGAAAAGAAAACTTTATATAAAGCCATCTATTACAACAGTGGAAATAGAGGCAATGAGCATAATGGCAGGATCTATTGGTGACGGTGGCGGAACTGGCAATATTGGAGACCTGGAACCGGGCTACGGCGGCGGTCACTTCGCTCCATCGCGCAACTACTTCGACTCGTGGGAGTATGATGACTGCAACGAAGAGAATGAGTATTAATAATACACTGCAACGAAGAGGATGAGTATTAATAATACAAAGACAACAAAGGTCGAGCGAAATCGCTCGACCTTTGTTGTTTCATGGGCACTTGTAGGGGGTGCACTTGTCTCAAGTGCACCAACCGAACAAAATACCAATTGGTTGGTGCACTTATTACTTGGTTGGTGCAGTTCTTACTTGGTTGGTGCAGTTCTTACTTGGTTGGTGCACTTGAGACAAGTGCACCCCCTACAAGTTTGTTCTCGCAGAACACGACCTTATAGCTTGCGCCTCGCTTTGTCTTGAACTTCAGCACCGACTCGCCGTATCGCACCTCGCACGGTTCGCCCGAGCCGGAGAGTATTGTCGCCTCAGCGAGCTTGCCGTTCTTCCAGCTGATAGACACGGTGAAGTTGCCCTTGGCACGCAGTCCGCTCACTGCGCCCTCAGCCCAAGCATCGGGCAGTGCAGGCAGCAGGTGGACGAATCCCATGTGGCTCTGCATAAGCATCTCGGTTACGCCGGCTGTTCCGCCGAAGTTACCATCGATTTGGAACGGAGCGTGCGTGTCCCAGAGGTTGTCGAGCGTGCCGTTCTTCAGCAGATTGCCGTAGAGCGTGTAGGCATGATTGCCGTCGTGCAGGCGTGCCCACTGGTTAAGCTTCCAGCCCATCGACCATCCCGTTGCGCCGTCGCCACGATGCTCGAGCACCACGCGCGACGCCTTAGCCAGTTCGGGCGTTGTGACGGGCGACACGGTGCGACCCGGGTGCAGACCGAAGAGGTGGTTCACGTGGCGATGCTCGTCCTTCGGGTCGTCGATGTCGGTAGACCACTCCATGAGCTGTCCGTAGCGACCTATCTTATACGGCGCGAGATGCTTCAACGCGTCCTCCCACTGGCGGCGCTCCTTGGCACTCTTGCCTAACACGCGGTTAGCCTCCACAGCATCCAGGAGCACTTCGCGTATCACGGCGTGGGCGAACGTAGCACCCTCGTCAACAGGTCCGTGCTCGGGCGATGTGGACGGAGCGGCGGTGTACACACCGTCGGCGCGATGCCAGAGATAGTCGGACGCGAAGTCGGCAGACTCCTTCAGTATGTCGTAGTTGTCAGCAAGGAAATGGCGGTCGCGCGTAAAATCGTAGTAGTTCCAGAGGTGTGTGGCGAGCCACGGACCGGCGAACGGCGAGAAGTTCCACGACATATCCTCGCTCGAGAGCGGCGATGTGAAGCCGAAGATATTGCCCGATACGGACGTTGTCCAGCCACGTGTGCCGAAGTACGACTTCGCCGTTACACGGCCCGGCTTCACGAGCGTGCGGATGAAGTTGAAGAGTGGCAGCTCGCACTCCGAGAGTCCCGTCGGGCAAGCCAGCCAGTAGTTCATCTGCAGATTGATGTTGTTATGATAGTCGATGCGCCACGGTCCGTCGACGTTGTTGTGCCACAAGCCCTGCAGGTTAGCCGGCAGATTGTCGGCACGCGACGACGAGATAAGCAGGTAGCGGCCGAACTGATAGTAGAGCTGCTCCAAGTAGTAGTCGGGCTTGCCCTGGCGGTAAGCCTCAAGACGGCGGTTCACGGGCAGGTCGTCAGCATCAACCGAAGCGTTGTTGATGTTCAGACGCACGCGGTTGAAAAGCTCCGAATAGTCGGCATAGTGCTCGTTGAGCAGGTAAGCGTAGTCCTTTGTGGCAGCCTTGGCGAGCCAGTCGGCAGTAGTCTGTTTAGGGTCAACACCTACGTAAGCCTTCGAGTCGCTGAAGTCGGGGTCGTAGTTGGGTCGGTAGTCGGTGTCGGCAGTGATGAGAAACACCACCTCGTCGGCATCCTTCACCGTGAGCTTGCCGCCCTCGTTGCTCACCGCGCCGCCCTTAGCCACAGCCTTGATGCGCACGGCGTACTCCATACTGTTGTTGTCGAGACGTGCCAGCCAGCAGAGCGCGTCGGTGCCGTCCGCCTTCATCTCGCCCGTCGACACGGGGTTGGGAGCGTAGGAGAACACGAGGTTCTGCTTGCCGCGGTGCGATGCCGCAAAGCGCACCGCCATCACGTTGGCAGGATGCGACACGAAATACTCGCGCTCATACTGCACGCCGTCCTTGCAGAAGCTCACCTTCGCAAGGGCAGAGTCGAGCGAAAGCTCACGGCGGTAGTCGGTCATTCCCACTGAGCTGAGTCCTGTCTCAATGTAGAACTCGCCGGCGGTAGTGAAGCTGCCGAAGCGGAACGGCTCCTCGGCATCAGCCTCGTAGGGCACCACGCTGTTGAAGTTCTTGCGTGTGAACAGCTCCGCCTTCTGCCTGTCGCCTTTGGTGAACGCCTCGCGTATCTCGCCCACCACATGAGCCGACTGCTTGTTCACGTCCCAGTAGTAAGCAGCACCACGCGAGGTGTTCGGACCGCCACGCCAGAGCGTCTTCTCGTTGAACGTGATGCGCTCAGCCTCAACCGAGCCGAGCACATTGCCGCCGATATTGCCGTTGCCGATGGGCAGTGACTGCGACTCCCATTCGGGGTCGGGGTTGTTCACCAAGTCACCGGCACGCACCAACTGACGCTCGGTAGGCATACGGTCGGGACTCGAAGCGAGCCACACAGCCTGTCCGCGCATAGTCGTCGGACGGTCGAACCAATATTTCAAAGGGGTGTTCCGCTCGGCGAAAGCATTGGCAGACCCCAAGGCACAAAGCGCAAGAAGCGCAAGGAGTTGTTTTTTTGATTGCATTATGATTAGTTTTTTATTTGTCTATCACCACAAAGTTACTGCAAAAAAGCGAAATAAACCGCCACAACCTCATCTATTATAATAAAAAGCAGTAAATTTGCAAATTAGGGAGTGCACCCCCTACTGACCTTTAAATACAAATCAAAATAAAATAAAAACTATGAACAATCTACACAACATAACCAGCAAGTTCCTCATCGAGGGCACCGTGAGCGACATCAAGCCACTCGGCAACGGACTCATCAACGACACATACCGCATACAGACCGCTGAAACAGACCGCCCCGACTACGTTCTGCAACGCATCAACCACCACATCTTCACCGATGTCGATATGCTGCAGCACAACGTGGAGACCGTGACCAACCACATACGCGAGCAGCTGAAGGCAGAAGGTGTCGACGACATCGACCGCCGCGTGCTGCGCTTCGTGCCCACCACCGACGGAAAGACCTACCACTTCGACGGCGAGAGCTACTGGCGCGTGTCGATATTCATCAGCGACGCCGTGACGATGGACGCAGTGACACCCGAATCGTCGTACGACGCAGGCAAGGCGTTCGGCGACTTCGAGGCTCGACTGGCTTACATAGCCGACCAGTTGGGCGAGACAATCCCCGACTTCCACAACATGTGCCTACGCCGCGACCAGCTGCGCAAGGTGTACGCCGAAGACCCCGTTGGACGCGCCAAGAGCGTGAAGCAGTTCGTAGAAGAGATTGAGGCGTATATGGACGAGATGTGCTTGGGCGAACGACTCCTCGCCGAGGGCAAACTGCAGAAGCGCGTGTGCCACTGCGACACGAAGGTGAACAACATGATGTTCGACAAACAGGGCAAGGTACTCTGCGTGATAGACCTCGACACCGTGATGCCGTCGCTCTTCGTCAGCGACTACGGCGACTTCCTGCGCACCGCTGCCAACACCATTGCCGAAGACTCGCCCGAGTACGATAAGATCGATTTCCGCATGGACATCTTCGAGGCATTCACACGCGGCTACTTAGAGTCGGCACAAGGCTCCCTCCTCACTCCGCTCGAAGTGTCGCTCCTGCCCTACGCCGCCGAACTCTTCCCCTACATGCAGTGCGTGCGCTTCCTCTGGGACTACCTCTCGGGCGACCACTACTGGAAGTGCCTGTATGCCGAGCATAACCTCACACGCGCCCGCAACCAGTGGCACCTCTTCCTAAAAGCAAAGGCACACGAGGCAGAGATGAAGCGATTCATCGAAGCACTTCAGAAGTAATATATCAAGATTTGCCATCCGCATCGGTCGATACAGACATCCGCGTCGGTCGATACGGACATCTGCGTCGGTCGATACGAGAATCCGCACCGACCGTTACGAGCATCCGCACCGGTCGGTGCGGATCATAAAAGTCACATAATATTTTGCCAGTCTCATCATTTTTCACTAACTTTGCATCCGCTAATGCGCTTGTGGCGGAATTGGTAGACGCGCCAGACTTAGGATCTGGTGTTTTAGGACGTGAAGGTTCGAGTCCTTTCAGGCGCACCATACAGAATCCTAACTGCTTGATATTGAGCAGTTAGGATTTTTGCTTTTATGTTTTTGCCGAGTTATTAAGAGCTTACCTGTATAAGCCTCGGCAAAAGTGTCATAATATCAATTTCAACATATTATTTTCACACATAAAAGAGAAAGCAACCCTACAGTTGTGCTTTCTCATTAAAATCAGTTATCTTTGTAGGCGAAATGGCAATAGCTAAATATAAATGGTACAAAGCGAAATACGTCTAAGATAATAAGTGTAACGATAAAAAAATAAGATATGTCAGTACAAAGTGAAACTGCCCTCGAAAACGGACTTATAGATACTCTTCAAAAGATGAACTACGAGTATGTTC
>OIWV01002222.1_pt1 | contig 14615 bp, 6 predicted proteins | sample 1587751 | NCBI WGS metagenome assembly OIWV01 (sample SAMEA3888913, study PRJEB22519) | human gut metagenome | biome: human gut; feature: human-associated habitat; material: faeces | place: Denmark | collected 2010
TGGGAAGCCAAATTAAAGATTTTGGCACGAAAACGCACTTTTTCTCGAAAAAAAAGTGAGAAAAAGTGCGTTTTCGTGCCATTTTAAGGAAAAATATCGTAATTTTGCAGTCGAACCAAAACATTAGAAGTATGAAAGCAGATTTAATAATCGGACGAGATAAAGAAAAGGCAGAGCTTCAACGTTGTATAGACTCAGATCGCTCTGAACTTGTTATCGTTTATGGTAGAAGACGTGTCGGCAAGACTTATCTAGTAGATGAATTCTTTGGTCGGAAGTACGACTTCACTTTCGTTGGAGGACACAATCTCCCCCAACGCACCCAATTGCGCAGTTTTGCCAAAGCATTAAAACAAGCCATGGGCGAGACATCAGCTCGCAAATTATCAGATTGGTTTGATGCCTTTGATGTTTTGGAAGAATATCTGTCATCCTTGCCAGAAGACCGCAAAAAGATAATCTTTGTAGACGAAATGCCTTGGATAGATTCCTTGCGTTCCGACTTCACCCCAGCATTTGAAAACTTTTGGAATGGATGGGCAGCCCGTCGTCGCGATATAGTTTTCATCGCTAGCGGTTCTGCCACATCATGGATGGTAGACAAGCTCATAGAAAACCAAGGAGGTCTGCATGCTCGCATCACTTGCCAGATATATTTACGCCCATTTACTTTGTATGAGACAGAACTATACCTAAAATCGCGGGGATGCTCTTGGGATCGCTTCCAGATAGCCCAATGCTATATGTTCTTTGGAGGCATTCCTTTTTATCTGAGTTTAATAGATCCAAGTCTTAGCCTTGTACAGAATGTTGATGCCCTGTGCTTTAACAAGGGAGGGGCACTAAGACAAGAATTTGACGAATTATATGGAGCCTTATTTACTCATGCAGACAATTACATCAAGGTGGTCAGGCTCTTGGCTAATCATAAAGGCGGCATGACAAATGCAGAAATTGCTAAAGCAGCCAAACTGGACGGAAAGAAGTTGTGCCAGATATTAAAGAATCTGGAGAGATGTGACTTCATCATGAAGTTCAGATATTATGGCAAGAAGACGCAAAACCGCCTATATAAGTTGACAGACTTTTATACCTTATTTTATTTAAAGTATATAGAGCCCAATATCGACTCCTTTGATGAGCAATGGTGGAGCAAGCATTATCTCTCTCACAGTGTTGAGGCATGGCAAGGTTTAACTTTCGAATTACTCTGTTTGTTCCATATCAGCCAAATACGCACGGCATTGAATATTGGTGGCGTGGCTAGCGAGGCTTACATTTGGTTTGACAAGGCTGACAAAACCAAGAATCAGAGAGGAGCCCAAATAGATCTCATCATAGAGCGTGCCGACCGAGTCATCAACCTCTGCGAGATGATATTTAGTCAAGCCCAATACAAAATTTCAGCAGATTATGAGATAAAGCTGCGCAATAGGATGGAATTATTCAGAGACCGAACCCATTGCACAAAATCATTGGTAAATACCTTTGTCACAACATTTGGTGTTGCCAATGGCATCCATTCAAGTATAGTAAACAGCGAAGTCACACTAGACAATCTCTTTCAAGAATGACACATAGGAGAAAGAGAATATTTTCATCATTAAAAAAATGCAAAAAGGTTGACCGTGTCATCACAACACAGCCAACCTTAACGACTAACATCTTTTTTCGGTTAATCTTTGTATGATAAACCTAAAACTAATGTCTTTTAGAGTAATTACTTGGCTTCCTTCCAATATTCTGGAGCACCAAGGCCTGCAGCAAAACCTGCATAGGTATGCTTGCGATAATAATCCAAATCCCAGAGGCCTACTGGCAAACCAGGACGCCAACCACTATTGGCTGGGCTGTCAGTAGCACACCACTGGCAGATACCCCACTGCAGCTCCTTAGGAACAATCTCAAGATATTTCTTGACGATAAACTCGTAGTAAGCACGCATTACCTTGTGCTGTTCCTCGGTCATATCAGTAGTTTTTACAAGGTTGCCGTTCATATCCTCCAAGCCCATATCCAACTCAGAGATACGAACCAACTTACCTTTACCTGAAGCAACCATCAGTTTGAGCATGTTCACGTAAGCTTCCTCATTTTCCTTCTGCTTAGCAGGATCCATGCTGCAAGTAACGTGCATCTGACTGCCGATACCATCAATCTTGGTAACGCCGTCCTTCTCCCACTCCTCAATCCAATGAATCAGACTCTTGAGCTTCTTGTTATCGTCGTAAGCAGTTTCGAGGTTATAATCATTGATGAAGAGCTTCAACTCCTCAGGTTTTCCACCAGCATCAGCAAAGCCCTTGCGAGCTGCAGCTACAGCAGTGCGAACATAATCAAGGTCACCCAGGTAATCCTGCCAGTAGAATTTGTTCTTGGCATCATCTGGAGAAACTGTACCACGTGTGGCAGACTGGAGATCGTAGTAACCATCGCCATCAATATCTTTACCAGAGATAGACTCGTTTACAACATCCCAAGCCTTCACCTTACCCTCGGTAGCTGCCATCATGCCGTAAATCCAATTCTGCAAAACAGGAGTAAGTGCTTTCTTCTTTTCCTCATCTGTAAGAGGAATAGTATTTGAAGGCTTCGTGTAGTAAACTTCAAAATCATCAATATGGAGGGTACCCGCATATTTGCCGATATTCAGCAGCAGGCGCAAGGCATTGTCACCATTACATGTGGTAGCTACATCAACTTCCTTCCAATCAGTTGTAACCTTGATGGTAGGGAAGTCACCACAGCCTATGTATCCTTCAGGATTCTGGAATCCAGCACCAAATTCGCCAGCTACAGAACCCTTGATTTTCATCTTCAAGTGATAGGTTTTACCATTCTCGAAAGCGAAACCTGGTTCATAGTTAACCTGTGCATTCCAAGGGTTTTCCTTGGCTGCGTTGTTACCAACCTCACAAACACCATTTACAATCTTTGGCGTATTATCCATACCCCATCCACCAAGGTTCTGACCATCATCAAAGGTAAGATGCCCAACACTTACAGGGATTTCAACAGAAGGAGCCTCGAAATGAGAGATTTTAATAGACTTCCAATAAATCTTACCTGCAAAATCTCCGTGCTGGAAGAAGAGACCATTACTATCCATGACAGGAGTTACATCGAACGAAACTTCTTTATAATCACCACCTACAGGAATCTTGAAGGTATTCTTGGCGCCAGCTCCCCAGTTACCCAACTTAAAGCGGATATTAGCAGGCGATTCACCTTCTGCCTTGCAAAGGAAGGTAATCTTATATTTAGTGCCTGTTTTAAGAGGAATGCCATTTACCAGCCAGTACTGAAGCTCATAAAATGGGTCTATCGGCTCTGGATTGGTTATGACCACAGCACCACCTTTATTCCACTCTGTTTTTACAGAAGCAGGCGAACCCGTCCAATCGTAAGATGAAAGAGTAGAACAGTCAAGTTCATAATCAGTCTTCTCAACTTTCTGACTAGGGTCTACTTCTATTACCTTATCAGCAATCAGCCCATTCAGATACTTGTTAGGCTGCTGTTCATGCCAAGCCAAGGTATGACCATAAACCGAAAGACCTGCATCTGTGGCATTCTTAACATATTCACTTACATTATCAAAATTCATGCGACCATCATCAGCAACACAAGAAGCCATCTTCATGGCGTTGCCGGCTACAGTCTCATTGAAATTGCTACCAGCAAGACAATATACAAGTCCCTGCTTGTTGAATTCGGCTGCTTCGAGCGCAATGCCCAACTTAAAGTCGGGATTGCACTTGCCGGAAGCTTTCATATCTTCCACGTATTTCTTCAAAGGCTCGTAGTTATTCAGATACTGATATTCCTTCAAATTCTTGGTCATATCAGTTCTGTACTCCGAGAACTTGTCATCAGCACAAGAAGACAAAGCCAAGAGAGCCATCAAGCCTAAACCTAAATTAATATTTTTCAATTTCATAATAATCAAATTATTAGAATGACACTTATCTATCAAGAATATTACTTCCTGATATACTGAGGACTGAATTGAACAATACCATTGGTGTTACCACGAGTCTGGGCAACAAACTGATCGGATGTTTCCAAAACAATGCCTGAACCGAAATCAACCTTGTAATTGAGAGTCAGGATGTCACGATCCTTGTTACCCCAAGCCAACTTTGCTCCCTTTTCTACAAACTTACCTGTACCGGAAGCAATCATGCCCTCTGTATCAGAAGTAACGGTACAATTACCCTTATCATCGAACGTAAGTTTCAAGTTGCAAGTGACCTTAGAGCCGTCAGCTTTATTTACAGAGACTTCGAAATTACATTCCTTCAAACTCTTGGTTGTAATGTGACTCACTTCATCCTTTTCAATAGTTGCACCTTCACGCTTTACCTCATGAGTTTGTCCATTCTCTGTAATCTTGTCAGTTCCTCTACGGAAATAAAAGCCATCCCATGGATTCATAAACTTAACGCAATAAAGGATATAATCCTTAGGAGCAATTAACCAAGCTGAAGCATCAGTACGAACAGGAGTTGTACCTGCAACGGCAGGAGAACCCGAAAGAATAGAATCGGCTCCCACCATTTCCTTGATGCGAACTGGGATTACATATGTATTCTTTGCACAATCAGGGTCAGCAAAGAAAGCATCCTCCAACTTAACCTGAAGACGTCCCTGCAATTTTCCATTATACGCAACCGTCTTGGTAGGAATTGTATAATAATTGCTAGGCATTGGCTTTACAGGAGTGACTCCATCCTCAAAATACAGATTGTCACACAATGAATTATCAACATCTACATTCAATGTGATGTTTTTTCCATTATATGCTCCACCCATTGTAGATACGATATACAATACATGATTGTTATCATCCGTATTATCGCGATTCTCATCATTGCCTAAAACTACAGAACGTTCGATATACTGATAAGGATAATATACAGTAGTACCGCCCTCATAATCAGGAAATTCTTGGTTGCCATTCTCACAAGAGTTAAAGCCAAAAGCCAAGATTCCCAATGCAGCCATGGACAAATATTTGCTTATCTTCATTATTTTCATCATTTTAAATATTAGTCGTTATTTTTTACTTCCCAGCCCTTATTCTGCTGCAAGTTGCTCCACTTCAACATTTCGCTCTGTGGTATAGGACCGTAATACATGTAATCTTTATAGTTGCGATCCTCAACCTTCATGACTTTGTATAATGGGGCACCAGCCTCTAAAGTGATTTCTATACCACGCACAGCCTCATTTAGAGGAGCTTTCCAACGGCGAAGGTCGCTAAAGCGCTTATTTTCAAAACAAAGTTCCAAACGACGCTCGTTGCGAATCAACTCACGCATTTTAATTTTGTCACCAGCGCACTCATCCAAGTATGGATCCTCGCCAAACTCGCCAATTCCGGCACGCTCACGGATTGCCTTGATTACATCGTAAGCTGAGTAGTTGTGAGATCCCCTACCCTTTGGTCCCCAAGCCTCGTTGGCAGCCTCAGCGTAATCGAGGAATATCTCAGTATAGCGAATATACACAGGATAATGATACTGAGGATTCTTTGAATTAGGGTCAGGATTACAATCCTCACGCAACAGCTTTTTCATGTAATAGCCTGTACGAGTAGAATTGGAAATCTTATTCAAACCATCATTGTTATTAGCCGTCGTAATGTCTGTATGAATGGTCTTTCCCTTATAAGTACTACCATCATGAATGATATAAAGGTCAAGACGAGGATCTCGATTGCTGTAAGGATTCAACTTATCATACTCAGAACGATCATCGGTGATAGGATAACCATTTACAGCAGGGAATGCATCGACCAGATTCTGAGTTGGGTTGATTCTACCCTTACCATAAAGAGACGGAGGGAAATTATCAGACTCTTGGTTCAGACCAAGATCCCAGTCATCAGCACCATTGGTACGACTGCCACGCCAAAGAATTTCAGCAGGACAAGCACCTGAGCCAAGCGCATCGATTTCCCTGGTTTGCATAAACCAATTATTACCTGTAGCAGACAATCCATTCACACCATTGATACGGTCAAGAACGGTAGCTGCATCGTCAGCAGCCTTAGCATAATCCACGTTTGTACCTTCAGAGAAAGCAGGACTAGCTGCAAGCAAAGATACCTGTGAGCGAATAGCCTCAGCGATACGACCGCTGATACGACCACGCATAATGGAACCAAACACACGGTTGTAGTCTCCTGCGGTCTTTACTCCGATTTCCTTATACTTGGCAGGAACATCGTTATCATCAGTCAAATCATTGTAATCAAGAGGGAGAAGCTTGGCAGCCTCGTCCAAATCGCTATAGATTTGATCCAAGCACTCTTGGAATGTATTACGTGGCTTGTTGAAATCATCAGTAGAAGTCTCTGGTTCTGTCAAATTAGGAACGCCAAGCAATTTGCCATCGGCTGTCCATCCACCATGATTCATCAAAAGATAATACAAGTTGAGAGCTCTCAAAGCATAAGCTTCACCTTTACGGCTATCACAATACATCCTACGGGCATTCTCGTCCTTTGCCCAGTTTACCTTATCTACCTCCTGAAGGAAGATATTGAGATATTGGATACAAGCACGACCATTTGCCCATCTAGACATAGGATCGCTATTAGCAGTCCAAGAACCTGTAGCCATCTTGAGAAAGCTATTTGTCAAGTCATTGCTTACAGCGTCATCTGTAGCAATATCAGTAACACTCTTGGTATTGTAAGGAAGCATCGCATAACCATATCCCAATAGTCCCTGAGCGTATGTTGGCTCATTGTAAATCTCATCCAAGCCACGGTTGTTTTCATCTGCAGGCTCGAAGAGATCTGAGCAAGAAGCCAAAGTAAGCGACATTGCTGCTAATATAAATATATTTTTTACTTTCATTTCTTTCTACATTTTAAAATGATTAGAATGTTGCCTTCACACCTATATTATAATAGCGTGTCTGAGGCGCAGACCCAACGTTCATCTCTAAGACTTCGCGCTCTCCTGAAATGGTAAGCAAGTTAGCTCCGCTTACGTATGCCGACAACCCCTTAAGCCATGTCTTTTGGAACAAAGTACTAGGCAAGTCGTAAGTTATCTGGACCTTAGCCAAGCGGAAAGCATCCGTCTTGTACATCCAGAAGTCTGATGTCTGGAAGTTGTTGTTACCATCAAGAGATGTCAAACGAGGATAGGTTGCAGTCTCTTTGGTTTCCTCTGTCCATCGGTTACGAACTACAGCAGAATATTTGCTATCGCCCTTTACCCACCAATAAGAATTATTCTTGACTCCCCAAGCACCGAAGTTACCGGTACCAAGAGCGAAGAAGGTAAAGTTCTTCCACTTAGCTGTAAGATTGACACCAAGCGTGAATGGTGCTCCATACCAACCACCCTTACCCAAGAAGACTTGGTCGTATTGGTCAATTTTATTATCACCATTTACATCCACATACTTGATGTCACCAGGTTTAACTGTTCCACCAAAATAGCTTTGGTCTGGAGAAGTTTTGATTTCCTCCTCGCTTTGGAAGAGACCTGCGCTCTTGTAACCCCAAATGCCATCAAGTGCCTTTCCTTGTCTGTTCTGATACTGCTCTACGTTGTTCTCATCTCGTTTGGTAGCCTTGGTTGTATAGTAAGTACCTGTCACACCAAGTGAGAGATCCACATCACCTACCTTCTTATTGAAGTTGGCTGCGAAATCAAATCCTACTCTACGATTATTGTTGTAATTCAGTACAGGCATAAACGAAGCCGCTGGATAACCAGTATTCAAATGAGATGGATAGAATGTTGGCGAAGAGATGAGATAACCCTCCATCGAATTGATGAAGAAACTTGCATCCAATGTCACCAATTTCTGCCACAGGGATGTCTTGAAATTCAGAGACAACTCTTTGCGCTTGATAAAATCAAGGTCTTTGTTCTCACCTCTTTTTGAATAGGTGTATTTATCGCTAGATCCATCATACCATCCATAGCCGTTATCAGAAGTCCAAATACTCTGATAGAGATAGTAGCGATTGTCACCATTTGCTATATCAATATCCTCATTGATAATACTACCTGATACACTAATCATCATGTCATCTACCACCTTGGAATTCTTCAAGAAAGACTCATTCTTGAGTCTCCAACCCAAAGAAAGTGATGGTGAGAGAGCCTCACGATGACCTGGAGCCAACTGGGCAGAGTGAATGGCAGCTAATCCAAAATCTGCGTAATACTTCTGGGCATAATTGTAAGAAGCATCGAATGCAAGATTGGCACTAGAGTTCTTATGATACTGTCCAGACTTCGACTGCTGGAAGCCAGAAGCTATCAACATTGCCGACAGATTGTGAACCTTGTTGAAAGTATTGTTGTAGTTGAACTGACCAGAGAAAAACATGGTCTGGTTATCTGTACTTCCGCTGATGTTCTGGTTGCCAGACTTTTTATCCTCACCTTCCTTCTTCAATGCGACAATCATATCCTTGCCATCAATGTTAGCCCATGTTGGGATATAAACAGCATAGCTATTATCGAAAGAAGTATTATAAGAGGTGGCATAGTCAACTGCGAAATGAGTCTCGAAAGACAAGCCCTTCAACACCTTGTGCAAGTTGATATTGATACCCGTATCAAACTGGAATTGACGACTAGTAAATTTACTACTTCCTGCAGAATAGATATCAGCAAAAACATTGGAAGAGTTTGCCTGAGTACCAGCAAGGAAGTATTTGCCATCTACCAACTTCGCAACGCTCATCAAGTCCCAAGCAGCCTTAGCATTAGGGGCTATCATATCTGTGGAGATAAGAGGAGCTGCATTCTGTGGAAAATTAGGACGCCAAGTAGCAGCAGCTTCCCAGTAATTACCCTTTGCAGAATGAGAATCATAGAAGGTTGCACTGGAGTTGACCCAAGCCTTAATATCATCAGTAATGTCTATATCCACATTACCACGAACGCTGAAGCGCTGGGTATTATTATTCTTAGCCTCACCAAACTTGAAATAATCGCCCTGGCGATAATAGTTGATATTGCTATAGAAATGAGCTCGCTTACCACCACCGCTGATTTCTGCAGTAGCCTCATAACGGCTGTTCATCTTTCTGAGATAATCAGAAGAATAGAAATCGAGATTAGGATAACGATAAGGGTTCAAACCTGCTCCATGATTATAGATGTCCTCAGCAGAATAAAGCTCAGACAGACCATCATTACGACGAGCCTCGTTATAGAGAGTCATATACTCTGCACTGCTAAGATACTCAGGATAAGACTTTGCTACATTCAAACCTGCATTAGCCTGCACCTCGACCTTCAAGCCGTCATTATGACCACGCTTGGTAGTTATGACTACAGCACCCTTGGCAGCCTTGCTACCATAGAGCACCACAGCCTGCGCACCCTTGAGGAAAGAAATCTGTGCAATCTCACTTGGTTGAACGTTGTTAGCTTCACGAGGCACACCATCTACCAAGACGAGATAACCAGCGTTGTCGGCATCCATACCCCAGAGAGAATTGCCATTCCAACCACCTACATAACCTTGCATATTGTCGAGGCTATAAGTATGGTAATTCTTCTTCATCAAGTTCTCTACATCGACTACAGACACACCGCCCAAGATGTCATCCTTGGCTACCTTTCGGTAAGCCACCTGAACCATCTCCTTGTCGGCACTGGCTGTATCGGATTCGCTTGTCTGTGCAGTCTTGGCATTGGCACCAAGAGGAGCCAAAGCCACGAGACTTGCTACAAAAAGCTTATAATTATATGATTTGAATCTTGAATTCATACTATCATTATTCATTTAGTATTACTAATTTATAATTTTAAACCTTACCAGCCTGGATTTTGTTTAAACTCTGAACTGATCTGAGTCTCCTTGATTGGCAATGGGAACCAATAGTGCTTGGTACCAAAATTACGAGTCAATATCAACTTTCTACGATAATTGGCAACCCGAGCGTCCTTAGGATCATTCTTCGTATAGAAGTCTGCACTTTCCACACGGTCAAACTCCTGTGAGAATTTTTGATTATATGGTGCCTCTGTCAGAAGCAACCAACGCTGCAAGTCACAAAAGCGGAATCCTTCGAAAGAAAGTTCTACCTCACGCTCACGACGGACCTCATCCATGAACTTATGGTTGTCTGCAACAAATTCTGGAGCAACATGACCTGCACCACAACGGTCGCGAAGTGTATTAATTGCATCTTCTGCGGTCTTACCAAAGTTTGAAGACTTGCCAGAAGCACCACCGAATGCAGCACAAGCCTCTGCATACATCAAGTATATGTCTGCAAGACGCATATATGGCAAATAGCAGTGTAAAGCTGAACCCCAATCGTAATCTTTATCCACTTCATTACAAGTATGAGGCACCAACTTCTGAATGAAATAACCCGTACGGCTTGCATTTGCTATTGGGCGCATATTACCACCCGTATATAATTGGCAATACTGTAAATCTGCATACTGACCAGGTGTTCCGTTCAAATACTTAAAACCATCGAAGACGATATCGTGGTAGAAACGGGGATCACGATTTTTGAAAGGATGCTCAGGGTCGAAACCAGACTTTGGATTGAGTACATACTTACCATTCTCAACCAAATAGATTGGTTCTCCGTTAGCCATTCCATAAGCCTCTACAAGGTTGGCCGTAGGTTGGTGAATGACATTATCATGAGCAACTACTTTCTGTACCTTAGGGCCAAAGACCTTAGAGGTATTCCAGTTAGAGCCATTAAAATCAGGAGATGGACCACGGAAGATAGCTTCAACCGTTCCAGGCATTTTCCAGTTCTGCTTCTTGGTATAGAATATATCAGAAAAACAGCTATTGGCATCAGCAGATTTCTCATGATTGTAGATGTCTGAGTACTTAAACTCTGCCAATGCATATTGTGTCTGACCAGCTTCCACAAGAGAGAGCAGTTCACCAAAAGCCTCAGCTGCCTTCTTAGCATATTCCTGATCATAATCATAAGTCTTGCCATTCTTGCTGGCACCAATCTGCGCACCATTCTTCATCAAAGGACTAGCAGCCCAAAGATAGGTTTTACCAAGATAACCAAGAGCCATGATCTTATTGATGCGAAGATCATTCTTACCTTGTGTGGCAGCACCTGCAGAAGTCTTATCCCAATTAATAGGCAACAAATCGGCAGCCTTGCGGAAATCAGCTGCCGCTCTATCAGCGCATTCCTGATAAGAAAGACGTGGCAATCTCTGCTCGGCATTGGCATCGAGATAAGTATCCACATAAGGCATACCACCAAAATACTCCATCATTTCCTCATGCCACCATGCACGGAAGAAATAGAGCTGACCCTCTATCAGTTTTTTCTCTTCAGCACTTCCAGTCACAAACTTGTCGATATTCTGTAAACCGAGATTACATTTTCTGATGCAATACCACGCATGGTTCCAAATACCGTGTGCGAACTTATCTGTGGAAGTAGAAGAACCATCACGCTTTAGCCAGTTACCAGTAGATTCCCATGCACGGAAGTTACCTAAATCAACCTGATGGGTCATTCTATTATCAGCCTCAGGATTGAAGATTTCATCATCACCCCAGTTCCATGAAGGACAATAGTTACATTTCTCTTTATCAGGGATACAGTTGTATATTTCCTCAACGAAACCTTGGAAATTACGGAAATTGGCAAAGGCATCGTCTGCAGAAACTGTTGAGTCTGGCTCCTTGTCCAAGTAGTCTTGACAAGAACTCAGCGAAGTACCGAGAGCCAGCGAGACGCATCCCGTCAACAATAATGTCTTTATCTTATTTTTCATCTGAATATTTTTTTTAATAATTACAATGAGAATTTAACACCTAAGTTGAAGCGGCGAACCGTAGGGTATGCTCCCAACCAGCCACCACCACCGAGGTTTGCCTCACGGTCATCAGGCATACGAGTCCAGAGCCAGAGGTTATTACCATTCAAGTAAACCTTGAGGTAGTTTACGCCTAATGCCTTAATCCAACCCTTGGTCCAGGTATAAGCAATCTCGACATTCTTCAAACGAATGTAAGAACCATCATACATAAACTGTGTACCATAGGTGTAACTTGAAGCAGTAGCACCCCAACGAGGAAGGATACATTCTGGATTGCTTTGATTCTTATTCCACCAAGTACCAGTATCATAAACATTATCAAGCATATTACCAAAGCTTGTCAATGATACGTCACGGGTCACATTAGTTACTCCATAGAACTGAGCGAAAGCTGAGAACCCTTTCCATTCGAAACCAATAGTAGCATTATAGGTGTTCTGCGGACTACTGCTATAACCTACAGGAGCCGAGTCCCTGCTATCAACAACACCATCACCATTGAAATCAACAATGTAATAGTCACCAACCAAGCGGTGATTGTCATTGGAGTCGTGCGCCGGAGAACCTATCAAATCATCAATATTATTGATAAAGCCCTTATCTATATAAGAGTGATACTGATTCATGGCAAATCCTGCCTCCTTTTGATAATTTGGAGTAAAGAGGGCATCATCCTTCAAAATCACCTTATTCTTGGCATGGGTCATATTGAAATTACCCCAGAGTCGCAAGCCATTAGCAAACACCTTATTAAGTTTCAATTCCCACTCGTAACCACTGGTACGAACCTTACCTTTATTAATAGTAGGTGCTGTCGTTCCGAAATAAGAAGGAACAGAACGGTTGGAGCCGAAAATCAAGATGTCATTACGACGATCACAGAAGAAATCCAAAGAACCAGTAATCAAGCCTCCCAAGAAACCATAATCAATACCGAAGTTGGTTTTCTTAACTGTTTCCCATTTCACATTATCATTTCCAAGAGTGTTCTGTCGATACCATGTATAGATGCTCTCTGTATGGTCGAGATCCATCGTAGTCTTGCCGCCATACGCCCACTGACTCATATACAACCAGCGACGAGTAGAATCAAATGGGTCTGGACCTAGGTTGTCATCACCAATCTCACCGTAGGAAGCACGGAACTTCAACATATCGATGATGTGCTTGTCACGAAGAGACTTCATGAAGTTTTCCTCAGTAATGGTCCATCCGATAGCACCTGAATTGAAGAAGGCAAAACGATTGTCCTTGCTGAACTTTTCTGATCCGTTATAGGCACCATTATACTCGATGTTATAACGACCTGCATAGCTATAGGTAGCACGGAACGCCCAGTCCTCACGGTAAGTTGGCATCACGCTACCACGTGCATTCTCCTGACGTGAGAACAAGCCCATGGCTGATACATCATGCTGTCCAAACTTGCGAGCCCAGTTGAGCTGCAACTGATAGTAGAGGTTGCGAACAGTCTGGTTATTATCTACAGAACCACCTTCCGTTGACCAGTTCACACCTTGCTGCCAATCAAACTTATTATTTCCTTCAAGTTCTTTACCATAAGTAACCTGACCTGTTTCAGGATCAATATACTTAGTCTGGGCTTCATTATTCAAGTCATTGATACCTCGTCCTGTCTCAACAAAAACATTATCCCAAGAGATAGTACCACGGAAATTTAAGCCTTTGGTTATGAAATCCAATTTCTGCTCAAGGGTAAAGTCTGTATTGATACGAGTGGTTGTAGCCTGTGCTGTACCACCGATAGCAAGATTCTGTGCAGAGTTACTTACATTGGAAGCAGATGGATAGAATCCCCATGAGCCGTCAGAATATTGTGGCAAGAACACATCTGGGGCGATGTTATAAGCACCAGCCCACTGCTGACCAATCTGCCACTCACTATTGCTCATGTTACTCCAAGGAGCTTTTCTTACGCCATTGCTACCAGCCACATTTACCTTCAAAGTAGTGCTACTTGTGATGGCAAAGTCCAAGTTACTACGAACATTGATACGATTGTATCCATAGCCAGAGTTGTAGTTACGACCATTGTCATACTCACGGAAGAGGTCACCCTCATGCACGAAATCAGCAGAAGCAAAGTACTTAACGAATTTTGTACCACCACTCACGTTCACGTTCGCATTATAGGACATAGCAGACTTTTTGAAAAGTGCATCCTGCCAATCCACATTGGCATAACGTTCACGCTGCTCCTGCGTAGTCTGGTTTCGATAGTTGTCTATAAAAGACTGAGGACGAAGATATGAAACACCTTCAGGATAAATGCCCAGTTCACGTTCTACCACTTGGTTGCGAAGCATCAACGCATCATAAGAGTCGTACTTATTAGGCAACTTAGAAGGAGCTTTCAACGTAGCATTGAAACCAATGTCAATCTTAGCCTTGCCTTCCTGACCACGCTTGGTGGTAACCAAGATGACACCATTGGCTCCCTTCACACCATAGACTGCAGTAGCAGAAGCATCCTTCAGTACAGAGATGCTCTCCACAGAAGAGATGTCCACGCTGCTCAGAGGACGTTCAATACCATCAACGAGAACGAGAGGGTCGGAATTGTTCCATGAACTAGAACCACGGATGATAATCTGAGGTTCCTCCTCACCAGGCATACCATTGCCTTGGATTGTAACAACTCCTGGGAGGTTACCTGTCAAGGCTGAACCGACGTCGCTGACACCAGCTGCACGCTCCAAAACCTCACCAGTAGTCTGGGTGATGGAACCTACGACAGAAGCCTTCTTCTGCTGACCATAACCAACGACTACAACTTCGCCG
>OIWV01002227.1_pt1 | contig 14586 bp, 23 predicted proteins | sample 1587751 | NCBI WGS metagenome assembly OIWV01 (sample SAMEA3888913, study PRJEB22519) | human gut metagenome | biome: human gut; feature: human-associated habitat; material: faeces | place: Denmark | collected 2010
ACGATCTGATAGATGGTGTCCTCATCATCCGGGCAGAGCCGGAGCAGAAGGTCTATCTCCAAAGACCGAGAAAAATATTCTTCCAGTTGGGTGCGTTTGCTCATCCCATCCGCTTCTTCAGAATAGAATGGATCAGTCTCACTCATTTCAGTATCATTCTCTTTAGTCTTATTACATCGTGATTTTGAAGGGTCTTGACTTGCGTTTTTGAAGCCTCCAGAATCGTGAAAATCACGATTCTGGAATATTGATTTTGACGATTCTGCCGAAAAGTTCTTCACATACACCAAACTTGGCTTTCCCAGACCTCTGCGTTTTCGTTCAATCAGACCAAACTTTTCGAGTTCCCGGAGCAGCTTGGTCGCTTTGTTGTCTGCGCAACACAACGCCCTCTTGACATCCTCTATCGTGAAGATAATGAACACCCGGTTCTGCTCGTCCAGCCAGCCGTTTTTCACAGACAGGCTCATGCGGTCCAGCAGGATGCCGTACAGGGTTTTGGCATCGGTTGACAGATCTTGAAACCGCTGCTCCTGAAAAAGAGCCTTTGGAATGCGGAAGAACGAAAAGAGTTCTCCGGCCTGTCCGTAAAAGTAGTCAAGGGTCATACAATTCTGTCAAGGATGAAAAAACAACGATGATTCATTGACATGGTTGACAAATCCTCCTTATAGATAATTCGTGCAAACAAAAAGCGCAACTTCGATTGATGAAAATCGAAATTGCGCGATGTAACTTAGCCGGGGGAGAAAGGTCATTTGTCGGGTTCGTTTGACCACAATTTGACCACAAAAGGAATGAAACGTCTTGACATCCAATGAAACAGAATGATATAATACATTTGAAATTTAACGGTACTGAGTCTAGGCAGTATCGGATTGTACATTGTGTTTTCGAGAGAAGCACAATGGGGTTCAAGAGGCCGTGAGTTCGATTCTCGCCACTCGGACCAGACGCATCTCAGTAGAACTTTCTTTAGTAAAGTTTTGCTGAGGTGCTTTTTTGTTTTTGTTCTCGGTTTCTTCGGAAATGTTAAAATAAATAATCAGTTCGGAGTCACTAATCTTCATACTTGTTACGAAAGTGTTAATAAGACGGTGCTTATAGGCTTCGTTCTGCTCATCAGGCTGGGCGCAGAACATTTTGAGCATGAGAAGATACTGCTCCCGGGTGAATGCCAAGGGCGTTTCCTTCGCTATCGTGGAGAGCTGGTAGGTCAGAGTGTTTTCCTGCTGGGTCAAATCATTCAGGCGGGCGACAAGCTGAGGGGCTACGCTGCCGTTCTCGATGGCGTCCATGATGTTCTTGCCCCGGCGGCGCACATCGCGCAGCTCCTGCTCCAGCGCCTCGCGCTCGGCATCGGGCTTCGTGGCATCGGCCTCCTGCACCTCCACCAGCGCATCAGCCAGAGCTTCCATGGTGTCCGGCTGCAGCAGGTGGTCACGGATGGAGCGGATGACCTTGCCCTCTAAATCAGCCTTCGGGATGTTCCGCTTGTGGCACTCAGGGTTAGAGCAGGCATAGTAGCGGTAGACCTCGCCGTTGCCGCCGCTGTGTCCGCTCACGCCTTTCATGAGGCCGCCGCACTCTGCGCAGAACAGCTTGCCCGAAAGGAGATAGTCGGCTTTCGGCTCGTACTTGGCTTTCAACTGTCGATTGGTTTTCATCATGGCTTGCGCCCTCCCCCATAAATCGTCGTCGATGATAGCGGGAATTGCATCCTCGATCCTCACGTTGTACGCTTTACTGACATAGACGCCCCGGTACATTTCGTTCTGGATGATACGGGGAATGCTGGACTTGTTGAACGGCCCGCCCTGACTGGTGCGTAAGCCTTTGGCATTAAGCTGCTCTATAATAGAAGTGCTGCTCTCCCCGGCGGCGTAATGCTCGAAGATGAAGCGCACTGTCGGGGCGGTCCTTTCGTCGATGACAAACTTTTTGTTTTCATCTGTGGTCAGGCCTAGAGCGCGGCAGCGGCTTATAGCCTGCCCCTTCAGGGCGCTTTCTCTCATGCCGCGCCGCATTTTCTCGGCCAACTCGGCGGAATAGTATTCGGCCAGGGCCTCCATCAGACCCTCAATAATGATGCCCTCTGCGCCCTGCACATTGCTCTCGGCGGCATAGATGATCTCCACGCCGTTGTCCCGCAGCCGCTTCTTATATACTGCGCTGTCGTACCGGTTGCGGGCAAAGCGGTCGGTCTTCCAGCAGATCACCATATCGAACGCGCCCTTGTCGCTGTCCTTCATCATCTGCTGGAACGCGGCGCGGTCGTCGGTCTTGCCGGAGATATGCCGGTCGATATATTCGTGCAGGATGGTCATGCCGTGGAGTTTGGCGTAAGCCTCGCAGTCGCGGCGCTGGCCCTCAATGCTCTGCTCGGTCTGCCCGCTGCCGCCGGAGTACCGGTAGTAGGCAACGAGGCGGATAACGTCAGAGTTTTTCTTTCTTCTCATGAGATACCACCTTTTGCGTAACAGTAAAAAATTATATTATTTAGAGAACGATTTTCCATAAGCGTCTTACTCAGCCCGTCAGGCTTCGGCCCGGCGGGCTTTTTCTTTTGGCAAATTTTACAAAAATAAAGGATAAAAAGAAAATAAGATAAAATTGTGGAGTAAAAAGGCAAATTGACTTCGGAAAAGGTGGCGGCTCCGCGTGCTACACTCATAGTGCAAGCAACTGAGTGTAGCACGCGGAGGTCTCCCTGTATTGACAGGGAGACCTAATGAGTTCCATCGGCAGGCTGTTCAAGGTCAAGGAGCTTACAAACGGCGCTTTGGATGGCTGGCGTGGCCGCGCGGTAGTGCATTAAAAGTTGTCGCTCAAATTCAGAAAGAACGGGATGCCGAACGCTCCGAGAGCTTCCAAGAAGATAGTCAATACTGCAATTAAAGTATTCGCCAAGCTTCAACAGGGTTTCATAATCAGGCTCGCGTTTTCCAGACTCATAGTTGCTGTAAGCTTGACGGGAAATTCCGAGGTAATCGGCTATTTCTTGTTGAGTGAAATGAAGTTCTTTGCGGATGGAAGCAAGATTCTCCATTGGATGACCCCCTTTTAATTCCATTATAGCAACTAATTGTTGCAATATCAACAGAAGAAACAAAATGTTGCGAAGAAACTGTGCAATACGCTGAACTTGCAACAAATTGTTGACATTTGAAGGGAGGAAGATTATTATGATGGCAACGACACATTGCAAAGGAGGGAGAAAACAGGTGAGAGAGTACCTTATCGAAGCCCGCGAAAAGGCCGGACTCACGCAACAGGACGTTGCAAATCGTATTGGGATTTCGCGTCAGTATTATCAGATGGTAGAAACCGGGGAACGCCAGAAGAGGATGGACTTGTCCCTTGCAGGTGGCCTATCGGCGATTCTGAATATTCCGATTACAGAAATTGTTCAGAAGGAAAGTGCCGTACCGGATGCGGAGGGGGCTGAGGCAGAATGACATTGAAGCCTGAGCACATCGTAGAAGAGCTGAACAGGACGCCGAAGTTGAAGCGTGACCTCGTTATGAAGATGATGGAGATCATGCTGGACAGCGAAGCATTTCTGGAAGCGTACCCTCACCTGTACGATCCGCGCATTGCGGATGTTGACCTTGAGTACAGAGAAAAGGCCTGCGAGGAGATGGCACAAATCATTGTGCGGCTGTTCCGTAAAAACAAAGTTCGCCCGGATGATGCCGAAAAGACACTAAACCGGGCGAGGAATTGTTATCTGGGAATATATGTCCACTCCGATAAATCGTGAGGAAGCTCTTTCAAATTTGAGATTTCGGTACAGCCGGTAGCACAGCAGTACACATTATCCGCTTCAATTTGAGGTGTAGGACAAGCTTCCCAGATAATGCCGTTGTACAAAAGCCCAAACTGGCCGTCATCAGTTGGGACAATGTACAGCGGGCCGATGGGCGAATTGTAGACCCACATATTTATAACACCCCCTTTCATGCCATGATTATAGCACGGTGGGGAGAACAAGCACAACAAGGAGGGCAGCACGGCATGAGGAAGAAAAAAGAGAAAATCTCGTTCTCCCGCTTTCAGGCCGGGCAGATGAGAGAGATGCTGGTGGATATGCTGCTGAAAAACCCGGAGTTGTTCGAGCAGCTGCCGGGCATCACGGCAGAGCAGCGTGAAGCCTATGAAAGAGAGCGAAGGAGGATGTTGGAGCGTGGAAATTCTAGCAGTGGTAGCGGTCGCGGCGTGTGCGGCGCTGTATGCGATAGCTGATTTTATCGAACGTCGGCGCCGGCACAAATTCAATGAGGAGCTGCGCCGGTACATTCAGAAGCACAAGGGGGACTGGGACGATGCCGATGAAGGTTTGCATTGACTGTGGCACGATCTTCCCGGCGGAACACATCGGCGCAAAGCGGTGCTGCCTCTGCGCCGCCAAACACGGGACGGAGCCGACGGCAGAAAAGGTGTATCCCAAGCCGCCGGTCGATGACCTCACTCGGGATGTTCGGCAGGCCGATGCATCCGGTAAGTCCTACGGTTTCTGGCGGGCCGGTCTTCTGCTGGCGAAGCAGAAAGCCCGGGAAGAGATGGAAGTAAAGAAGGCCCAGCGGGAACAGCCGCATGAAGAGAAAGGAGAGCAGGAAGAATGAACATCGGGAGATGCAAGGGCTGTGGTCAGCCCATCGTCTGGATCGTCACCACCAAGGGCAAGAAGATGCCCTGCGACCCGCAGCCGGTCACGGGCTACGGCGACCACACGACCGTCAAGAAAGACAAAATCGTGACCGGCACGGGAATGGTCCTCTCCTGCAACCTGAAACCGGACGGTGGCGCAGTGCTTGGCGTCGGCTATGTTCCGCATTGGGCGACCTGCCCGGCGGCTCAGAACTTCAAGAAGGAGAAAAAGCAATGATGCCTGCATTGGCGCTCCTCTGGATTCTGGGCGGGACGTTTATCGAAGCGGCCATTACAACGCTTGTTGTGAGCTGGCTGATTGGAGAAAGCTTTCAATGGAGCGTGACCGTCCTGTTCTGGCTGATCCTGTTGTGCATCAAGTCGGCGTTGGGCTGGCGATGACCATACGGTCTGGGCGTACCGAAACACGCCTGCCACGCGGTCGAAAGCATGGGCGTGGACGACCGCCCCGGTCGCTCCGACAACCGGGAGTCCCACCTTCTGGGGACTGAAAGAATACAAAGGGCGGCCCGCATGGGTGGGCGGCGTCCGTGCGCCGCTCCCTTTATGGAGTATGCAGGCGCATCCGGGGGAGTAGCCCCGGAACTGGTTCGATTCCAGAGTGCTCCACCAGAACGAATATTCACCCGTGAAAAGAAAGGACCATGAACATGACGCCTAAAGAAATCGAAAAGCTCTTTAATCACCCTGCGGAACTGTCGGCAAAAACCGACGGGAAGGGAAATGAGAAGGTCACGCTTCGCGGAGAAGTGGCTGATCTGGGGTGGTTGGTGAATAAGGTTGTCACCGGCATTTACGCGCAGGTTGACGACCCGGATACCGTGAGAGCACTGGACGATGCAATAACGATGACCATTCATCTGCGGGCTACGCAGCGCGTCAAGGAGCTTCAGGCAACCGATATGACTTCACCGATGAAGGCGGATGCTGCGCCGGCCCCGGGCGGCGGCACTCGGGGTAGCATCTTCGGGATTCTTTTCGGAAAGTGAGGCAGGGCAGAAATCTATATGGAGAGAAGGAAGGTTAATGAGTCCGTGGGTCAAATGGATTAGAGAAAACCGCGTCCACCCAGCGGAACTGTCGGCAAAAACCGACGGAGAAGATGGGGAGGTCATACTTCTTGGGGAGGTGAATAATCTGGCATGGCTGGCAGCCAAAGTCTTTGGCAGCATTTTCTTGCGGGTTGATGACCCCAAAAGCATTCGGAAACTAGACCTCATAATGACGACAAACATTCATTTTTATGCTATGGAATGCCTCGCGCGGATTCAGAAATCCAACTCGGATGCAGCTGTGAGCACGGACGCAATGACGCCTTTGGAAGGTGAGACTTTAGACAAAATCATGAAAACGCTTTTTGGACAGGAGGTAAATTGACATGGCAAAAGCAGAAATTCATGCAAAACTCGTGAATGAGAATGGAAAGATCAAGGTCGAGGTCGAAGCAAATGGATATGGGCTGGACCTTCTGGACATGACCAGCTGTATTGCGGCGGACGTCATCGCGGCAGATGCGGACGATGAGGGTGTCATCAAACGCAGGAAGCAGTATTTCTTCGTGGCGACGGAGAACAACCTGAGAGATAAAAGCAATGGTAAGAACATGGTCGTACAGGCCGGAAAGTGATTGGAGCGACTGCGCTGGCCGGGACATCTGGAATGAGTTATTTGAGATGGTTGAGGCAATCCGAGAAAAGTGGAAGACACTGGAAGAAGCGGCAGAAGAAATCGCAAGAGCCACGGACTTTTCCAAAATCGAATGCCTTATGAGACTTTGGGAAGCAGATGAAATAAAAGAAGCTGTCGAAAAATTCTTTGCGGAACATTCGCTGCTTTTCAACTGTCGCCAAAGAGTACGAAAGACTCGGCGTAGAGCACACCCGAACACGACCCCGCTTGGCACAGCTACATATTTATATAAGGCCAAGGAAATGAAGAATCTTGCAAGAAGCACTAAGACCGGCGCGGCCTGCAAAGGCGGTGTAAAGAATGAACAGTGTAGACACACGTTCGAAATAACCAGAGCGCAATGTGCGCCGCCTGCTGAATAGGCATCATGGAAGCCGGTACGATTTTACATGAACTTTTGCGCACCGGCAGGGCAAAAGAGTGCCGTAGTGCAGCGCTCCTCCTAGCGCCGAAAGCGTGGTGAAAGCCCACGCTGCTCTTGAGCCAAGCCGCATCCACATGACGGTATCATGGAAACCGACAGGGTGCGCCCGCTGCATGAGCGCAGAAATGCCTTGTCCGATTCACCCAAGACAAAGGTGAAAGGCCCGGATTTGGCCCCGGGCCGCCCCGCCGCGTTACTCTCTGACGCGGCGGGTTTATATGGTGTAAACTCCTTTGGTTTGTGGTGTTGGTGTTCGGGATGTTCTCCCGGCGGATGCCGGGGTAGTGGAGCTGGGCCGCTTTGGTAGAGCGGTGCGACCCTGCAAGGGTATCCGCTTGACTATCACCCCCTGTCTGTGGTAAACTGGCTACAAGATGAGGACTTGCTAAATCACATCTTGCAGCCTGTCACCTGCTCAGCGGGTGGCGGGCTTTTTCTTTGCCCACCGCACCAGCAGGGCGGCCCAAATGGCGCGCTTAGTGGATTCGGGAAGTTCGAAAAACTTTGCGCTCATGTGTGCTTTTCTCCTTTCGCAGACTCGCAACCGCTTCGGCTGTTCGCCGTGGCGCTTGCTGTGGCATAATCTTAGCATGAGCCTATGCGATTGTCAAGCATGAGTTTATGCAATCTACTTTTTGCACAAAACGCATAAGCTCATTCTGTGCAAAATTGACATGGACTCATGCCGCCGCATTATGTATAATTATCTTGATATAACGTGAAGGGAGAAAATGAAAATGCCATTAAACGCAAAAAAAGCCGCGACAAACGCGGCGCACATGGCAAAACTGGACATGATAAGACTTCAGCCATACAAGGCAGAAGGTGCGGCGATCCGCGCCGCCGCTTCTGCTGCCGGGCAGAGCCTGCAAGGCTACGTTTTGCAGGCCGTCCGGGAACGGATGACGGCAGAGGGCCAGCCGCTCACGCTGGAGCCGGAGACGAAAAGCGGGGAAGAAGGGGGACTATAGGGGGTTACTGGGGAGAGCTATAGCCTACTAGGTTAAAGCCCTACACCTGCTTCTCAATCCCGTTAGGTGGAGAGTATATCCCCCTCCCGGCACGGTGAAAGTACCGTCCCGCTGCCCCGTGAAAAGTACCCCGGCGGCATTCCGTGAAACGTGGAACCGTGGAGCAGATCGCCGCCAGCGTCGCCCACACTGGATGACCCCGCCGCCGCTGAGAAGAGAGAACAGCGGCAGACAGCACAACAGGCAGAGCAGGCCACACGGCCCGCCCTGCCTGTTTTCTTTTTCTTCCGGCTTCGCCAGCAGCGCCCCGCCAACGATGCCGCCCCGCCTTCGCTGTGCTGGATCATCCCGCCGCGCTGCGGATCGCTTCGCCCTGGGCAGACCTCAGCGCGGCCCCGATGAGGATGCAGCCCGCCAGATGAGCAGCAGACAGCGCCCCGCCGCTGCTCCCGATCTCCTGCCCTGATGCCCTGCACAGCAGCCAGCAGCAGCCGACCGCCGCCGCCCTGCCCGCCCCGACCGGCGCGGCCTGCCCGATGAGCACCCCGCGCCCGCGCGAGGTACTGTGAGCGCGCGCCCGCGTAATAGCGGGTCCAACAGCGCAAAAGTTTGCTAGTTTTTGAATCAAAAAATCCACTTCCGGCGGCTGGCCGGGAAAAAGGTGGGTGGGGATTAAAAATTAAATGATGCCAAAAACAAGAGGGATTTTTCACAATAATTTATCCATGAATTTGTTGAAATTTTACAAATTGCGGAAGTATGTTTGTATAAAGTGACGGAGAAAAAAAGTTGTATTTTTGATATAATATACTATACAGAGGAACACATTAAGGAGAAGGGGCGTTGACAATGAATGCAATCGAACTGTCGAAGAATATCATTGCCTATGCTGCAATGAATGGATACCAAGTAACAAACCTGAAACTTCAAAAGACACTGTACTATGTACAGGGATACTATTTGGCGCGATTTGGAAAGCCACTTTTTGCTGATGAAATCGTAAACTGGGCTTATGGTCCAGTTGTGCCAGAGGCATATTTTAAGTTTTGCTCTTATGGTGCGGCACCGATTGAAGCGGAGGACATTCCAAACTATTTTGCGGGCTTGGGCTATGGAGAGTCTGGCTATATCTGCAAGGTGGTGAATGCTTGCCTATGCCGCACTGCAAGGCGGCTGGTGGAAAAAACTCATACGGAAGACCCGTGGTTGAACACATTCCGCAACCAGACGATTGATGTAATGAGCATCCGGGACTTCTTTAGCAAAAATGACCCACTCGGAATCAAGTAAGAGGATGAGATATGCCGAATAAAATTGTCGAAGATAAAATGACGAAACTTGTTGGACTTTTAGGCGACATGGCTGAAAAGGGATGCGTCGATGAGCTTGACTCTGGCCCAACAACTGACTTTGCCAAAGAGTGCTGGGAAAAGTTTTGCGACATATATGACAACCCGGATTTTCGGCATTCGTATTATACGATTTCATCCAGTCTGGAAAAGTATGATCCGGCGCAGCGAGACTCGCTACCAGTTTACTTGAGCAGTGCGATTGATTACGCGAAGACTCAAAATAGTGATGAATCTCGCAGAATAGCAAAATCTGTGCAAAAGCTGCTGGACCATGTAGAACTTGAGTGCCTTCGGATAAACCGAATGGACCAAGTGAAGCGAGATGCAGACCGAGCAGAAAGCATACAAAGTGAAGCTATAAAGCTGAATAAGACAACAGAGGAAACGGGAAAAAGGCTTGACGAGCGAGTAAATGGATTCCACGAGCAGTCTATCACGATTCTCGGTATTTTCTCCGCTGTGGTTATAGGCTTTATGTCGGGGCTTTCAATGTTCACAGCTGGCTTTAATCAGTTAAGCGAAGTTAATGTTTACATCATTACGTTTTACTCGGTAATCGTAGGAACTATCCTGTTCGACATTCTCTTTATGCTGATTTTCTTTATTGCAAAAATATCTGGACATTCAGTTGCGAGAGAAGCTAAAGAAAGCAAGTGGTGGATAGTATCGACATGGAGAAGATACCCATATGTTTACTGTTTCCACTTCTTTGCGCTTGTAGTTCTGGGCGTGACATTTTTCTTGAAACCAAAGGTGTAAACCAAAAGATGATACTCCATGATACCGATTTTGTGGTATAATTGGTACAGTGGATTTTAGACGAAGCCCTGCGGCAGCGATGCCGTGGGGCTTTTTTCATACCTATGTGCCGGTGGCGGTACAGAATAGATGCTCTGTCGGGTTTGCCCGGCGGGGCATTTTTTGTTGGAGGAACAGGATGCCAAGGCGGAGCGACAAAAGAGATGCCGCCCGCGAGGCGTATTTGAGCCGACGGCGGGACGGCGAGGAGGTAAACCTGCAAAGGCTGGCAGAAGAGCTGGGAGTTAAGTACGATACCCTGCGCCGCTGGAAGTCTGCCGACAAGTGGGATGAGGCGCAGCCGCCGCCCAAGCGGACGAGGGGCGGGCAGCCCAAGAACAAAAACGCTGTGGGCAACACCGGCGGCGCACCGCCCCGAAACCAGAATGCACGGACGCATGGCGGCTATTCCGCGGTCTTCTTTGACCAGTTGACGGACGATGAGCTGTTCATCATGGAGAAAACTCCGAAGTCTGCAGTCAAGGCGCTGCAGGAAGAGCTGGGGCTTTTGAAGGTTCAGGAAAAGAGGATACTCGACCAAATCATTTTGTTAGAGGACTCTGACCCGGAGGAACTGTACACCAGCACGTTGCTGGATATGCGGGTCCCCGGCAAAGTCGAGGGCGAGAAGCGGGACGGCGCACAGCAGAACATGGGAATGTACTCCAAGGAGTCAGCATTTACCCGCAAGATGCACCTTCAGGAAGCGCTGAATAAAATCCAAGGCCGCATTGCGACTGTCATCGGAAAGATTCAGCAGACAGAGGAAAACGAAGCCCGCATAAAGCTGGAACGGGAGAGGCTGGAGCTGCTGAGACTCCGAGCAACCGGCAGAGTTGAGGTCGAAGATGACGATGAGGAGGGCGCGGACGATGACTCTTTACACAAGTGAGGTCGTGGCCCAGCACCTCGATGTGACCGAGCGGCGGGTGCGGCAGCTTCGGGACGAAGGTATTATCAGGGAAAAGCGCCCGGGTCTGTATAACCTTGTGGACGCGATGACTCGGTACATCAAGTATGTAAATGCGGGCAGTAAGGTGGATTTGAACGACGAGAGAGCCAAGCTGACCAAGGTAAAGCGGGAGGCGGCGGAGATGGAGAATCGGGTGCGGAAGGCGGAGCTGATGGAAGTAGGCGATGTAGAAAAAGCCTACTCCACAGTGATGATGAATTTTCGCTCCCGCATCCTTGCCCTGCCGCAAAAGCTGGCTCCTGCGGTGGCGTCGATGGAAGGCGACCAGCAGCAGATACAAGACCTTATCCAAGCAGAGCTGGAAGAGGCTCTGGAAACTCTGAGCTATGTCGAAGAGGCAGTGGCCGAGTCGGAGGCTGAAACGGATGAAAAGGAAAAAGCAGCGGACGCGGAATAAAAATCCGTGTGCTGGTTGTAGCTGGGGATATGTCCTGAACGAAGAGCAGGTCTATTGCCTTATGCCGAGGTGTGTTAGAGGTGAGCGAAAAGAAGCGGAAGATGATCGATGTGGACCCGGCGGTGGTGGAAATGTTCGCACGGGTTCTGCAGAAGCTGAAACCGCCGCCGAAGCTGACAATCAGTGAGTGGGCGGACCGGTTTCGGCAAATGTCCCCGGAGGCCAGCGCAGGCACAGGGCGATGGCACACCGACAATGCACCATACCAGCGCGAGATCATGGACGCTATCGGCAATCCCCATGTTCGCATGGTGGTGTTCAAATCCTCCTCGCAGGTGGGCAAGACGGAAGTGCTGCTGAATGTTCTGGGGTACTACATCGACTATAACCCGGCTCCGATCTTGGTGTTGCAGCCGACAGTGGAGATGGGGCAGACCTTTTCCAAAGACCGCCTTGCGCCCATGATTCGGGATACCGCTGTTCTGAGAAAAAAGATGGACGCCAAGAGCCGCTTTTCCGGAAACACCATCATGCAGAAGACGTTTCCTGGCGGTCATGTGACCATCGTTGGAGCAAACTCCCCGGCAGGCTTGGCGAGCCGCCCCATCAAAATCGTTCTAGCCGACGAGGTGGACCGCTACCCGGTATCGGCGGGAACGGAGGGCGACCCGCTGAATCTTGCACAGACGCGCCAGACGACATTCTGGGACAAGAAAACGGTGCTGGTCTCCACACCGACCATCAAGGGAAGCAGCCGCATCGAAAAGTCGTGGCTGGAAAGCACGATGGAAGAGTGGACTGTACCCTGCCCGGAATGCGGTGAGTACCAACCGATGGTCTGGGCAAATGTGGTTTTTGACCGAGAACGCTGGCCGAGAGGCGGTGTGCAGTATCGGTGCGAATCCTGCGGCTGCATCGCTGGTGAATACCGGTGGAAGGCACAGGGAAGAAAGGGACGGTACGCCGCCCTGCACCCGGAGCGGGAAGTCCGGGGATTTCACCTCAACGTCTTGGCTTCATCTTTCTGCGCATGGGCCGGCATCGTGACGGAGTTCCTTTCCGCCAAGGAAGCGCTGGACCACGGAAACCCGGAGCTGATGAAGGTCTGGGTCAATACGAAGCTGGGTGAGACGTGGGAGGAACGCGGCGAAACCGCCGACGATATGGCCCTGCTGGCCCGCCGCGAGATGTACACGGCGACCGTTCCGGCACAAGTGCTGGTGCTCACCTGCGGCATCGACGTCCAGGATGACCGCTTTGAACTGGAACTGGTAGGCTGGGGCGTCGGAAAGGAAAGCTGGGGCATCCGGTATCAAAAGATATACGGCGACCCGCTAAAGCCGCAAATCTGGGAAGACCTCGACAAGTTTCTGCAAACGCGCTGGCGTAGAGAAGACGGCGTGGTGCTGGATATTCTGGCAGCGGCAATGGATACCGGTGGCCATCACACGGATTCCGTGTACCGTTTCTGCCTCGACCGGTTTTACCGCCATATCTACGCCATCAAAGGCCGTGGCGGCACGGAGACGCCGTTCGTCTCGAAGCCCAGCACTGGCAACCGCGTCGGAGTTCCGCTGTACACCATTGGTGTTGACAACGGCAAGACGATGGTATACCAGCGCCTGAACGTGCAGACGGAAGGGCCGAACTACTGCCACTTCCCGTTGAATGAAGCGGCGGGCTATGACGAGGTTTACTTCAAGGGCCTGACCGCAGAGAAACAGGTCGTCCGGTGGAAGAAGGGGCGGCCCACGACGGCATGGGAGCTGAAAGACCCCAATTACCACCGAAACGAACCTCTGGACTGCCGGGATTATGCGCTGGCCGCACTGGAAATCGCAAACCCTGTGTTGGAAAACCCGGAGGAAGAAACAGAAATGCAGGCGACTCAGCGTCCAGCAGGACGCCGAATCGTATCGGGAGGTATCGGATAAATGGCAGGCATCACAAAAGAGCAGGCGGAAGCCAAGCTGCAAACGTGGATGGAGGCAGAGGAGAAGATCGCCAGCGGGCAGGGCTACTCCATCGGCGACCGCCGCCTGACCCGTGCCGACCTCTATACTGTCCGTGGCGAGATTGAATACTGGGACAACAAGGTAAAAGAGCTGGAAGTGGCAGAGCTGAGAGGACGAAACCGGATGTACCGCTTTGTACTGCGTGACATCTGACGGAGGGGCGATATGACAAAAATGAACCTCATAGACCGAGCGGTTGCTGCGGTCTCCCCGGAGCGAGGCCTGCGCCGCGCGGCGGCAAGGCAGGGTCTTGAGCTTATCAATTCCGGCTATGGAAACTATGGCGCTTCCACAACCAAGAAATCAATGCGCGGCTGGCAGTTCGCCGGTGGAGATGCAAAAAGCGACATCGAAGATAACCTCAAGACTCTGCGGGAGCGGAGTCGAGATGCTTACATGGGCGTCCCCATTGCAACCGGTGCGCTGAAAACCATGCGGACAAATGTGGTGGCGGGTGGCCTGACGCCTTCGCCGCAGATCGATGCGGATTTCTTGGGTATGACGCCTGAGCAGGCCAATGATTTGCAGATGCAGATTATCCGAGAGTTTTCACTGTGGGCAGATAGCCCGCTGTGCGATGCTGACCGGGTGGACAACTTCTACAAACTCCAGCAGCTTGCGTTTCTTGCCTACATGATGAATGGAGATGCGTTTGCTGTCCTGCCCATGAGACACAATGTCGGCCAGCAATATGACCTGCGGGTGCAGCTCATTGAGGCTGACCGGGTGTGCAGCCCGGACGGAGATGACCGCTTGTTCCCCTGCATCGTGGACAACCATGTGGTTGACAGCATCGTGCAGGGAGTCGAGACCGACGAGACCGGTGCGGTGATTGCTTACTGGATCTGTAATCAACACCCGCTTTCGAGTATGACAGCGATGCCGGAGCCGATGAAGTGGAATCGCGTGGAAGCTTATGGTGCGACCACCGGGCGGCGGAATATCCTGCACATCATGAACCGGGAGCGCTCCGGACAGCGGCGCGGCGTCCCGATGCTTGCGCCGGTGTTGGAAGCTCTCAAGCAGTTGGGCAGATCTGCTGTTCCTGTACTTCAATTTCCTGCTGGATGGAGAGAACTTCCTCTTCCAGCTGCTTCTGTTCGGCATCGTAGCTCTGACTCATCATGTCGAAGCGGTCATCGCTAAGCTTTCCGTTAACATTGTCCTCGTAAATCTTCATGAACAGCCGTTTGAGGTCTGCGATCCGCTTCTCATTCCGGGCAAGCTGCTTCTTCAGGACAGTCAGCTTTTCGGTGCTTTCCACCCGAAGCTGCTCCTCCATGACCTTGCGGAAGT
>OIWV01002231.1_pt1 | contig 14557 bp, 10 predicted proteins | sample 1587751 | NCBI WGS metagenome assembly OIWV01 (sample SAMEA3888913, study PRJEB22519) | human gut metagenome | biome: human gut; feature: human-associated habitat; material: faeces | place: Denmark | collected 2010
ACGTTGGTGCCGTGGTACAGCATGTTGAAGCAGAAATAGACCAGGAAGATCTGCACCGTGACGACCACGCAGTACAGGATGCCGGGCAGGATGCTGGCCTTGAAGTTCTGCCGGAAGGCCCGGCGGTAGGTTGTCCACCAGTAACCGGCCTCGTCACGCAGGGCGCGCAGCACCGTATCATATACGCCGGCCAGCGCGGGGCCTGCAAGGATGCCGCCCGCAATGGCGCTGACGATCATCACGGTCAGGTTGTTCATCAGGAAGCCGATGTACACCAGGCAGATCACCGGCAGAAAGCCGATGCAGGTGAGCAGGTTTGCAAGGAACATGCCGCTCATATCACGGCCCACCAGCTCAAAAAAGCGGCCTATGCCCTTTTTGCGGGGCGTGTCCTTTTCAACGCCCGGCCCGTCAACGCCCGGCCCGTCCTTGAAATCTTTAGAAGAAGGAAATAAACCCATTTGTTCCGGAATACCTCTCTTTTGTAATGGGCAGCAATGCCATTGTGCTACCTTTCTGCTTATAAATATACCCGGATTTTGTGGATTTTGCAAGCTAAAAAGCACGTATTTGTAAAAAAAGTGTGTTCTCTCCCATTTTGCCCCAAAGTATGTTACAATGATACTGGCCTTTTGGGCCGGAAGGAGGAAAGGAATTTGAGCATTTTACGCACCATTGCGTTATTCGTTTATCTGTTTGGCTATATGATCGTGCACTATGCCACCCTGCGCCGGGCCGAGCGTGCCCTGGCTGCCGGGGATCTGGACACGGTGGAGCAGATCGTCAAGGCCAACATCCCCCGCTGGAGCCGGGGCATCCTGCGTGTTACGGGGGCCCGGATGACGGTGGAAGGGCAGAAGAATATCCCGGCGGGGCCCTGCGTGTTCGTGGGCAACCACCGCAGCTACTATGATATCCCCATCCTGCTGACCGCGCTGGACGCGCCCCACGGCATTCTGGCAAAGGAGGAGCTGGAAAAGATCCCCCTGCTCAACCGCTGGATGAAGCTGCTGGGCTGCGTGTTCGTCAAGCGGGATGACATCCGCGCTTCCGTCAAGGCCCTGAACGATGCCACTGCCATCGTGGAGAGCGGCCGGAGCTTCGTCATCTTCCCCGAGGGCACCCGCTACAAGGGCGAAGAGGGCGGCGCGGGCGAGTTCAAGGCCGGTGCCTTCCGCATTGCCATCAAGACGGGGGTGCCCGTGGTGCCGGTGGCCATCTCCGGTGCGCGGGGCCTGTTTGAGGGCCACGGCCTGCGTGCCACGCCCGGCGATATCCGGGTGCGCATCCTGCCCGCCATCCAGACCGCAGGCATGAGCAAGGCCGAGCAGAAGCAGCTGCCCGATGCCGTGCGCCAGACCATTCTAGCCCAACTGTAAGGAGAACTATGGCAAGCTATCGCTACGAGCGGGACATCGACCCCGCAGACCTTGCCCCGCGGGCGGAAAAACAGTATACCCGCAAAGAGCGCTGGGCCAACTGGTGGGATTATAACCTCAAGTGGGTCCTCCTGATCGGCATTGCAGCGGCCTTTGTGGCCTACAGCTTCATCGGGCAGTATTTCTTTACCACCAAGCCCGATTATAATGTGGCGGTGGTGGCCCCCTACTACCTGCCGGATGACACCGTGACCGCCCTGCAGGAGCAGCTGGCCCGGTATGGCGAGGACCTGAACGGTGACGGTAAGACGGTCGTGACCCTGAATGTCTACACGCTGGATTATTCTGCCGGGGACACCCAGACCGAGAGTGATGCCTACCTGACCATGGCGGGCACCACCAAGCTGGCCACGGATGTGGCGGGCGGCCTGAGCTCGGTGTTCCTGCTGTATGATCCGGCGGGCTTTCAGGAGAGCACCGGCTCCCTGCGGTATCTGGACGGCACCCTGCCCGAGGCCGGAAACGACAGCGACTGGTGGAACATGGTCTACCGCTGGACGGACTGCCCGGTGCTGACCGGGCTTGACCTGGGCGAGTACCGGGCCGACACCACCCACGCCCAGGGCGGTGACAGCCAGACTTATCTCGCGGATTTCTATGTCGGGATGCGCGGGGCCTGGAACACCGGCACTGAGGAGAACCTTGCGGGCGGCGAGGAGCTTTGGCAGGCACTGACCGCCGGGGCAGTCTCCACCGTGGAAGCGGAGGGGTGAGCCGATGCGGTTCCGTATCCTGCGCCGGGAAAAAGGCGCGCCCCGCCGCCCGGCCCCCGCGCCGGAACTGCCTGCCGCGCCCGCTCCGCCCCGTGCCGCTGAGCTGGAAAACCCCTATGGGAGATACTATGGAACGGCGCGGAGCCGGGAAGATCTGAAACGCTGAAGAGGTGCTGCCACGGGCGGCACCTCTTCAATTCTATTCGCTTTTTGCAGGTGCTAGTTGAAAAGTTGTCCACCCTGAAACCGTGCGCCCTTTGTTGTTTCTGTGTCCGAGTTATGGTATACTAATCCAGTATCACGAAATGCAAAGGATGTGGAATGATGGACGCACTGGAACAGGCCCGCCGGGAGATCGACACGGTGGATGCCCAGCTGGCTGCCCTGTTTGAGCGGCGGATGAAGGCGGTGCTCAGCGTGGCGGAATACAAAAAGGCCCACGGCCTGCCCATCTTTGATGCCGCCCGCGAAAAGGTGGTGCTGGACAAGGCCGAAGCGCGGATTGGGGACCCGGCCCTGCGCCCCTATTACCGGGATCATGTGCAGAACATGATGGACGTGGCCAAGCAGTACGAGGCTGAGGTACTGGGCCGCAACCGCGCCGCCTATCAGGGCGTGGAGGGTGCCTTTGCCCACATCGCGCTCCGGGCGCTCTTTCCCCATGCCGAGGCCGTGAGCTGCCCCACCTGGGATGAGGTGTTCGATGCCGTGGAACAGGGCGATGCCGCCCACGGCGTGGTGCCCTTTGAGAACAGCCACGCAGGCGATGTTTCCGCTGTGCTGGACCTGTGTTACAACCACCCCGGGCTGTGGGTGGTGGATGTCTACGACCTGCCCATCTCCCAGAACCTGCTGGTGCTGCCCGGCACCCAGCTTTCCGACCTGACCCGTGTGTACAGCCACCAGCAGGCCATTGCCCAGAGCGAGACCTTCCTGAAGCAGTTCGGCCTGCCTGCCACGGCCATGCCCAACACGGCCGTGGCGGCAAAGTACGTGGCGGAGAGCGGCGACCGGACCAAGGCGGCCATTGCCAGCGTGGAAACGGCGGCGCTGTACGGGCTGGAGGTGCTGGTGCCCAGCATCAACACCGACGGCGACAACACCACCCGCTTTATCGTGCTCAGCCGCGAAAAGCCTACGGCGGGCAACCGGTTCTCGCTGTTGTTCACGGTGGACAACAAGCCCGGCAAGCTGGCCGAGGTCATTCAGGTCATCGGTGCCAGCGGCTACGATATGGAGTCCATCAAGAGCCGCCCGCTGCCCCACGTCCCCTTTGATTATTATTTTTACGTCGAGCTGGTGGGAGACCCCGCCGCCGAAAAGACCGCCGCGCTGCTGCGCGAGCTGAATCATGTCTGCCGCACGGTACGGCTGTTAGGAGTGTATACGAAATGAGCGATTTCATCGGGACAAAGCTCACCATGAATCTGGGCGAGCGCAGTTATGATATCATCCTGAAAAACGGTGCACTGGAAAACCTGTACCAGTTTGCCCGGCTGGACCGCAAGGTGGCCGTTGTCACCGACAGCGGCGTGCCTGCCGAGTATGCCCAGCGCGTGGCCGACCAGTGCCGGGAATCCACCATCATCACGGTGCCGCAGGGCGAGGCCAGCAAGAGCTTCAAGATCCTGGAAACGGTGCTCCGGCAGATGCTGGAGTTCAACATGGGCCGCGGCGACCTGGTGGTGGCCGTGGGCGGCGGCGTGGTCGGCGATCTGGCCGGATTTGCCGCTTCCATCTATATGCGGGGCATTGATTTCATCAACTGCCCTACCACCACCCTTTCGATGATCGATTCCTCCATTGGCGGCAAGACCGCTGTGGATCTGGGAGATACCAAAAATATCGTGGGCGCGTTCTGGCAGCCCAAGCTGGTCATCGTGGACCCGGCCACCCTTTCCACCCTGCCCCGCCGCCACTACATCAACGGCCTGGCGGAGGCGGTCAAGGCGGGCCTGCTGGCGGACCCCGAGCTGTTCGCCATCTTTGAAAAGGGCGATATCGACACCCAGATCAGCGAGATCATCTACCGCAGCCTGCGGTTCAAGAAGAACGTTGTGGAGCAGGATGAGACCGAGCGCGGGATGCGCAAGGCCCTGAACTTCGGCCACACCATCGGCCACGGTATCGAGGCCGTCAAGGGCATCAAGGGCCGACGCACCGTGGGCCTGTTCCACGGCGAGTGTGTGGCGCTGGGGATGCTGCCCATGATCGAATCCAAGGCACTGCAGAAGCGGGTGCGGGCGGTCTACCGCCGCATTGGCCTGCCCACCCGCACCACCTATAACAAGGAAAAGGTGCTGGCCGAGATGCTGCACGATAAAAAGGCCCAGGGCGGCCAGATCACGGTGATCAAGGTGCCGGGTCTGGGCTGCTGGCGGGCCGAGACCATCCCCGTGGAGGGCCTGCGCCCCCTGCTGGGTGTGGAGGAGTAAGCCATGAAAAACACCTTTGGCAGCGACCTTTCGCTGACCATTTTTGGCGAGAGCCACGGCAGGGCTGTCGGCGCAGTGCTGGACGGCATGGCGGCGGGCGTGCCTGTGGACGAAGCCTTTCTTGCTGCCTGCATGGACAAGCGCCGTGCCCGGGGCGACGGCCTTTCCACCCCCCGTGTGGAGGGGGATGCGGTGCAGTTTTTGTCCGGCGTGGTCAACGGCCGCACCACCGGCACCGCCATTGCCCTGATGATCGAAAACCAGAACACCCGCAGCGGCGACTATGCTAAAACGGCTGACCTGCTGCGGCCCGGCCACGCGGATTACACTGCCTACGCCAAGTACCACGGCTATCAGGATGCCCGGGGCGGCGGCCACTTTTCGGGCCGCGTCACCGCCGCGCTGGTGGCGGGCGGCGCTCTGGTGCTGGGAGCCCTGAACCGGGCCGGGATCGAGATCGTGACTCACATCGGGCGGTGTGCCGGGATCGGCGATGCCCCCTTTGCGCTGGACGATCCCGCCGCGCTGGCGGCGCAGGCCGAGGCACTGCTGAACAAGTCCGAGGGCTTTGCCCTGCTGGACGGCAGTGTGGAGGAACCCATGAAAGCCGCCATCCGTGCCGCCGGTGCCGAGGGCGACAGCGTGGGCGGCGTGCTGGAGACCGCCATTCTGGGCCTGCCCGCAGGCGTGGGTGAACCCTATTTCGACAGCGTGGAGAGCAAGCTCGCTCACCTGGCCTTCTCCATCCCGGCGGTCAAGGGCATCGAGTTCGGTTCCGGCTTCGGCTTTGCGGACCAGAAGGGCTCGGAGGCCAACGATGCCTTCCGGATGCAGGGGGAGCGCATCGTCACCGCCACCAACCACAATGCGGGCCTGAACGGCGGCATCTCCAACGGGATGCCCGTGGTGTTCCGCACGGCGGTCAAGCCTACCCCCAGCATCTACAAAACGCAGGACACGGTGGATTATATCGCAAAGAAGGACGCGGAGCTGTCCATTCAGGGCCGCCACGACCCCTGCATCGTGCCCCGGGCCGCCATTGTGCAGACCTGCGCCGCCGCGCTGGCCGTGGGCGACCTGCTCACCGCAAAATACGGCATGGCCTGGATGGAGGACCCCACCGGCTACCGCAAGGAGGTGCTGTAAATGGAATACGGACTCATCGGCGGGCGGCTGGGCCACTCCTACTCCAAGGTCATCCACGAGATGCTCTGCGGCTACCGGTACGACCTGTGCCCCCTGCCCACGGAAGAGGAAGTCCGGGCTTTTATGACCCGGCGGCAGTTCAGGGCCATCAATGTCACCATCCCCTATAAGCTGGTGGTCATGGAGTACTGCTCCTACATCGACCCCCACGCCAAGGCCATCAACGCCGTGAACACCATCGTCAACAGGAACGGCCTGCTCTACGGCTACAACACCGATTATCCCGGCTTCTCCTACCTGTGCGATGCACACGGGGTGGAGTTCAAGGACAGGACCGTGCTCATTCTGGGCACCGGCGGCACCCACAATACCACATGGGCCGTGGCCCATGACCGGGGCGCGAAACAGATCTATACCGTCAGCCGCCATCCCGACCCCGAAAAGGGAGAGCTGACTTATGCTCAGGCCCTGACCACCGGGGCGCAGATCATCATCAACACCACGCCGGTGGGCATGTACCCCAATGTGGGCGTGAGCGCCCTGGATATCACCTCCATGCCCGGGCTGGAAGCCGTGATCGATGTCATCTATAATCCCGATAAGACCGAGCTCATCCTCCGGGCCGAGGAGCTGGGCGTGCCCGTTGCCGTCGGCGGCCTGGAAATGCTGGTGGCGCAGGCAGTGTACGCGGCAGAATTTTTCCTCGACCGCAAGTTTGAGGATGCCGGTGCCGAGATCGCCCGTGTGACCAGCGAACTGCGGCGGGAACAGCTGAACATTGCCCTCATCGGGATGCCCTCCTCGGGCAAATCCTCCTTGGGCCGCACTCTGGCGGAACGGCTGGGCAAGCGGTTCGTGGATCTGGACGAGGAGATCGTCAAGGCCGACGGCCGGAGCATCCCGGACATCTTTGCCGCTGAGGGGGAGGCAGGCTTCCGGAAGCTGGAGGCCGCGCAGACCGCCCGCTTTGCCAGGGAGAACCGGCAGGTCATCTCCTGCGGCGGCGGCGTGGTCAAAGACCCGGCAAACCTCCGGGCGCTCCACGCCAACGGCATCGTGCTCTTTATCGACCGGCCGCTGGAAGATCTGCTGGTGGGCGGCGGAAGGCCCCTTTCCACCAGCCCTGAGGCCCTGAAAACCATGGAAGCCCAGCGCCGCCCGCTCTATCTGGCGGCAGCGGATGCTGTGATCCCCAACAAGACCACCCCTGCGGATGCCGTGACGGCGGCAATGGAGGCGCTGGATGAAATTTTTAGTCATTAACGGTCCCAACCTCAACCTGACCCAGTTCACGGAGCCGGGCATGGAGGGGCAGATCGATTTTAATACATTGCTGGATTATATCGAGGCGGGTTGTGCCCAGATGGATGTTCAGGTGGACTTTTTTCAGTCCAACCACGAGGGTGACCTCATCGATGAGATCCAGTCGGCGGCAGGCCGGGCCGATGGCATCATCCTCAACCCGGGCGGCTACGCCTATTACAGCGTGGCCATTCTGGAAGCGCTGCAGGTGTGCGGCGTGCCCGCCGTGGAAGTGATGCTGGCCGACCCCAGCGGCAAGGAGCCCTTCCGTAGCGTGGATGTGGTCTCCTTTGGCTGTCAGGGCCGCTTTGCAGGCGAGGGGGTCAGCGGATATCTCCATGCCTGCGCCTACCTTGTGCAGCTGCTCCGGCTGGATGGCGGCGCACAGACGCACCTGGTGCAGTAAATGAACAACCTCTCCGTCAATGCTGACGCATTGCCACCTCTCCTAGTAGGAGAGGCCTTGGCATTCAGAAGAAGTTCCCGGTTTTGCCAAGGGCTCCCCTATTAGGAGAGCTGTCGAGCGAAGCGAGACTGAGAGGTTCAGAAAAGGGAAAGGAATCAAAAGAGATGATCATTTCGACCAAAAAAGGCACCCCCAAGGAAGAGCTGGAAAAGATCGTAGACAAATTCGAGAAGCAGGGCCTGGATGTGACCCTGATCACCGGCAAGGATTACAATGTGTTCGGTCTGGTGGGCGATACCACCAAGATCGATGAGCGCGACGTGCTGGCCAACCCCTGGATCGACAACGTCACCCGCGTGTCCGCCCCCTATAAGCGGGCCAACCGCCTGTTCCACCCCGCCGATTCCATCATTGACTGCGGCGGCGTGAAGATCGGCAGGGGCGAGAAGATCGCCGTGATGGCAGGCCCCTGCAGCATCGAGGGGGAAGAGCAGGCACTGCGCATTGCCAACGGCGTAAAGGCGGGCGGTGCAAGCCTGTTCCGCGGCGGCGCTTATAAGCCCCGTACCTCTCCCTACTCTTTCCAGGGTCTGGAGACTGAGGGCATCCTCGATATGGTCAAGGCACGGGAGGCCACCGGAATGCCCATCGTGTCCGAGCTGATGAGCGAGGACCGGATCCCGGAGTTTGAGGAATATGTGGACGTGGTGCAGATCGGTGCCCGCAACATGCAGAATTTCCAGCTGCTCAAGGCCGTGGGCAAGATGCACAAGCCTGTGCTGCTCAAGCGGGGCCTGTGCAACACCATCGAGGAGTGGATCATGTCCGCAGAGTACATCATGGCCGGCGGCAACGAGCAGGTCATTCTCTGTGAGCGGGGCATCCGCACCTTTGAGAAGTACACCCGCAACACCCTCGACCTCTCCGCTGTGCCCATCATCCACGAAAAGACCCATCTGCCCATTATCGTGGACCCCAGCCACGCCACCGGCAAGGCCAATCTGGTGGAGCCGATGATGATCGCCGCTGTGGCCGCCGGTGCCGACGGTCTGGAGGTGGAAGTCCACTATGATCCCCGCCACGCATGGAGCGATGGCGCACAGTGCCTGACCCCGGATGCCTTTGCACAGGCCATGGCAAAGTGCCGTCAGGTCGCATGGGCCATTGGCCGGGATATGTAAGATGGATGTGGTGGTAAAACGCGCCCGCGCAGTGGCGGGCAGGATCGCCGCGCCGCCCAGCAAAAGCATGGCTCACCGGGCGGTGCTCTGCGCGGCGTTGGCAAAGGGGACCTCCCATCTCCATCATCTTGCTTTCAGCAAGGATATCTCCGCCACGCTGGGCGCGGCGGGCCGACTGTGCGCCCGTGTCACCACCGGTGAAAACGACGCGGTGGTGGAGGGGCTGGGCCGCTTTCTGCCGGTTGATGCCCCCGTGGACTGCTGTGAGAGCGGCAGCACCCTGCGCTTCCTCATCCCACTGGCCAGCCTGACCGGGCAGGAAGTGACTTTTACAGGCCGTGGGCGGCTGATGGAGCGGCCCCAGTCGGTCTACAAAACGCTGTATCAGCAGCAGGGCCTGCGTTTTGAGCAGGGCGCGGACCGCCTGACTGTGGAAGGTGCCCTGACCCCGGGCGAATACGAGCTGGCGGGAAACGTGTCCAGCCAGTTCATCAGCGGGCTGCTGTTTGCCCTGCCCCTGCTGGGCGGCACCAGCACCCTGCACCTCATCCCGCCTGTGGAGAGCCGGAGCTACATCGATATGACCCGCGCGGTGCAGCACGCCTTTGGCGTGGAGAGCCGCTGGCTGGATGAAAATACGCTGGAAATTCCCGGCGGGCAGCACTATCTTCCCGGTGATTACACCGTGGAGGGCGATTACAGCCAGGCGGCTTTTCCTGCCGTGCTGGGCGCTGTGACCGGCGGTGTGGCCATCACCGGCCTGTCTGAGGAGACTTTGCAGGGCGATGCCGCCATTCTGGAGATCCTCCGGCGGTGCGGGGCAAGATTCACCCGCACCGGGCAGGGCGTGGTGTTTGAAAAGGCCCCGCTCCACGGAACGGACATCGACCTTGCCGACTGCCCCGACCTGGGCCCCGTGCTGATGGTGCTGGGCCTGCTGTGTGAGGGCACCACGGTCATCCGCAACGCCGAACGTCTCCGCATCAAGGAGAGTGACCGCATTGAGGCCATGGAGACCGAGCTGCGGGCCTGCGGCGGGCAGCTGGAGAGCGAGGGCGGCACCATTACCATCCATGGCTGTGCCGGCGCGCTCCATGTCCCGGAGCAGCCGCTTTCCGGCCACAACGACCACCGCGTGGTGATGAGCCTTGCGGTGCTGGCGCTGGCCGCCGGGCTGGCCCTGCCCATCAGCGGGGCCGAGGCCATTGCCAAGAGCTGGCCGGATTTTCTGGAAGCCATCAAGCCTTTGGGCGCGGAGGTGGAACATGTTGGATAAATCAAAGCGTTATCTCATTGTGGGCCTGGGCCTGCTGGGCGGCAAGTACGCCTTGGAGCTGAGCAGGGCCGGGTTCCATGTGGACGGCATCAACCGCAGCGAGGGCCATCTGCAGTATGCCCTCGACCACGGCTATATCGCCAGCGGCAAGACTCACGATTTTGAGGATCTGGTGCGTCAGGCCGATCATATCATCTTTGGCTTGTACCCCACGGCCCTGATCGAGTGGTTCCGGACCTACGGCCACCTGCTGAAGGAGGGCTGCATCTTTACCGATGTGTCGGGCGTAAAGACCGGTCTGGTGGAGCCGATCCAGGCCATGTGCAGGCCGGGCGTGGAGTTCATTGCCAGCCACCCCATGGCGGGCCGTGAGACCTCCAGCGTGGAGCACGCCGCCGAGGTGAATTTTGCCCCGGCCAACTTCATTGTGACCCCCACGGAAAAGAACACCCCGGAGGCCGTTCAGTGGGCCAGGGAGCTGGCCGAGGTGCTGGGTTTCAAGCATATCTGCACCCTGACCGTGCAGGAGCATGACAGGATGATCGGCTATGTCAGCCAGCTCTGCCATGCCATCGCCGTCAGCCTGATGTGCGCCAACGACAATACCTCGCTGTGCGAGTACACCGGAGATTCCTTCCGGGACCTGACCCGCATTGCACGCATCAACGATAAGATGTGGGCGGAGCTGTTCCTCTGGAACAAGGAAAACCTCATCTCCGAGATCGACCAGTTCAGCGGGGCGCTGAACGAGATGCGCAACGCTCTTGTGGCCGATGACCGGGAAAAGCTGGAGGAGATGTTCCGCCTGTCCACCCAGCGCCGCGCGGCGTTTGATAAGAAAGCGCCGTAACCTTTTCAGCACACAGCACGGCTGTTTTTTCCGGCTCCCCTGCTGGGAGAGCTGGAATCGAGACTGAGAGGTTTGGCACAACACGAAAAAATGAGGTGTACCGAATGCCCAAACAGGAAGGCCAGAAATCCAAGCTGCTGGCGCTATTGCGCATTTTTGAGCAGCAGACCGATGAAAACCACCTGCTGAACGTGCCGCAGCTGGTGGAGCTGCTGGAGGCGCAGGGCATCCGCTGTGAGCGCAAGAGCGTGTACAGCGATATTGAGGCACTGGGTGCGCTGGGCTATGACATCAAGCTGCGCCGGGGCCGGGGCGGCGGGTATTTCCTTGCCAGCCGCACCTTTGATCTGGCGGAGCTCAAGCTGCTGGTGGATGCCGTGCAGGCAAGCCGGGTGGTATCCGGCACCACGAGCAGGCGGCTGATCCACAAGCTGGAAAAGCTCTGCTCCAACTACGAGGGCAGCCAGCTGCAGCGTCAGGTCTATGTGGAGGGCCGCCCCAAGACCGACAGCAAGAGCCTGCTGTACAGCATCGATGCCCTGCACGAGGCCATCAACAACGGTAAAATGGTGGAGTTCCTCTACAGAAAAGCCGACAGCCGCGAGAAAGAGAAAAAGACCGTCAGCCCGTGGCAGCTGGCTTGGGAGAACGGGTGCTACTACCTCATTGCGTTTGCCGACGAAAAGGGCATCCGCCATTACCGGGTGGACAAGATGAGCGGGGTCCGGGTGCTGGATGCGCCCCGGCGGGGTCAGGAGCAGTTTGCGGATCTTGACCTGCCTGCCTATCTGCGCAAGCACTTTGGAATGTACGGCGGGCCGGAGCATCGCGTTACCCTGCGGTGCACCGCTGATCTGGAAGGTGCCATGCGGGAGCGCTTTGGCGCAACGCCCATGTTCCTGCCCGAGGAGAATGGCTGCTTCCATTTTGATGTCCCCATCTGCGTCAGTGACCAGTTCTATGGCTGGGTCTGCGGCTTTGGCGGCAAGATAGAAGTGGTCGCCCCGCCCGAAGTGCGGCAGGGAATGCGGGAGATGACCGCCCGGCTGGCAGAACAGCATCAATAACAAAAAAGGACTGCGAAAGCAGTCCTTTTTGCGTGTTTACGGCTCCTTCAATTCCAGATCACTGGGCAGGATCAGATCCAGCGCGGCGGCGGGCTCGGCGACAAGGCGGCGGCTCTGGTGGAAGATGGCCTTTTCCAGTGTGTTGCGGGCAAGGCGGCCATTGCCGGCGGTGCGGGCATCGGCTGCCTGCCAGCGGGCATAATAGCCCAGCAGGGGTTCGGTGCAGGCTTCGGCTAGGGTGTAGCCCTTGTTTTTGGCAAGGACCTGGGTGATCTGCAGCAGCTCCACGGCGGTGTAGTCCGGGAACTCGATCCGGTTGGGAAAACGGCTGGCAAGGCCGCTGTTGGCGGTGAGGAAAGTCTCCATCTCCCTGGTGTAACCTGCCAGAATGACCACCAGCTCATCCCGGTGATCTTCCATTCCCTTCACCAGCGTGTCGATGGCTTCCAGCCCGAAGCTGTCCTGCTCGCCGCGGTAGAGGCTGTATGCCTCGTCAATGAAGAGCACACCACCCAGCGCGCTCTCGATGACGCTGTTGGTCAGGGGGGCGGTGTGGCCGGTGTAGCGGCCCACCAGATCGGCACGGGTCACCTCCACCAACTGGCCGCCCTTGAGGGCACCGATGGCTTTCAGATACCGTGCCACCAGCCGGGCAATGGTGGTCTTGCCGGTGCCGGGGTTGCCCGTGAAGATCATGTGCATCGAAAGGCTGGCCGTCTTGAGCCCGGCGGCGGCGCGGCGCTGCTGCACCTGCAGGTTGTCGGCCAGACCGAACACATATTCCTTGACCGGGGCAAGGCCCACCAGCTCGTTGATCTCGGCGCGGATGGCATCCAGCGCGCCGGTGTAGGCGGCAGGCAGCAGGTCGAACAGGGGCTGGTCTGCGCCGTCGTTCAGGCGGAACAGCACCCCTTCCGGCCCGGCGGTCAGGGTCACGGTGCCGGTAAGGGTTTCATCGGTCTGCAGGCAGTATTCGCTCAGGGCGCGGAAGATGCGGTCGGTGCACGCGGAAAGGCCTGCCGCACCCTTCTGTGCGGTGCACTGGGCCGCGACATAGTCCCGCACGTCGGCCCCGGCGGAAAGGGTCAGCCCCAGCCGGGTGCGGATCTTCTGGGCCAGCGCGTTGAGCTGCTGTGCGGCAAGGGCGGCCAGATCCTCCCGGGTGTAGGAGGCCGTCTCGCAGACATCCCCCAGTGCCGACACCAGCGCCGCGCCGAATTTGTCAGCCAGTGCCTCCCGGCCCTTGTGGGAGTAGAAGATGAGGTATTTGCCGCAGGGGTCGATACGGCTGACGGCTCCCGGGGCCAGCGCCGTGCCTGCATCCACAAGGATGCCCTCCTTGTTCACGAGATACCGGCTGGACAGGGGGGCGCTGCCCTTGACGGCCAGATCAGACAGGGTCTTCAGAAAGCCGGGATAGCAGCTCTCATAGTGCTCAAAGGCAAGGATCTCCCCGGGCGCGTGCAGGGCAGCGTAGAGGTCCTGCAGGAAGAGCTTTTCGGCTCCGGAATTGGGGTAAAGGGCCAGATCCAGCGTGGCGATCCTGTCGCTCTGCAAAAGGCCCCGGGCCGCCATGCAGCGGGCAGTTTCTTCCAGTGCAAAATGCCTGCCTGTGCCTGCCCCGCCTGTGAGCAGGATGACGTTGCGGGCGGCGGGGGCTTCGGTGCCCAGCACAAAGGGGCGGCGCATGGCCCGCACCACGCTGTCCACAAAAGCATCCTGCCCCAGCACCGTCTGCTTGACCTCGGCGGCAAGGCCTTCAAAGCTGCCCAGGTGCTCCGGCTTCACGTCGGTGGTGCCCCTGGCCAGCAGGCCTTCGTCCTCCATGTCCCGCAGCATCTGGCGGCTGCTTTCCAGCGCGGCGGCGGTGGCATCGCTCTGGGTTTTGAGCTGGGCGTTCTGCTGCTTCAGCAGCTCGTCCAGCCGTTTCTGCTGTTCCAGAAGCGCCGCGTTCAGGTCAGGCAGGGTGGCGCTGCCGCCTGTTTTGGGTGCAGAAGTGCCGGGGGCGGCCTTGAATCTGCCCCCCGGGCCGAACACGCCGTTCATCAGACTTTCCCAATCATCGGTGTATGCCATAAAACTTCCCTCCGTGCAGTGTTTTTTCTTTCAGTATAGTGGAGTCTGGTACGTTTTGCAAGGAAAGGGTTGAAATAAAGGACAAAGTTCGTTACACTATTGTCAAATGAAAGGATGAATTGCTATGGAGCCAAGAACACCTGCTGAATGGAAGACGCTGTTTGAGAGCGAAGCCTTTGCCCGCCAGACGGAATACTACGGCCCGCTGGGGGTGGAGTATACCCCCGCCGGGACACACCTGCGCCTGTGGGCTCCCACGGCAAAACAGGCAGCAGTGAACCTGTACCGCCGGGGCACCGGCGGGGCCTGTGTGGGCACCCTGCCCCTGCAGCAGCAGGACAAGGGCGTGTGGAGCATCTATCTGCCCGGCGACCAGCACGGAAAATACTACGATTTCACCCTTACCACCCCGTTTGGCACCTGCAATGCAGCGGACCCCTACGCCCGCTCGGCAGGGGTGAACGGGGTGCGCAGCATGATCTTTGACCCGGCCCGGGTGGACCCGCAGGGCTGGGAGCGGGATGTGCGGCCAGTGATCCCACCGGCCCGCCGCAGTGTGTGGGAGGTCAGCGTCCGGGATTTCTCGCAAGACCCGGCCAGCGGCGTGCACACGGCCTGGCGGGGCAAATTTCTGGCCTTTACCCAGCAGGGCACGACCCTGAGCAG
>OIWV01002240.1_pt1 | contig 14504 bp, 14 predicted proteins | sample 1587751 | NCBI WGS metagenome assembly OIWV01 (sample SAMEA3888913, study PRJEB22519) | human gut metagenome | biome: human gut; feature: human-associated habitat; material: faeces | place: Denmark | collected 2010
GGGGTCCACCAGCTGGATCAGCTCCAGACGGTCCAGGTGATGGGGGTCGATGTAGTGGGTGATGGTTCCGCCGTCGGCGGAGAGGTAAATGGCATTGGCGGTGGTGTATTCCAGGAAGGGGAAGCGCAAACCGATCTTCTCCAGTTCCAGCTTTCCCAGAAGATTATAGTCCCTGTCGTATGCCAGCAGGACGCACTGATTAAAATCGGCAGAATCCAGCGTCCGAAGGAAAATATAATCCTTGGTGTAGGACACATCAGCGTAATATACATCCATGGGAACCTTCACCGTCTCCTTGCCGGTGGCCTTGTCGTATTCACACAGGCCGACTCCGGCGCGGTGATAGTACAGCACGTTGTCAAAGTTTACGATAAAACTGTTTTCCCGCTTCCAGTCCTCAAATACCCGCTCGATACGCCCGGTCTCCAGGTTCCCTTCCGCATACGGGCGCTTGCCCTCGGATGTCTGGGGCAGGGGAAAGTAGAGGTACCCATTGCTGATGGATACCCCTTCTGCTGGCCAGTCCGTGAGAAGCGGGATATCCTCCTGAAACAGCCGTGTGGTCTCCCCGGTCTCCAGCTGGATCTTGTAGACCGGCAGCGCATAATCCGGGTTCGATGTGCAGGGGAATGCCAGGAAGATGAGATAGCCGTTGTCAAAGAAGTAGCTGCCGCCGCCGCTGAAATTACCGCTGAGGTCCTTCTGCTCGGGCAGTTGGGTGATGACCCGGTGATTGGTGCCGTCCATGTCCATCTGGATCAGCTCAAAGTGATCCTGAAGCGTAACACCGTAAAGATGGCCGTTGTAATATCCGAAGGCAATCTCTAAAAACGCATTGCAGTCTGCGCTGGCGTGGCCGCAGTTGGGCTTATTGCACAGGACGTGGAATTCGTGGCTGCCGGGCTCGGCAAAGTGGATCAATCCATCCCCCGACGGGTTCATGTAGTAGTTGCCCTTCTCTGTTTCCACAAAGAAAATATCGACGTCCTGATACCGGTATTCCCCCGGTTGGACCTCGAAGTCCGTGGCGGTGGGGGCGGCGGGTTTGGAGGCGCAAGCGGTGAGGGCGAGGGCCAGCGTGAGGGCGAGAAGCATCAAGGGGAGGAGAAGGCGTCGTTTCATAAGAAGAACTCCTTTCTGCGGCGGGCGATATCGGATAAACCCATTATAGCAGAAGGATTTATCCGGTGTCAACTGCGAGTTAGCCGTGGACTCTGGCATTGCTGGTGTCCGGCATCGGAAGGAGCTCCAAGTTGGACAGATCGCTGGTGTCAATATAGTGGGTGATCTTTCCGTTGAGCCAGAAGTAGATGCTGTCTGCCGTGATGGCATACGGCTGGGGGAACCATGTACCGATCTTTTCCTGCGGGGCCTTTCCCAGCAGGTTATAGTCCCGGTCCAGCACCCAGAGCGTGCATTGCTGAAAGTCCTCGGTGTCCATAGACCGCACCAGAATATAGTTCCGGGTATAGCAGGTGTTCGCCGTGTATGCCTCCTCCATAGGGAAACGGACCGTTTCCACCCCTGTGGCCCTGTCGTATTCACACAGGCCGGCATCCGCCTTGAAGTAATACAGAACGCCGTCCTGCTCCATTGCCCCACTGTTGCGATCGCTCCAGTCGGGAAGGGTTGCTTCCACCCGGCCTGTTTTCAGGTTCCCCAGGGCATAGGTGCATTCACCGGTGACTCCGTTGGCTATCTTAAAGAAGAAGTCATCCCCGCAAATATTCACATATGAGCTTCCGTAGGAATAAGTGAACAGCGGGATATCCTCCTGAAACAGCCACCGGCCCTTTCCGGTTTCCAGGTCAAACTGATAGATAGACATGGCCCATTCCGGGTCCGTTTCGATGGCGTCGTACATATAAAACAGAGAGCCGTTGTGGAACAGCAATTCGCCGCTGGCGTGCCGTGCGCCATCCACAGCTGTCAAAAACGGCAGCTGCCCCACCTCCCGATGGTTGGCGCCGTCCATATCCATGCGCATTACTACCGGACCGTTGTCTCCGTAGGTGGTGGTGTAAAGATGCCCGTTCCAGTATCCCAATGCATAGTCGGTGTATGCATTGCAGTCCTCGCCGCCATGTCCGCAGTTGGGCTTATTGCACAGGGGGTAGAAGGCCCGGCTGCCCGGCTCGGCGAAGCGGATGATTTGATCCCAGCCCAGGTAATACTGCCCCTGCTCCGTCTCCACAAAAAAGTCGCCCATGTCCTGATACCGGTATTCCCCTGGTTGGACCTCGAAGTCTGCGGCGGTGGGGACGGCGGGTTTGGAGGCGCAGGCGGTGAGGGCGCAGCAGCACATGAGCATGGCGGCTGCGAGGGTCGCGCTGAGAATTCGTTTGATTTTCATGTTTGACCTCCGGTCTTTTCACGGTGTGTTTGTGGGTGCAGGCAGTGGACCTTGGCATCTCTCCTTATAGCGTGGGGGCGGCTTCTGTCCGCGAGAAATGCCTGTATGCGCACGGCCCGGAATTATCCGTGGCTCCTTGCCGTGGGGTCCGCCAGCTGGATCAGCTCCAGGCGGTCCAGGTGGTGGGGGTCGATGTAGTGGGTGATGGTCCCGCCGTCGGCGGAGAAGTAAATGGCATTGGCGGTGGTGTATTCCAGGAAGGGGAAGTATAGCCCTATCCGTTCTTGCTCAACCTTCCCCAGAAGCTGGTAATCCCGGTCCAGGGACCAAAGGGTGCGCTGCGTGAATTCCTTGGAGTCCGAGGTGCGCATGAAGATATAGTCCTTGGTGTAGCTTACCTCTGCGCAGTAGACATCCATGGGGAATTTTACGGACTCCTGATTGGTGGCTTTGTCGTATTCACAGAGTCCTACACCGGCGCGAAAATAGTGCAGCACTCCATCCAGATTCACGATCTGACTGCTCATCTCATCCCAGTCCTCAAATACCCGCTCGATGCGCCCGGTTTCCAAATTGCCCTCTGCATAGGCGCGCTTTTCGGCGTTTGCCTGGGGCAGGGGAAAGTAGAGGTACCCGTTGCTGACAGAAACATCCTCCGATGGCCACTCTGTGTGAAGCGGGATATCCTCCTGAAACAGCTGGGCGGTCGCTCCGGTTTCCAGCTGGATCTTGTAAACCGGCAGCGCATAGTCCGGGTCGGCCTGCGGCGGCATGGCCACGTAGATCAAGAAGCCGTTATCAAAGAAGTAACTGCCGCCTAAATGACTGGTCCCATTGGGCTCAAACTGCTTGGGCAGGTCAACAATCTCCCGGTGATTGGTGGCATCCATATCCATTTGAATCAAGGTGAACTCCTGATTATTATCCTGTACCCCATACAAGTGACCGTTGTAGTACCCAAGAGCAATGTCCATGTACGCATTGCAATTGGTGTCCTCATGCTTGCATTCAGGCTTATTGCATAGGATGTGGAAATCATGACTGCCCGGCTCAGCAAAGCGGATCAGGTAATCCCGCAGGGGATTCATACAGTAATTCCCTTTTTCAGTCTCTATGAAAAAGACGTCTATGTCCTGATACCGGTATGCTCCCGGCTGGACCTCAAAGTCTGCGGCGGTGGGGGCGGCGGGTTTGGAGGCGCAGGCGGTGAGGGCGAGGGTCAGAAGCATTAAGGGGAGGAGAAGGCATCGTTTCATAAGAAGATCTCCTTTCTGCGGCGGACGATATCGGATAAACCCATTATAGCAGAAGGATTTATCCGGTGTCAACTGTGAGTTAGCCGTGGACTCTGGCGTTGCTGGTATCCGGCATCGGAAGGAGCTCCAGATTGGACAGATCGCTGGTGTCAATATGCCTATGCCGCAAGCAGCAGCAGATACTTGGAAGCCAAACAGTCAAAATTCAAGAAGATTGCCAAAATCAATAAATCCAGGAGAAAAAGATAGCGGAATCGTCCGCATGGAGTGCATTGTAGAATTTCACGAAAAACTACAGGAGCTGAGAAAAAGCCGCAGACTGACACAGGCAGAACTCGCCGAGCTGCTCTATGTTTCCTGCACGGCAATCTCCAACATGGTGGCTACTGCGATGTGATCTATGCAGTACAGCAAGCCATGAACGGATATGATCCCGACATCATCGGCTACCAACCAAATGGGAAACAGCCAGAAAGAGCCGTTAACGCTCTTTGGAGAACACGCTGGCTCGTCTTGGCATCCGGCACAAGAAGATTCGTCCCTTTACTCCGAGGCATAACGGCAAAGTGGAACGCAGCCACAGAAAAGATAACGAAGAAATTTATGCCTGTCATATCTTCTATTCCTTCGATGACTTTGCCAAACAGCTTGCTGTCCGCCAGAGGCAATATAACAGCTTTCCCATGCGCCCGCTCAACTGGATGTCTCCCATGGCCGTCCTTTCTTCTTTCCCTGATGTGTAACACATCATTGTACAACCTACAGAAAATCCGCCTCACCCGGCGCAATTTTCTTCCCATTTTATCCCCCGGGGAGGCTTCCGCAGCGGAACGGAATCCGCTACAATAGAGGAAAATGCGGCGCACCATAGCCGCAAACGGAAACCAGAAAAGGAAGCATGGCCATGATTTCGGAATTGGAAAAGAGAGTGCAGCGCTACTGGACCCAGCGGTCCCACGACTTCGGAACCGTCCGGAGAAACGAATTGGAGGACGAGATGGGCCGGAAGTGGTTCCAGGAATTGGAAAAGCACCTACCGGAAAACGGAAAATTAAAGGTTCTGGATGTCGGAACGGGGACGGGCTTTTTCGCGGTGCTGCTGGCCCAGGCCGGACACCGGGTGGAGGGGGTGGACCTGACCCCGGCCATGCTGGAGGAGGCCCGGGCCCTGGCGGCCCAGCGGGGGCTGGACATCACGTTCCGGGAGATGGACGCCCAGACCCTGGACTATGAGGACGGATGCTTCGATGCCGTTATCAGCCGGAACCTCACCTGGACGCTGCCGGATCCGGAGCGGGCCTATGGCCAGTGGTTCCGGGTGCTGAAGCCCGGCGGGGTGCTGCTGAACTTCGACGCGGACTACGCCGCCAACGTCCGCAGCCGCAGCACCCAGAACCGCCGGGTGCCGGCGGACAGCCCCTATGGCCATGTGGGCATGACCGACCGGCTGCAGCGGGAAAACGACGAGATCACCCTGACCATGGACGTGGGCCGGGCCCGCCCGGCCTGGGACCGGGAGGTGCTGGAGGGCATCGGCTTTGCGGACTGCCGGGTGGACCCCTGGGTGGGGCGGCGGATCTTGGGGCCCCTGGACCTGGAGCACGCGCCCATGTTCGGCATTGCGGCCCGGAAGCCCTGACGGAAAGAGAGGAGCACATTATGCGTACATTTGCCACCTATGAGGAAGAAAATATCCACTACTGGACCCATCGGGCCTCCGGCTACTCCGCCGTCAACCAGGAGGAGCTGGCCACCGATCAGAAGGCCGTGTGGCGGGGCGTGATCGCCGGGAAAATCGCCGGAAACCACCCCGGGAAGCGCCCGGATGAGATCCGGGTGCTGGATGTGGGCACCGGGCCGGGCTTTTTTGCCATCATTCTGGCGGAGCTGGGCTATCAGGTGACGGCGGTGGACTACACGGCCTCCATGCTGGAGGAGGCCCGGCGCAACGCCGGGGCTTTGGCCGGGTGCATCCGCTTCCGGCAGATGAACGCCGAGGAGCTGACCTTTCCGGCGGACTCCTTCGACGTGGTAGTCACCCGGAACGTGACCTGGAACCTCCGGGACCCGGAGCGGGCCTATGGCCAGTGGTCCCGGGTGCTGAAGCCCGGCGGGGTGCTGCTGAACTTCGACGCCAACTGGTACCGCTATCTGTGGGACCGGGGGGCGGAGCAGGCCCATGCCCGGGACCGGGAGAACCTGTGGGCCTCCGACGTCCGGGATGAGACGGCGGGAACGGACGTGTCCGCCATGGAGGCCATCGCCCGGCAGGCGCCGCTGTCGGCCCGTATGCGGCCGGGCTGGGACCTGGGGGTCCTGCGGGGCCTGGGGCTGCAGGCGGCGGCGGACACCGAGATCTGGCGGCAGGTCTGGACCCGGGAGGAGCGGATCAACAACGCCTCCACCCCCATGTTCCTGGTGGAGGCCCGGAAGTGTCCCCTGCCGCAGTAAGGTGGCGGCATGAGGCGATACATTCTCAAGCGGCTGCTGCAGCTGATCCCGGTGCTGCTGGGCGTCACGTTTCTGTCCTTCGCCATGATGCGCCTGGCCGGAAGTGACGCCATCACCGAGCTGTACGGCGACAAGGGGGCGGTGTCCCAGGAGATCATCGACGCCAAGCGGGCGGAGTTGGGACTGGACCGGCCGTTTCTGAGCCAGTATTTCTCCTGGCTGGGGGGGCTGCTGACCGGCGACATGGGCACAAGCTATGTGTCCGGCCGGGACGTGTTCGGCACCTTCGTGTCCAAGCTGCCGGCCACCCTGCTGCTGACGGCCCTGTCCGTGGCGGCCACGGTGCTGCTGTCGGTGCCGCTGGGCATCCTGGCCGCCGTGCGCCGTGACCGGTTCACGGACTATTTCCTGCGGTTTTGCAGCTTCATCGGCAATGCCCTGCCCAATTTCTTCGTGGCTCTGCTGCTGATGCAGGTGTTTTCCATCCGGTGGAGGCTGCTGCCGGTGCTGTCGGAGGGGACCTCCCTGCGCAGCGCCGTTCTGCCCACCCTGACGCTGGCCATTGCCATGTCCGCCAAGTATATGCGCCAGGTCCGGGCCGCCGTGCTGGAGGAGCTGAACCGGGACTATGTCACCGGCGCCCGGGCCCGGGGCGTCCGGGAGGGGGTCATTCTGGGCGGAAGTGTGCTCCGGTGCGCCATGCTGACCATCCTCACCCTGCTGGCCCTGTCCGTGGGCAGTCTGCTGGGGGGCACGGCCATCATCGAGAGCATTTTTCAGTGGGACGGCGTGGGCAAGCTGGCAGTGGATGCCATCACCATGCGGGATTATCCCATGATCCAGGCCTATGTGGTGTGGATGGCCGTGATCTATGTGGCGGTGAATCTGGTCACGGACCTTTTATACCACGCGCTGGATCCGCGGATCCGACTGGGGGTGAGCCGGGAATGAGACAGCCATCCATCCGGCGCGGCGTCAGGACCCGGCTGGTGATTTTCGGGACCCTGGCCCTGCTGCTGATTCTGTTTTCGGCGTTTTCCGCGTATCTGACCCCCTATGACCCCTATTTGCAGGACCTGAGCCAGGCCAAGGTCCCTCCCTCGGCGGAGCATCTGCTGGGGACGGACCGCTATGGCCGGGATATGCTGTCCCGGGTCATCGTGGGGAGCCGCACCAGCATTTTCTCCACGCTGCTGCTGGTGGCGGCGGTCACCGTGCTCGGCACCGCCGTGGGCCTTTGCGGCGGCTTTTTCGGCGGATGGGCGGACACGGTGCTCATGCGCGTATCCGATATATTCCTGGCCTTTCCCGGGCTGGTGTTCGCCCTGGCGGTGGCCGGGGTCCTGGGGGGCGGGCTGCACAACGCCATTCTGGCGCTGGCCGCCGTGTCCTGGCCCAAATATGCCCGGCTGGCCCGCAGCCAGACCCTGGCCCGGAGGGAGGCCCCCTGGATGCAGGCGGCGCGGCTCTCCGGCAGCGGCACGGCGGGGCTTCTGCTGCGGCATATGCTGCCCAATATCCTGGGCCCCATTCTGGTGACGGCCGTGCTGGATATCGGCACCATGATGATGGAGCTGGCGGCGCTGAGCTTTCTGGGCCTGGGGGCCAGGCCCCCTATCGCCGAGTGGGGCAGCATGATGAGCGATGCCCGCAGCCTGATGACCACCTCGCCGTGGATCACCTTTTCCCCGGGAATCGCCATTTTCGTGTCGGTGATGATCTTCAATCTGCTGGGGGACGCCGTCCGGGACTATGCGGACCCCAAAAACCGGGGGAGGTGAGTCCATGGAGGCGCTTTTGGAATACCGGCAGACGGACGTGTGCTACGGCGGCGTCCGGGCGGTGCGCGGCGTGAGCTTTACCCTCCATGCCGGGGAAATCCTGGGCGTGGTAGGGGAGAGCGGCTGCGGCAAATCCACCCTGCTCCGGGCCGCCATGGGTCTGCTGGGTCCCGGGGGCCTGGTGACCGGGGGAAAGATCCTCTATCGGGGGGAAAATCTTCCGGACCTGTCCCACCGGGCCCGGCGGCGGCTGAACGGCCCAGAGCTGGGCATGATCTTCCAGAGCGCGGGCAGCTCCTTCTGCCCGGTCCGCAGGGTGGGAGATCAGCTATACGAAATGATGCGGGCCCACGGCCCGATGGATAAGAGGGCCTTCCGGCAGCAGGCCGGAGCGCTGTTGGACCGGCTGGGCCTGGAGGACGCCCCCCGTATCCTGAATAGCTATCCCTTTGAGCTGTCCGGCGGGATGCAGCAGCGGGTGGGCATTGCGGCGGCTATGCTGCTGCGGCCCCGGGTGCTGCTGGCGGATGAGCCTACCGCCGCCCTGGACGTGTCCGCCCAGAAGCAGGTCCTGGAGGAGCTGCTTCTGGTGCGGGAGAGCTTCGGAACGGCCGTGGTGCTGGTGTCCCACAATCTGGGGCTGGTGGCCGCCATGGCGGACCGGGTGCTGGTAATGCGCCGCGGTGAGATCGTGGAGGCCGGAGAGACCCGGCAGGTGCTGCGGCAGCCCCGGGCGGACTATACCCGGCGGCTGCTGGAGGCCGTGCCGAAGCTGAGGAGGACGTGAAATGGAACCGATCCTGTCTGTTCGGGAGCTGACCAAAACCTTCTCCCGCCCGGGGCAGGGGAAGCAGACGGCCGTAAACGGCGTCAGCTTCGACCTGTGGCCCGGGGAGCGCCTGGGGATCATCGGTGAAAGCGGCAGCGGGAAAACCACCGTGGCCAACCTCGTCACCCGGCTGCTGGACGCCGACGGAGGGCGCATCCTCCTGGACGGGGAGGACATCACCTCCGTCACCGGCCGGGACCTGCGCCGGGTGTACCGGAAGATACAGATGGTGTTCCAGACCCCGGCGGAGTCCTTCGACCCCCGCCGCACCTTAGGGGACGGGGTGGGGGAGAGCCTGCGCGGCCTGTCCCGCCGGGAGGCCCGGCAGGAGGCGGTGCGCCTTATGGAGCGCTGCGGCCTGCCGGGGGAGTTTGCCCAGCGCTATCCCCATGAGGTCAGCGGCGGGCAGTGCCAGCGGGCGGCCATCGCCCGGGCCCTGGCCGTGGGGCCGAAGGTGCTGATCTGCGACGAGGCCACCTCGGCCCTGGACGTCACCGTTCAGAAGGAGATCCTGGACCTGCTGCGCGGCCTGGAGAGGGACCTGGCCATCCTGTTTATCTGCCACGACATCTCCCTGGTGCAGCAGTTCTGCCACCGGGTGCTGGTGATGCACCGGGGCGAAATCGTGGAGCAGGGGACGCCGGACGAGGTGATCTGCCGCCCGCAGCACGCGTATACCCGGCACCTGATCGACAGCGTGCTGTGATATAGAAAAACAGAAAGGAAACAAGAGAGATGAGAGGAAAAAGAGCGCTTCTGCTGCTGACGGCCCTGAGCCTGGTGCTGACGCTTCTGGCCGGCTGCGGGAATACCGCGCCGGAGACCGGGGAGAAAACCATGGTCATCGGCGACACCACCTTCAACTCCGAAAACTGGGAGGAGACCGTGGATCCCCACCGGACCTATAACGGCTGGGCCTGCATCCGCTACGGCATCGGCGAGACCCTGGTGCGGTATACGGACTCCATGGAGCTGGAGCCGTGGCTGGCCAAGTCCTGGAGCAATGACGGCGACCGGACCTGGACCATCGTCCTCCAGGACAATGTCACCTTCTCCAGCGGCCGGAAAATGGATGCGGCGGCGGTGAAGCAGTGCCTGGAGCACCTGCTGGAAAACCACGACCGGGCTCCCGGCGATACCAAGATCGCCGATATGCAGGCGGAGGGCCAGACTCTGACCATCGTCACCAGTCAGCCCAATCCTGCCCTGATGAACTATCTGGGGGACCCCTACGGCTGCATCATCGACGTGGACGCCAGCGACTTTGAGAAGGGCATCGCGGCCGGTACCGGCCCCTATGTGGTGCAGGAGCTGGTCACGGACGACCACCTGACCCTGACGAAAAATACCAATTACTGGAACGGCAGTCCCAAGCTGGACAAGCTGACCATCCGCACCATCTCCGACGGCGACACCCTGTCGGCGGCCCTGCAGGCCGGGAACATCGACGCGGCCTACGGCATGGCCTATGAGGCGTATCCCAACTTTGAAAACGACGACTATCAGTTCTCGGCCATCCAGACCTCCCGGGCTTTCTTTGCCTCCATGAACATGACCAGCCCCGTGATGCAGGACCCCGCCGTCCGCAAGGCCATCGCCATGGGCATTGACAAGCAGGGCTTTGTGACGGCTCTGCTGGACGGCCACGGGGTCGTGGGTACCGGCGCTTTCCCGGACGGCTTTTCCGGCTTCGGCGGAGAAAACGTGACCACCGAGGGCTATGACCCGGAGGGCGCACGGCAGGTGCTGGAGGCCGCCGGATGGCGGGACACCGACGGCGACGGCATCCGGGAAAAGGACGGCGTGAAGCTGACCGTCCGCTGGCTGACCTATCCCAGCCGCCAGGAGCTTCCCCTGCTGGCGGAGTCCGCCCAGGCCACCCTGAAGGACATCGGCATGGAGGTGGACATCAACTGCACGGCCAATCGCCGGGAGTTTTTGGCGGACCTGAACAGCTGGGACGTGTACGCCTCCGCCATGGTCACCGCCCCCTCCGGGGACCCCCAGTATTTCTTCACCTCCTGCTGTGTGCCGGGGATGAGCTATAACTTCGGCGCATACAGCAATCCCGAGGTCACCGACATGGTCAGCCGGCTGGCCGGGGAGTTCGACACCGCCCGCCGGAGTGAGCTGGCCGTCCGGCTGCAGCAGGCCATTCTGGACGACAACGCCTATGTGTTCTGCTCCTTCCTGGAGATGAACATGATCTCCCGCAGCTATGTCACCGGCTATACCGCCCACGCCTGCGACTATTACCAGGTGACGGCAGACCTGGACATCAGCCGGTAAATTGCTCCCAGCTCCATATATCCCATCAGCCTCCCGGCATACGCCGGGAGGCTGATAACATTTCGTATAATATAGCTTATATATTGCGTTCTGTATCCGAAAATGCGTCGAAGCGGGGGAGAGACGGAGATTTTTCGGCTTATCCCATCCACCGCCCCAGGGCCACGAACAGGCAGCCCAGCAGGAAGAACCCCGCCAGCACCGCCGCGACGCTCAGGCAGAACCTTTTGGGTCCCAGCTTCTCCGGGTCCATGAAGGTGTAGGGGTACAGCAGCTTCGTGTGGCCGATGGGCCGCCCCGTCCTGGCCCGCAGCATGGCATACACGAAGTACGCCAGGGGCAGCACCAGCCACCGGGCGGCGGAGGCCGCGGTCAGCCCCGCCTTGTTCCCCCACAGAAGCCACTGCCCCACCACCAGCCACGGCGTCCCGTAGTGGACGCACAGGTTCCCGAAGCTGCCGCCGAAGTCGGCGAATTTCTTCCCCCGGCGCTTAGCGTCCGGCACCAGCACAAAGTGATAGATCAGGTGCGTTACATAGATGCACAGCGTCATGGCCAGGGCCACGCCGCTGCCGGTCAGCAGCTGCCGCACCGCCCCCTCCGGCGCCGCCGCCAGGGCCAGCTCATACACCAGCACCAGCAGATTGCTGAGATTGGTATAAAAGCAGAAAATCCCCGGCCGGATGTGTCCCGTCTCCAGCAGGGTGGAGTGCAGCAGCAGACCCACCGTCCCCACCAAAAAGATCACCGCCGCCGAAAGCCGCAGTCCCATGTCCGCCGCCTCCTCTCACAGGCGGAAGGCGGCACAGTCCACCTTCCCGTCCTCTAAGGTGATGACCCCATAGGTCCGCCGGACGCTGGGGCCGATGCACCCGGGATTCATCACCCAGAAATCGCCGCTGCGGTCCACCAGCGGCTGGTGGGTGTGGCCGAACAGCAGGATGTCCGCCCCACACTCTCGGGCGGCGTACATGGCCGCCATGGGGCCGGACTTCACATGGCGGGTGTGGCCGTGCATCATCAGGATGCGGACGCCGCCCAGCTCCGTCAGCCGCTCCGGCTGGTCCAGGCCGCCATAGTCGCAGTTGCCGGGCACCCCCAGCAGCGGGATATCCGGATACCGCTCCTCCAGCCGCTGGGCGTCCCGCACGCAGTCCCCCAGATGCAGGATCACCTGGGGCTGCACCCGCTCCACGCACTGCTCCATAGGGTCCACGCACCCATGGGAATCGGATAAAACCAGTATACGCATCGCACATACCCTTTCCACGCTTGTTTTCTGCTATTTTACCACACTTCCCCGGGGATTTCCAGTCTCCCCCGGAAGCCGTTGACTTCTCCCGGAAAATATGTTATATATAATGTAACAGGATGATTGTGAAATGGTACGTTTTATAGAAAAAGAACGATTTATGCGTATGATATTCCGTGATTTTGCGGATAGCTCCGCAAGCAAAGCCTCTGTTATTTGGGCAAGACGCACCCACGCACTTTTCTCCGGCGCATAGGCGGCTTCGCCGTATTCCGTCTGTGCGCCTGGCCCATACGGCCCCCATATCATGCAGGAGGTAACGAATATGAAGAAAATTCTGTCCGCGCTTCTGGCGGCGGTCCTGCTGCTGTCTGCAACCGCCTGCGCGGCCCACAAGCCCGTTCTGCCCCCGGTTCGCGAATCACAGTACCCAACCCACTCGATTCTTGCGAGGTACTACGATTTTCAGGAGGCCTTTCAGGAAGCGGACGTAGTGGCCCACATCCGCATCGGCGATTGGTTGGGCGAGGACATTGACCGCAATGCCACTCTGTTTCAGGCAGAAACTGTGGATGTGTTCAAGGGGACCCTGCCGGATACGTTTGTATACGACCAATTCGGCTGTTCCCGGGGAACCGAAGCGAGCTATCCGCTGTACAGCTATGGCAATGAGATACTGTCCTTTTTGCATAAGGAGACACTGGACGGTACGGAGGTATATCTCAACCTGGGTGTACACACCACGGAATTTCTTGTGATCCAGGCGGATTCCGGTGATTACTACTGTGACAGAAATATGGGAATCGGGGCAGGCCTGGACTGCCCGGTCATGGACCGCAGATACCGGGAGGATGTGCTTGCCAAGGCAGTGGAACAGTACCCGCTTCCTCTGTATACCTATGAGCATGCCCTCATTTTTGACAAACAAACTACCGATCAGTGGATGCACCAGTTTGCAAGGGAGGTAATCGCAAATGAAGGTTAAACCTTTTAATGCAATATTGATAACGAGCATGAAAAAAATTCTGTCCGCGCTTCTGGCGGCCCTGATGCTGCTGTCCGTAACGGCCTGCGCGGCCCATGAGCCCGTTCTGCCCCCCAGCCGGTGGGGCGAGATGCAGATCAATTCCATGTTTGAGCGCTACTATTCCGTGTCCGACGCCTTTCAGGAGGCGGACGCCGTGGCCCGGGTCAAGGTAGGCGACTGGCAGGGGGAGGACCTGCGCAATTGGGTCACGTTCTTTGACGCGTCCGTTCAGGAGTCCTACAAAGGGGAGCTTCCCCGGAACTTCACCCTGGTGCAGGGCGGCTGTTCCGAGGCGACCTCTCCCGACTATCCCCTGTTTACCAGCGGAACCGAGCTTCTGGTTTTCCTGCGGGATTATGACGGCAGCGGGGAAAAATATCACCCCATCACCGACTATAACACGGTGCTGTATGTCGTGTATGACGAAGCCGGAGACCGGTATTTCCTGGACAGCTTCGGCACCATGAGCGCTCAGGACACCTGCGTTCCCGGCAGAAACACGCTGGACAGCGCACAGCTTGCGGAAATGACGGCGGATACCGATCCGGTGCTGGCCGAGGCGATTTCCTCCCAGGCCAAGGACTGCGACGGCTGTTCCATATACGCGGAATCCGCCCTGGAGGACTATTTCTCCGATCTGGCAAAGCAATAAGGCTTGCTGGCGATCGCACCCCATCCCGCCGAATAAAAAAGCACCCGCCCGCCGGAGCACCGGCAGGCGGGTTTTTGCGTGGATATGAAGCATTTGCAATGCGGCCCGCTGAGGGCAGCGGGCTCTACGGGCGCTTACAGGCAATCGTCCTATTCCCTTGCGGTAGGGCACGCGGGCCCTGCCCTACAGGTGTTCTTTCAATAAACGTTCCGTAGGGCGGGGGCCTGCGGCCCCGCCCCACCGGTTTTCACTTGTTCCCGCAGGTCTCCCCTATCGCACCCGGGGGATCAGCAGCATCCCCTCCGGGCGGTCCTCCGTCAGCTCGTTGGCGGCCCGGATGGCCTCCTCATCGGTGCGGTACTGCCGGGCGATGTCCCACAGGGTCTCCCCTTCCGCCATGCGGCGCAGGATCAGGGAGGGCTGCGGCCCCTCCGGCGGGTCCTGCAGCTCCACCGCCGTCACCGCCGCCACCGGCCGGCGCAGACACCGCCGTGCCTCGAACCGCACCGGCACCGACAGCCGGCAGGTGCTGCCGGTGATCTGCATCTGCGGCAGGCCGCAGGCGGCCCGGACAGTCTGCGGCTCCCAGGCCGCCGGGGCCGTCACCTCCGCCG